>Ga0316613_10000592_pt1 | contig 27965 bp, 22 predicted proteins | sample OWC_soil_day10_C_2_FD_207647 | JGI IMG/M metagenome (GOLD analysis project Ga0316613, IMG submission 207647) | Wetland soil microbial communities from Old Woman Creek delta, Ohio, United States - OWC_soil_day10_CT_b | ecosystem: Environmental > Terrestrial > Soil > Wetlands | place: USA: Ohio...
TCCGCTCGGGCCACGAGCGCGCTGCAGCTCAGCAGGCAGGCTATGAACAGCGCTCTCATGCGTCGCGCTTGGGCACGATGATGTCGCGGTTGCCGTTGGTGCCCATCGCCGACACCAGGCCCGACTTCTCCATCTGCTCGAGCAACCGCGCGGCGCGGTTGTAGCCGATGCGCAGATGGCGCTGCACCAGCGAGATCGACGCGCGCCGGTGCTCGAGCACGATGGCCACGGCCTGGTCGTACATCGAGTCGGCCTCACCGCCGGCGCCACCCTCGCCCGGAGCGCCGGCTTCGGCGTCGCCGTCGAGGGTGCCGCCTTCGAGCAGGCCTTCGATGTAGTTGGGCTCGCCCTGGCTGCGCAGGTATTCGACGACGCGGTGCACCTCCTCGTCGCTGACGAAGGCACCATGCACGCGCACCGGCAGACCGCTGCCCGAAGCCATGTACAGCATGTCGCCTTGGCCGAGCAACGCCTCGGCGCCCATCTGGTCGAGGATGGTGCGGCTGTCGATCTTGCTGCTGACCTGGAAGCTTAGCCTTGTCGGGATGTTGGCCTTGATCAGCCCAGTGATCACGTCCACGCTGGGCCGCTGCGTGGCCAGCACCAGGTGGATGCCGCAGGCGCGCGCCTTCTGCGCCAGCCGTGCGATCAGCTCCTCGATCTTCTTGCCCACCACCATCATCAGGTCGGCGAGTTCGTCGATCAGCACGACGATGTTCGGCAGCCGCTCCAGCGGCTCGGGTGCCTCGGGCGTCAGACTGAAAGGGTTGGGCAGCTTCTCGCCGCGCTCGGCGGCCTCGGCAATCTTTTTGTTGTAGCCGGCCAGGTTGCGCACACCCAGGCGGCTCATCAGCTTGTAGCGCCGCTCCATCTCGCCGACACACCAATTCAGCGCGTTGGCGGCCTGCTTCATGTCGATGACCACCGGGCACAGCAGGTGCGGGATGCCTTCGTAGACGCTCAGCTCGAGCATCTTCGGGTCGATCAGGATCAGGCGCACGTCGCGCGCCTCGGCCTTGTACAAAAGGCTCAGGATCATCGCGTTGATGCCGACCGACTTGCCTGCGCCTGTAGTGCCGGCCACCAGGCAGTGCGGCATCTTGGCCAGGTCGGCGACCACCGGATTGCCGACGATGTCCTTGCCCAGCGCGATGGTCAGCATCGAGGCCGCGTCGTTGTAGACCTCCGAGCCCAGGATCTCGGCCAGGCGGATGGTCTGGCGCCGCGCGTTGGGCAGTTCGAGCGCCATGTAGTTCTTGCCGGGGATGGTCTCGACCACGCGGATGCTCACCAGCGACAGCGACCGCGCCAGGTCCTTCGCCAAGTTGACGACCTGCGCGCCCTTCACGCCGGTGGCCGGCTCGATCTCGTAGCGCGTGATCACCGGGCCGGGGCTGGCCGCGACGACCCGCACCTCGACGCCGAAGTCCTTGAGCTTCTTCTCGATCAGCCGGCTGGTCATCTCCAGCGACTCGGGAGTCACCGTCTCCACCCGCGCCGGCGCGGCGTCGAGCAGGTCGACCTGCGGCAGCCTCGTGTCGGCCAGTTCCACGAACAGCGGCTTCTGCCGCTCCTTGGCCACACGCTCGGACTTGGGCACCTCCAGCAGCGTCGGCTCGATCACCAGCGGCAGGTGGTCCACCACCTCCTGGCGCTCGACCTCGACATCGTGCTCGCGGTCGACAAGTGCCTGCTCGCCAATGCGGCGGTCCTCGGCCCGTTCTTTCTGCTTCTGACGGCGTTCGCGAAGGCCATCGATGGCGGTGCCAATGACTTCGGCCAGCGCCAGCCACGAGAAACCCAGCGCCAGCGCCATGCCGGCCACCAGCGCAGCGATCCACAGCACGCCCGAACCAGCGAAACCGAGCCAGTGCGACGACAGCGGCCCCAGCGTGAAGCCGAGCACGCCACCCGCATGGCCGGGAAGTTGAGGTTCCCATTGGTAAAGGCGGGTCCATTCCAGCGAGCAGCTGGCGGCCATCAGCAACGCGAGGCCGGCCCAGAAGGCGGCACGCGGCAGCAATGGTGCTGCCAATGTGGCGTCGTCCTCGCGGCGAACGGCCTTTGCCAGGCTGGACAGCCAGGCGCGCAAGCCGACCGGGATGAACCACCACACCGAATAGCCGAACAGGAACAGGCCCAGGTCGGACACCCACGCGCCTACCATGCCGGCCTTGTTGCGCAGCGACTCGCCGTCGCCTGAGGTGGAAAAGCCAGGATCGCCCAGATGGTGGGTGGCCAGCGCCAGCAGCAGCAGCAGCCAGGCCACGGCACCGACGATCACCCAAGCCTGTTGCCGCCAGCGAGCGGCTGGCGCGGCCGGCACCGCGACGGGCAGGCCGGACTTGGCTGCGGACTTGCGCGTGTAGGTGTTGCCCGATGCAGCGCCTTCAGCGCGCAGGGAACCGAGCGGAAATGTCATGGGCGCGATTGTGGCCGATCAGGCCGGCACAGCCCCCGCCGGAAAGGGCTGTTCAATCGTTCTGCAGGCGTTCCTTGATGATCACCGAGCCGTTTTCCTGAGTCTCGATGACACCGCGCTCTTCCAGATCCTTCATGACACGGCTGACCATCTCGCGCGAGGCACCCACCACCTTGGCCATGTCCTGGCGCGACACCTTGTGGCGGATGATCTTCACGCCCTTGTCGTCCTCGGCCATGTCGAGCAGCGTGCGCGCCACACGGCCGTAAACGTCCAGCAGGGCCAGCGACTCGATCTGACGGTCGGCATTGCGCAGCCGCCGCACCAGGCCGCGCATGACGCCATAGGACAGGCTGGAGTTCTCCGGCAGGCAGCGCGCGAAATCCGCGCGAGCCAGCACCAGCATGTCGGTCTGGACCTCGGCGCGCACCGTGGCGGAATGCGGCTCGTTGTCGATCAGGCTCATCTCGCCGACGTAGTCGCCAGCCTCCAGCACCGCCAGGATGACCTCGCGGCCGCGCGAATCGGAGGTCAGCACTCGCGCCCGGCCGTTGAGCAGGATGAACAGCGCATTGCTCTTGCGCCCTTGCTCGACCACCAGTTCGCCGCGGCGCAGGCGTCGCTTGACGACGGCGTCGGCGATGGACTGGGCCTGTTCGTTGGTCAACATCGAGAACAACGGCACCCTGCGGATCAGGTCCAGATTGGACATCAGCGACATCGACGGTCCCCTCGCTTTGTGGTTGGTTGGCCAGCAGGCCGCGATCGGGCGCCGCGGTCACTACAATTCTGTCTATTGTGCCCATGCACCGGACCGTTTCCAGCATGGCACGCTCGCAAGTACTCTGCCACGTCGGATTCACGCGACGCCACCGACCCGAGACCGATTCCGGAAACCCGCTCATGAGCACCGCCCCCACCCATGCCAAGGTTCTGATCCTCGGCTCCGGCCCGGCCGGCTACACCGCCGCCATCTACGCCGCACGCGCCAACCTGCAGCCGCTGCTAATCACCGGCGTGGCCCAGGGCGGCCAGCTGATGACCACCACCGACGTGGACAACTGGCCCGCCGACGTCGACGGTGTGATGGGCCCGGACCTGATGCAGCGCTTCCAGAAGCATGCCGAGCGTTTCGACACGCAGATCGTCTCCGACCATGTGAACCAAGTCGACCTGTCGCAGCGTCCCTTCAAGCTGCAAGGCGACGCCGGGGCCTACAGCTGCGACGCCCTGGTCATCGCCACCGGAGCTTCCGCCAAGTACCTGGGCCTGCCCAGCGAGCAGGCCTTCATGGGCCGCGGCGTCAGTGGCTGCGCCACCTGCGACGGCTTCTTCTACCGGGACCAGGACGTGTGCGTGGTCGGCGGCGGCAACACCGCCGTGGAAGAGGCGCTGTACCTGTCGAACATCGCCCGAACGGTGCACGTGGTGCACCGCCGCGACAAGTTCCGCGCCGAGGCGATCCTGGTCGACAAGCTGATGGCCAAGGCCGCCTCCGGCAATGTGGTGCTGCACCTGTGGAACACGCTCGACGAGGTGCTGGGCGACAGTTCCGGCGTGACCGGCGTGCGCCTGAAATCCACCCACGGTGGCACCGACACTCAGCTGACGCTGAAGGGCTGCTTCATCGCCATCGGCCACCAGCCGAACACCGACCTGTTCAAGGGTCAGCTGGAGATGAAGGACGGCTATCTCATCACCCGCGCCGGCCTGAACGGCATGGCCACGGTGACCAGCATCCCCGGCGTGTTTGCCGCCGGCGACGTGCAGGACCATATCTACCGCCAGGCGATCACCAGTGCCGGCACCGGCTGTATGGCGGCCCTGGACGCGCAACGCTTCCTCGAACAGGGCCGTTGAGCTATACTTTCGGGCTTTGCCGATCCCGGCAACCTCAAAAATTCTTCGGAGAGCGTCGATGGCACGCGTCTGTCAGGTCACGGGCAAAGGCCCGATGGTGGGGAACAACGTTTCCCATGCCAACAACAAAACCAAGCGCCGTTGGCTGCCCAACCTGCAGTACCGGCGTTTCTGGGTCGAGAGCGAGAACCGCTGGGTGCGCCTGCGCATCAGCAATGCCGCGCTGCGTCTCATCGACAAGGTCGGTATTGATCAGGTCGTCACCGACCTGCGCAAGCGCGGCGAAATCTGAACTAGATCGGGAGCAGCACCATGGCCACCAAAGGCGGACGCGAAAAGATCAAGCTCGAATCATCGGCGGGCACTGGGCACTTCTACACCACCAGCAAGAACAAGAAGACCACGCCGGGCAAGCTGGAGTTCAACAAGTTCGACCCGGTCGCGCGCAAGCACGTGGCCTACAAGGAAACCAAGCTGAAGTGAGCCGCAAGCCGGGTTCGCATCGCCAGCCCGTTGCTTCCGACTGAATGTGAAAACGGGGCCCGCGGGCCCCGTTGTCATTGGCGCCGACCTCTGCGGCCCTTCGTCAGGCGCGGACGGCGCGCAACTTTAGTGAGAACTCGTGCAACGCGGTGATGCCGCTGTCCTCGGCCTTCTTGCACCAGGCCTGCAAGTCCGCCACCAGCTGGTCAGCCGACACATTGGTACGGGTCCATAACGAGCGCAGCTCTTCGCGCATGGCCACCAGCTTGCCCAACGACGGGCTGTCGCCCACCGCCTTGGCCAGCAGCGGCTTCTGCCCCTGCGGGATCTTGTCGTCGTCGCGATGCAGCCAGCGCTTGGCGGCATTCATGCTTTTCCAGTGGGCGCTGCTGTGAGCGCCCTGGGACTTCATGCGGGCCAGCTCGGTGGCGCAGGCGCGCTTGAGCTCGACCGCGTAGTTGGCCATCACCTCGTAGCGGTTGGCAATGATCGCCTCCAGCGTCTTGCCGTCGGCCACCGCCCGCACCTCGCCCAGCTTCAGCTGCGGCGGGATCTTGCGCACCTTGGCCAGGCCAGCCATCTCCATCAGCCGGATGTACATCCAGCCAATGTCGAACTCGAAAGGCTTGACCGACAGCTTGGCCGAGGTCGGGTAGGTGTGATGGTTGTTGTGCAACTCCTCACCGCCGATGATGATGCCCCACGGCGAAATATTGGTCGACGCGTCGTTCGCCTCGAAATTGCGGTAACCCCACCAGTGGCCCAGGCCGTTGATGATGCCTGCGGCGGTGACCGGGATCCAGGCCATCTGCACTGCCCACACCGTGGCACCGATAGCTCCAAACAGCAGCAGGTTGATGACCAGCATGACGCCCACGCCCTGCCAGGAGTAGCGGCTGTAAAGGTTGCGCTCGATCCAGTCGTCTGGCGTGTTGTGGCCGTACTTGTCCAGCGTTTCCTGCACCTTGGCTTCGGCGCGGTACAGCTCACTGCCGGTCAGCAGCACGGTCTTGATGCCGCGTGTCACGGGGCTGTGCGGGTCGTCGACGGTCTCGCATTTGGCGTGGTGCTTGCGATGGATCGCGACCCATTCCTTGGTCACCATGCCCGTGGTCAGCCACAGCCACAGGCGGAAGAAGTGCGACGGGATCGCATGCAGTTCCAGCGCGCGGTGCGCCTGCGAGCGGTGCAGGAAGATGGTCACGGCCGCGATGGTGATGTGGGTGAAGACCAGCGTCACCAGCACCACCTGCCAGGTCGATGCGCCTAGCAGGCCGTGAGACAAGAGGTCGACCACCGCGTCGTGCACCGTCATGAGTTCATTCATTGCGTAGATTGCCTTGCTGTCCGAATTCGGAACAATTTCGCATTGTAGACGGCCATTGCGCCAAACAATGACGGGAAATGCTTAGTGTGAACTGCCCATTCGTCGGTTCCGCGGCACCGATTGCGGCAGGTCAAGCGCCGCACGCTCAGCGCCGCTGCCAGGCCGCGGCAAAGAAGCCATCGGTGCCGTGCCGGTGCGGCCACAGCCGCAGCCGACCCTGGCTGTCCAGGTCGGCAGCGCCCGCCACATGCGCCTGCGCCAGAAGTTCGTGCACCGGCAGAGCCGTGAAGGCGTCCGCATGCTGCTGCTCGAAGGCGTCGGCCACGTCCTCGTTTTCGGCGCGCAGCAGGCTGCAGGTGGCATAGACCAGCCGCCCGCCGGGCTTGAGCAGCCGCGCGGCACTGTCCAGGATGGCACGCTGCTTGACCTGCAGCTCCTGCACCGCCTTCGGCGACTGCCGCCACTTCAGGTCGGGGTTGCGGCGCAACGTGCCCAGCCCCGAACAAGGCGCATCGATCAGCACCCGGTTGATCTTGCCGGCTATGCGCTTGATGCGCTCGTCGCGTTCGTGCGCCAGCTGCACCGGGTGCACGTTGCTCAGGCCGCTGCGCGCCAGGCGCGGCTTCATCGCATCCAGCCGGTGGCCCGAGGTGTCGTAGGCATAAAGCCGGCCGGTGTTGCGCATCGCCGCGCCCAGAGCCAGCGTCTTGCCGCCCGCACCGGCACAGAAGTCCACCACCATCTCGCCGCGCCGGGCATCGGTCAACAGCGCCAGCAGCTGACTGCCTTCGTCCTGCACTTCGACCTCTCCGCGGGTGAACACGCCCAGCTTGCTCAGCGCCGGCTTGCCCTGGACGCGCAGGCCCCAGGGTGAATAGGGCGTGGGCTGGGCTTCGATGCCGGTCTCGGCCAGCTCGCGCTGAACCGCCTCGCGCTTGGCCTTGAAGGTGTTGACGCGCAGGTCCAGCGGCGCGGGCTGCATCAGTGCCTCGGCCAGCGGCCAGAACTGCCCCTCGGGCAACTGCTCGCGCAGCGCGCCGGCCAGCCAGTCGGGCAGGTTGTGACGCAGCTTGTCCTGCAGTGTCGAGATGTCGACGGCGCGGCAGCGCTCCAGCCACTGCCGTTCGTGCGCTTCGAGCGCGCCTTGCAGGAAACCTTCGGCCCCCTGCCAGCCCAGGATGGCCAGGCGCCGTTCGAGCGCGCCACTGGCACCCTGCGCCAGATGCTGGAACAGCAGCCGCTTGCGCAGCACCGCATAGGCCGTTTCGGCCAGCGTGTGGCGCTCGCGCGGCCCCAGGTTGCGGTGGACGCGGAAGAAGCCGGAGACCACGCCGTCGGCCGGAGCATCCAGCTTCAGGGTCGTGCGGATCAGCTCAGCGCAAAGCTCGAGCAGCGAGGCAGGATGCATCGGGCGATTATCCCGTGCCCCCTTCGCCGTGCAGGCAGGCCAGCAGCTGGGATTCACCACCGACGTGCCGCACGACACCCCGCTCGATGCGCAGCAGGCCCTCGACGAACCAGCGTACCGCCTGTGGATAGATGCGGTGTTCCGTGGCCAGCACGCGCGCCGCCAGTGCGGCGGCATCGTCGTCGGCGAGCAGCGGCACCACCGACTGCAGCACGATCGGCCCGTGGTCCAGTTCCGGCGTCACGAAATGCACCGTGGCCCCGGCCAGCTTGCAGCCGGCCTCGATGGCGCGCTGGTGCGTGTGCAGCCCCGGGAAGGCAGGCAGCAGCGACGGGTGGATGTTGAGCATGCGGCCCTCGAAGCGGCGCACGAAGGCCGGGCCCAGGATGCGCATGAAGCCGGCCAGCACCACCAGGTCGGGCGCAAAGGCATCGATGACTTCGGCCAGCGCGGCGTCGAAGTCCTCGCGCGAGGCATAGGCCTTGTGCGCCGCCACGGCAGTCTCGATGCCATGCGATTGCGCGAACTGCAGCCCGGCGGCGTCGGCGCGGTTGCTGATCACTGCGGCCACGCGCGCGGGCCAGGCCTCGGCGGCGCAGCGCTGCACGATGGCCTCCATGTTGGAGCCGCGGCCGGAGATGAGGATCACGATCGACTTCATCGCGGTCAGTGTAGCCAGCGGCCCTCGCGCGGACGGGCCGGCTCATAGAATCGAAGCTCCTCGGGCAGCCGCCCGGCCTGCACTCCCAGCCCAATTCACACGATGCAACCCCGCGTTCTCTCCGGCATGCGCCCCACCGGCGCCATGCACCTGGGCCACTACCACGGCGCTCTCAAGAACTGGGTGCGGCTGCAGCACGACTACGACTGCTTCTACTTCGTCGCCGACTGGCATGCGCTGACCACGCACTACGAAAGCCGCGAGGTCATGGGCCAGTACGTCTATGAGATGGTGACCGACTGGCTGGCAGCCGGGCTGGATCCGGACCGCTGCACCATCTTCCTGCAAAGCCGACTGCCCGAGCATGCCGAGCTGTTCACCTTGCTGGCCATGGGCACGCCGCTGGGCTGGCTGGAACGCGTGCCGACCTACAAGGACCAGATCGAAAAGCTCAGCGACCGCGACCTGGCGACTTACGGCTTCCTGGGCTACCCGCTGCTGCAGGCGGCCGACATCCTGATCTACAAGGCCGCCTTCGTGCCGGTGGGCGAAGACCAGGCCTCGCACGTGGAGCTGACGCGCGAGGTGGCGCGCCGCTTCAACCACCTGTACGGCCGCGCCGCCGACTTCGAGACCAAGGTCGCGGCCGCACTGGCCAAGCTGAGCAAGGACGACGCGCGCTACTTCAACAAGCAAAAGCGCGAGTTCGGCGAGACCGGCAAGGCCGAGCCCCTGGGCAAGGGCGAGGCGTTGGTGCAGCGCTCGGCCGCGGCCCTCGCCAACTGGACCGCCGAGGACACCGAACTGCTGCTCGGCCATCTGCGCGGTGCCGGCAAGTCCATCCTGACCGAGCCGCAGGCGCTGCACACCGAGGTGACCAAGCTGCCCGGTCTGGACGGTGCCAAGATGAGCAAGAGCTACGGCAACTCGATCGCCATGCGCGAAGAACCGGCTGAGGTCGAGCGCAAGGTGCGGCGCATGCCCACCGACCCGGCACGCGTGCACCGCAGCGACCCCGGCGACCCGGAAAAATGCCCGGTGTGGCAGTTCCACAAGGTGTACAGCGACGCGGCCACGCAGGACTGGGTGGTCAAGGGCTGCACCTCCGCCGGCATCGGCTGCCTGGACTGCAAGCAGCCGGTGATCGATGCGATCGTCAAGGAACAACAGCCCTGGCGCGAGCGCGCCGAAGGCTACCTGAGCAACCCCAAGCAGGTTCAGTGGATCGTCGAGAACGGCACCGAACGCGCGCGCACGGTGGCCAAGCAGACGATGCGCGACGTGCGCGATGCGATGGGCTTGTTGTATTGACCCCCCCCGAAGCGCCTGCGGCGCTCCCGCCCCAGGGGGGCGTCACCCGCGGCCCGGCGAAGCCGGTTCCGCGGTGACCGCTGGAATGGTGCCGCGGCTTGCAGATGCAGTGTTGAACAGGAAGCGATGATGGACGCGAAGAAGCTGCAGCCCGAAAGCCTTGCCGCCCAGGCCCTGGGCTGGATCGACGACAAGACGCGCGCGATCACGCCGCCGATCCATGTCTCGTCGACCTACCTGCGCGACCCGGACAACCAGTATCGCTCGGGCCGCATCTATGCGCGCGCCGACAACCCGGCTTTCGACCAGGCCGAAGCGCTGATCGCCGCGCTGGAGCAAGGCGCGCAGGCGGCCCTGTTCGCCAGTGGCATGGCCGCGGCCACCGCGGTGTTCCAGGCGCTGGCGCCGGGTGACCATGTGCTGGCGCCGAAGGTGATGTACTGGTCGCTGCGCAACTGGCTGATGAACTTCGCCACGCACTGGGGCTTGAAGGTCGAGCTCATCGACATGACGGACCCGGCCGCAGTGCAAGCCGCCATCCAACCCGGCAAGACCCGGCTGGTGTGGGCGGAAACACCGGCCAACCCGCTGTGGACCGTGACCGACATTGCCGCCACGGCGCAGATCGCGCATGCGGCCGGCGCGCTGCTGGCGGTGGATTCCACCGTCGCCAGCCCGGTACTGACGCGGCCGATCGAGCATGGCGCCGACATCGTCATGCACGCCGGCACCAAGTACCTCAACGGCCACAGCGACCTGATCGCCGGCGTGCTGGTCAGCGCCCGCGACGACGATTTCTGGAAGCGCGTGAAGACGGTGCGCGCGCAGCTCGGCGGCACGCTGGGCAGCTTCGAAGCCTGGCTGCTGCTGCGCGGCATGCGCACGCTGTACCTGCGCGTACGCTGCGCCTCGCAGTCGGCGCAGCGCATCGCCGAGCATTTCGCGAAACACCCGCGCGTCGAAGCGGTGCTTTATCCCGGCCTGCCCGGCGCTCCCGGGCATGAGATTGCGGCCAGGCAGATGCAAGGTGGCTTCGGCGGCATGCTGTCGCTGCGCACCAAAGGCGGCGAGCCGGCGGCCGTCGCCACCGCAGCGAACGTCAAGTTGTGGAAGCGCGCCACCTCGCTGGGCGGCACCGAGAGCCTGATCGAGCACCGTGCCAGCGTCGAAGGCGCGGGCACGCCGGCACCGCCCGACCTGCTGCGCCTGAGCGTGGGCATCGAGGACGCCGGCGACCTGATCGCCGACCTGGAACAGGCGCTGGCCGCGGCGCTGCCTTGAGGCCGATGCCGGCATGAAGCTGATCGACGGCATCGTCGCCGACGCAGCGGCCATCGGCAGCCTGCGGCGCGACCTCCATGCCCACCCGGAGCTGAGCTTCGAGGAGCTGCGCACCGCCGCGCTGGTGGCGCGCAAGCTCGGCGAATGGGGCATCCCGATGCACCAGGGCATGGCCCAGACGGGTGTCATCGGCATCGTGCACGGCCGCGACGGTGGCGCCTGCGGCCGGGCCATCGGCCTGCGCGCCGACATGGACGCGCTGCCGATGCAGGAACACAACCGCTTCGCCCATGCCAGCGTGTTCGACGGCAAGATGCACGCCTGCGGTCACGACGGCCATGTGGCGATGCTGCTGGCGGCGGCGCAGCACTTCGCCACGCAGCGCGACTTCGACGGCACGGTCTACCTGATCTTCCAGCCGGCCGAGGAAGCCGGCGGCGGCGCCAAGGTCATGGTCGACGAAGGCCTGTTCGAGCGCTTTGCGATGGAGGCGGTGTTCGGCATGCACAACTGGCCCGGCTACCCGGTGGGCACGCTGGCGGTGAGCCCCGGGCCGGTGATGGCCGCGGCCAGCTTCTTCCGCATCGTCGTGCGCGGCGTCGGCAGCCATGCCGCGGCACCGCACCGCGGCATCGACCCGGTGCCGGTGGCCTGCCAGCTGGTGATGGCCTTGCAGCACGTCGTCAGCCGCAACTGCAAGCCGATCGACACTGCCGTGCTTTCGGTGACCATGGTGCACGCTGGCGAGGCCACCAACGTGGTGCCGGACCATTGCGAGATCCAGGGCACGGTGCGCACCTTCCGCACCGAGGTGCTCGACCTGGTCGAGCGGCGCATGGAGGAAATCTCGCGCCACACCTGCGCCGCAGCCGAGGCCGTCTGCGAGTTCGAGTTCCACCGCCGCGCGCCGGCGGTGGTCAATCACCGGCGCGAGGCCGAGTTTGCTGCGGGTGTGATCGCCGGCATCGTCGGCCAAGGCAATGCCTGGGTGCAGGAGCCGGCCATGGCCTCGGAGGACTTCGCCTTCATGCTGCAGGCCAAGGCCGGCGCCTACTGCTTCATCGGCAACGGCGAAGGCGCGCACCGCGAAGGCGGCCATGGCGAAGGCCCGTGCATGCTGCACAACCCCAGCTACGATTTCAACGACGCGCTGATCCCCCTGGGCGCCACCTACTGGGTGCGGCTGGCCGAGGCCTGGCTGGGAGCGCCCCGGCCTTGAGCTGCGACTTCCTGGTCATCGGCAGCGGCATCGCCGCCGCGTCCATCGGCTACTTTCTCGCGCCGCACGGACGGATCACGCTGCTGGAACGTGAGTCGCAGCCCGGTTACCACAGCACCGGCCGCTCGGCGGCGCTGTTCCTGGCCAGCTACGGCACAGAACAGGTACGCGCGCTCACGCTCGCCAGCCGCGCCTTCCTGGACCGGCCGCCCGAAGGCTTTGCCAATATGCCGATCCTGTCGCCGCGCGGCGCGCTGTTCGTCGCCACGCCCGAGCAGGCAGGCCTGTTGGACGAGCACTGTGCGCTGCTGCGCTCCATGTCGCCGCAATCGCGGCGGCTCTCCCGTGATCAAACGCTGGCGATGGTGCCGGTCCTGCGTGGCGAGCTGCTGCTCGGCGGCGCCTACGAGCCCGACGCCTCCGACATCGACGTGCATGCGCTGCACCAGGGCTACCTGAAGGGCCTGCGCCGGCATGGCGGCAAGCTGCTGTGCGATGCCGAGGTCACGCACATCGAGCGCGAGGGCACGCTCTGGCGCGTGTCCGCCGGCGGCCGCGAGCACCGCGCGCCGGTGCTGATCAATGCCGCTGGCGCCTGGTGCGACCACATTGCGCAACTGGCGGGCGTGCGCCCCATCGGCCTGGTGCCCAAGCGGCGCTCGGCCTTCATCTTCGCGCCGCCACCGGGCCTGGACGTGGCGCGCTGGCCCAGCGTGGTCGGTGCCGACGAGAGCTGGTACGTCAAGCCCGACGCCGGCATGTTGCTCGGCTCGCCGGCCAATGCCGACCCGGTGGATCCCCAGGACGTGCAGCCGGAAGAGCTGGACATCGCGCTGGGCATCCACCGCATCGAGACGATGACCACGTTGCAGATCCGCCGGCCCGCGCGCACCTGGGCGGGGTTGCGCAGCTTCGTCGCCGACGGCGATCTGGTCGGCGGCTTCGATGTCGAGGCGCCCGGCTTCTTCTGGGTCGCGGCACAAGGCGGCTACGGCATCCAGAGCTCGGCGGCAATGGGCCAGGCCTGCGCGGCGCTGGCGCGCGGCGAGAACATTCCCGCGGCCATCACCGACTTCGGCCTCACACCCGAAATGCTGTCGCCACAGCGTTTGCGAACACCCTGAAGAAAGGCAACCGATGCGCGTCTTCTCCGCCACCCTGGCCACTGAGACCAACACCTTCGCGCCGATGCCCACCGGGCTGTCCTCGTTCCAGGAGCGCGGCTACTACAAGGCCGGCCAGCACCCCGACCACATGAGCTTTTTCGCCGGCCCGCTGTGGGCGGCGCGGCTGCGCGGCAAAGCGCAGGGCTGGACCCTGCTGGAAGGCGTGGTCGCCGCCGCGCAGCCCAGCGGCATCACCACCTGCGCCGCCTACGAGACGCTGCGCGACGAGCTGCTCGCCGATCTGAAAGCCGCGCTGCCGGTGGACATGGTGCTGCTGGGCCTGCATGGCGCGATGGTCGCCGACGGCTACGACGACTGCGAGGGTGACGTTCTGCAGCGCGTGCGCGCGATCGTCGGGCCGAAGGTGGTGGTCGGTGCCGAGCTCGACCCGCACAACCACCTGAGCGCAGCCATGGTCGAACACGCCGACGTGCTGGTGGCCTTCAAGGAGTATCCGCACACCGACATCCTCGAGCGCGCGCTCGAGCTGGTGGACCTGTGCCAAGCGAAGGCCGAAGGCCGCATGCAGCCGGTGGCCTCGGTGGCCGATACCGGCGGCCTGGTGGTGATGCACACCTCGCGCGAGCCGGCGCGCGGTTTTGTCGACCGCATCATGGCGCTTGAAGGCAAGGATGGCATCCTGTCCATCTCGGTCAGCCACGGTTTCCCGTGGGGCGACGTGCCCGACATGGGCACCCAGGTGCTGGTCTACAGCGATGCCCAGGCCGACCCCGGCGCGGCCAAGGGCCAGGCGCTGGCGCGGCAGCTGGCCGGCGAATTGACGGCACTTCGCCATGCGCTGGAAGTGCCGATGCCCGGCATCGACGAGGCGCTGGACCAAGCACTGGCTTTCGATGGCGGGCCGGTGGTGCTGGCCGACGGCGCCGACAACCCCGGCGGCGGTGCGCCGGGAGACTCCACCTTCATCCTGCAGCGGCTGCTGGAGCGCGGCATCACCAGTGGCTGCATCGGCCCGCTGTGGGACCCGGTGGCCGCGCGCATCGCCTTCGATGCCGGCGTCGGCGCCAGCCTGAACTTGCGCATCGGCGGCAAGATCGGCCCGCTGTCGGGCGTGCCGCTGGACCTGCGGGTCACCGTCAAGGCACTGCGGCCCGAGCTGATGATGACCGGGCTGTCGAACACGCCCACGGCGATGGGCGACAGCGCGCTGGTCGAATGCAACGGCGTCGAGATCCTGCTGTGCAGCCTGCGCAACCAGGCGATGGGCAGCGACCTGTTCACCAACATCGGCGTCGATCTGGCCGCAAAGAAGATCATCGTGGTGAAGTCCTCGCAGCACTTCTACGCCTCGTTCTCGATGGTGGCGAAGAAGGTGATATACGTCGCCGCGCCGGGCGCGGTGACGGTGGACCTGAAGACCCTGCCCTACAAGAAGATCCGCCGGCCGAAGTGGCCGATCGATTGATCAGTCCGCTTTCGGCGGCCACTGGTCCCAGGCCGTGGCCGCCACGGGCTCACCCCACAGGTCGATGTGCGCTGGCGTGCCTGCATGCACGCGCTGTGCGGCTTCGCCGCGCACATAGCCCAGGCCGACGCAGGAGCCGGCCTTCGGGCTCCAACCCACCGAGCTGAGTTCGCCCACGGTCTGGCCGTCGATGACGATGGCCTCGCCGCCCCAGGCATAGGCGGCGGGGTCGGTCAGCACGAAGGTGATCAGCTTCTTGCGCAGCGGCTGGTTGCGAAGGCGCAGCAACGCCTCGCGACCGATGAAGTCGCAGCCCTTGTCCAGCTTCACCGCGAACATCAAGCCGGCTTCGAAGGGCGTTTCGTCGGGCCCGAGTTCGGCACCCCAGGCGCGGCGGCCGGCTTCGATGCGCAGCGCATCGATGGCGTAGTAGCCGGCATCCTTCAAGCCGAGGTCCGCCCCCGCCTCCTTCAGCGCCAGGTAGACATGGCGCGCCATCTCCACCGGCACGTACAGCTCGTAGCCCGGCCCGCCCACGTAGCTCATGCGCGCGGCACGCACCCGCGCATGGCCCAGGTCGATCTCGCGCGTGTGCGCGAATCTCAGGCTTTCGGTCGACAGGTCGTCGGGACTGACGCGGCCCAGCAGCTCGCGTGCCTTCGGGCCCATCACCGAGATCACGCTCCACAGCGCGCTGACCTCGGTGAGCACCGCGAACTCGTGCGCGCCGATGTGGCGGCGGATCCAGTCGGCATCGCGCACCGGCTGTGCCGAGCCGGTGACGATCAGGAAGCTCTCGGGCACGACGCGGATCACCGTCAGGTCGCTCTCGAAGCCACCGCGCCGATTGAGCAGCGCGGTGTAGACCATGCGGCCCACCGGCATGTCGATCTGGTTGGCACACAGCCGCTGCAGCACGGCCAGGGCGTCGCGGCCCTGCAGCAGCAGCTTGCCGAAGCTGCTCTGGTCATAGATCGCCACCGCCTCGCGCGTGGCGCGCTGCTCCTCGATCACCCAGCCCAGCCAGCCGGGCCGCCCCAGGCCGTAGTCGGGCCGTGGCGTGGCCGGATTGGGCTTGAAGTAGTTGGCGCGTTCCCAACCGTTCTTGCTGCCGAACTCTGCGCCCTGCGCCGCAAGCAGGTCGTACAGCGGGCTGCAACGCAGCGGCCGGCCGGTCTGCAGTTCCTGCCGCGGCCAGCGCATCGCGTAGTGCAGTCCCAGCGTCTCGCCGGTGCGTTCGGCCAGCGCCTTGCGGTTGCCGGTGAACGGCGCAAAGCGGCGGATGTCCACGTCCCACAGGTCGCTGGGCGCCTCGCCGGCCACCACCAACTCGGCGATCAGCCGGCCCGCCCCGCCGCTGTTGGCGATGCCGGAGGAGTTGAAGCCGGCGCAGACGAAGTAGCCGCGCAGTTCCGGCGCTTCGCCCAGGATGAAATTCCCGTCGGGCGTGAAGCTTTCCGGCCCGTTGAGCAGCATCTTCACCGGCGCCGTCTCCAGGCAGGGCGTGCGGTGCATCGCGTTCTTCATCAGCGGCTCGAACTGCTCCCAGTCCTCGTCCAGCAGCTGGAACTGGAAGGTGTTCGGTATGGGCTCCATGCGCCAGGGCTTGGCCACCGGCTCGAAGCCGCCCATCAGCAGCCCGCCCACCTCTTCCTTGTAGTAGATGAAGCCGTCCGGGTCGCGCATCACCGGCAGCATCGGCAACACGCCTTCGATGCGGTCGGTGACGATGTAGAAATGCTCGGCCGGGTACAGCGGCACGTTCACGCCGGCAAGCGCCCCGAATTGCCGCGCCCACTGGCCGGCGCAGTTGATCAGCGTCTCGCAACGCACGTCGCCCTGCGTGGTGCGCACCCCGGCGACCCGACCGTGCTCGACGATCACGCCGGTGACTTCCACGCCCTCGAGCAGCGTCGCACCGCGGTGGCGTGCGCCCTTGGCCAGCGACATCGTCAGGTCGGCCGGGTTGGCCTTGCCGTCGCCGGGAATCCAGATCGCGCCATGCAGGTCGTCGGTGCGCATCACCGGGACCAGGTCGCCGGCTTCCTTGGGCGTGATCAGCTGGACCTCGACGCCGAAGCTGCGCGCCAGCGCGGCCTGCTTCTTCAGCACCTGCCAGCGCTCGGGCGTGGCCGCCACGTTGACGCTGCCGCACTGCTTCCAGCCGGTGGCCAGGCCGGTCTCGGCCTCGAGCGTGGCATAGAGCTCGATGCCGTACTTGCTCATGCGCGTCATGTTGCGGTTGGGCCGCATCTGCCCGACGAGCCCGGCCGCATGCCAGGTGGTGCCGCAGGTCAGCCGCCCCTGCTCCAGCAGCAGCACGTCCTTGCAGCCGAGCTTCGTCAGGTGGTAGGCGGTGGAACAGCCGGCGATGCCGCCGCCGACGATCAGGGTCTGGACATGGGTGGGCAGGTTCATGGCACCAGACTACCGCAGCCGATCATGGGTCCGAATACGGCCGGTACGCAGTGGCACGCTCGGCGATGATCAGGCCAATGTCCACGCCCCTGCCCGTCGCACTCAACCGCCTCGTCGCCAGCAACCTGGCCGCGCAGTCGGCCGAACAGCTGAGCCTGGCCGCCGTGCCCATCGTCGCGGTACTGGCGCTTGGTGCCGGGCCGGGCGAGATCGGCGCGCTGGCCACCGCGCAGACGCTGCCCTTCCTGCTGCTGTCGATTCCCTTCGGCCTGTGGGCCGACCGCAGCTCGCGCCGCCGCCTGATGGCCGGCTGCGAGCTGCTGCGCGGAGCATCGCTGCTGGGCCTGCTGCTGGCCGTGCTGGCGGGCCAGCTGTCGCTGCCGCTGCTGGCGATCCTCGGCTTCATCGGTGCCGTGGGCACGGTGGGCTACAGCGTCGCCGCGCCGGCGCTGCTGCCGGCGCTGGTGCCGTCGGCGGCGCTGGCGCAGGCCAACAGCCGGCTGGAGCTGGCGCGCAGCGCGGCCTTTGCCGCCGGCCCGGCGCTGGCCGGCGCGCTGGTGGCCTGGGCCGGGGCATCGGCGGCCTTCGTGCTGGCGGCGATGTTGTCCGGCGCCGCGGTGGTGCTGCTGCTGCGGCTGCACGAGCCGGTGCGCGCACCGGCCGCGCCGCGCCACCCGCTGCTGGAGCTGCGCGACGGCGCACAGCTGGTGTGGCAGCACCCTCTGCTGCGGCCGATCCTGCTGACCGCCGTGGCCTGGAACATCGCCTGGTTCGTGCTTCAGGCGGCCTACGTGCCCTATGCGATGCGCGCACTCGGCCTGGATGCCGCCGGCGTCGGCTTCACATTAGCGGCCTACGGCAGCGGCATGGTGGCCGGCGCGCTGCTGGCGCCGCGCATCGTGGCGCGGTTGAGCTTCGGCCACGCCATCCTGCTCGGCCCGCTGGTGTCGGTGGCGGCGATGGCCACGATGGTGGCCACGCTGGCCTGGCCACGGGGCGTGCTGGCGGGGGCGTCGTTCTTTCTGTTCGGCTTCGGTCCGATCATCTGGACCATCACCTCGACCACGCTGCGCCAGACGGTGACGCCCGGCGCGATGCTCGGCCGCGTGTCGGCCATGTTCCTCACCGTCAACATGGGTGCGCGGCCACTCGGTGCGGCGCTCGGCGGCTTCGTCGGCGCGCAGTGGGGCGAGGCGGCCTGCCTGTGGCTGGCACTGGCAGGATTCCTTGTGCAGGCGGCGGTGATCGCGGCGTCGCAGGTGCGCGTGCTGCTGCGGCTGCCGACGCCCGCCGGTTGACCGCGCTTGGCCAGGCGCAAAGCTCTACCAATAGCCCAGCAGCCCCCACCACGCGCTGCCGACAACCACCCACACCAGGATCAGCACCAGGCTCATCACGAAGCCCGCCTTCCACCATTCGCCGAGCGTCGTGTAGCCCGAGCCGAAGATCACCGGCGAAGTGCCGGTGGCGTAGTGGGTCAGGGTCATCATGATGTTGGAGGCGGCCGCCATCAGCAGCGCGAACGGCAGCGCCGGTGCACCGAGCGCGATGCCGGTGGCATAGAAGGCCGCGAACATGGCCGTGATGTGGGCCGTGGTGCTGGCGAACAGATAGTGCGCGTACAGGTAGGCCAGCAGCAGCAGCGCCGCGGCACCCACCCAGTCGAGACCGAGGCTGCCGATGCCCTTTTCGATCGAGGCCGAGAACCAGGCAATCAGGCCAAGCTTGTTCAGGTAGGTCGCCATCATCACCAGCGCGGCGAACCAGACGATGGTGTCCCAGGCGCTTTTTTCCTTCAGCACGTCCTCCCAGTCGAGCACGCCGGTGAGCAGCAGCACGCCCAGGCCGATGAAGGCGGTGGTCGTCGGGTCCACGGTCCAGGCGCGGCCGAAGATCATCGCCGGCACGTCGGCCCACAGCACCAGCAGCAGCACAAAGACGCCGAGCATAATCGTCTCGCCCCGGCTCAAAGGGCCACGCTCGGCCAGCTTGTCGCGGGCGAATTGCCGGGCATTGGGCGTGGTCTTGATCTGCGGCGGATACAGCCAGTACAGCACCAGCGGCATCAGCAGGATCGCGACCAGCCCCGGCAGCAGCATTGCCAGCGCCCACATGCCCCAGCTGATGGAGATCTGTGCACCGGTGGCGTCGGCGACCAGCTTGACGATCAGCGGGTTGGGCGCCGTGGCGGTGATGAACATTGCGGAGGTGATCGGGTTGGCGTGGTAGTTCACCAGCGCCAGGTACTTGCCGATCTTGTCTTGCGTGCCTTGCTTCGGGTCGGAGCCGAAGCCGTCGGCGATGGCCCGCATGATCGGGTGCATGATCCCGCCACCGCGTGCCGTGTTGCTGGGGGTCACCGGCGCAATGGTCAGCTCCGACAGTGCCAGCGCGTAGCCGATGCCGAGCGTGCGCTTGCCGAACATCGCGACGAAGCCGTAGCCGATGCGCGCCCCCAGCCCGGTCTTGATCAGCGCGCGCGAGATCATGATGGCCGCGCCGATCAGCCAGATCAGCGGATTCGCGAAGCTGCTCAGCGCATCGCCGATGGCTCCAGCCGGCTTGTCGTTGGTGACCCCGGTGAGCGCTACCAGCGTGATCGCCAGGATCGACAGCGCACCGATCGGCATGGCCTTGCCGATGATGGCCGCGATCGTCGCAACAAAGAGCGCCAGCAGATGCCAGGCATTCGGAGCGACGCCGTCGGGAACGGGGATGACAAACCAGATGAGCAGGCCGATCGCACAGGCTATGGCCGCTGGAATCAGTTTGAAGCCCATGGTCGTCGTCCTCGGTTGGCGACCGATTCTGGCAGCAGAATCAAATGGCCCCGCGCCCTGTCAGCTCACAGCAGGCTGTCAGGCGCCACCGCCGGGTAGCCCAGCGCCTCGGCCACCTCGGCGCAGGTCACCTGACCGGCGCAGACGTTCAGCCCGGCCTTCAGGTACGGGTCGTCGCGCAGCGCCTGCTTCCAGCCCTTGTCGGCCAGCGCCAGCACGAAGGGCAGCGTGGCATGGTTCAGCGCGTAGGTCGAGGTGCGCGGCACGCCGCCGGGCATGTTGGCCACGCAGTAGTGCACCACACCCTCGACCACGTAGGTGGGCTCGGCATGCGTGGTGGGCCGCGAGCTCTCGGCGCAGCCGCCCTGGTCGATGGCCACGTCGACGATCACTGCGCCGGGCTTCATGCGCGGCAGCATAGCGCGCGTCACCAGCTTCGGCGCCGCCGCGCCGGGGATCAGCACCGCGCCGATCACCAGGTCGGCGGCCAACAGCTCGCGCTCGACGTTGTCGCGGTTGGAGAACACCGTCATCACGCGCGCGCCGAGCAGCCGGTCGATGCGACGCAGTGCATCGACGCTGCGGTCCAGTACCACCACCTGCGCACCCGTGCCCACCGCGATCTGCGCCGCATTCGAGCCGACGACGCCGGCGCCGAGTATCGCGATGCGCGCCGGCGGCACGCCGGGCACGCCGCCGAGCAGCACGCCCATGCCGCCGTGTGCGCGTTCCAGGCAGTAGGCGCCGGCCTGCACCGCCAGGCGCCCGGCCACTTCGGACATCGGCGCCAGCAGCGGCAGCGCACCATGACGGCCGGTGACGGTCTCGTAGGCGATGCAAGTGGCCCTGCTGGCCAGCAAATCGCGGCATTGGTCCGGGTCGGGCGCCAGGTGCAGGTAGGTGAACAGCACCTGCTCGGCGCGCAACAGGGCGCGCTCGGCGGGCTGTGGCTCCTTGACCTTGACGATCATCTCGGCATCGGCGAAGACCTGCACCGCGTCGGCGCCGATGCCCGCGCCGGCAGCCAGATAGTCGGCATCGGCGGCACCGATGCCAGCACCGGCACCCGACTGCACCACAACCGCATGACCGTGGTGCACCAGTTCACGCACCGAGGCCGGCGTCAAGCCGACGCGGTACTCGTGGTTCTTGATCTCTTTGGGAACGCCTACGCGCATGGCGGTGGATCCAATAGGGCCCACGGGGCAGCCTGTGGGGCGCCCAGTGGGTCACGACATGGAAGCGATCCTACGCGCCCTTGTCCACGTCGGTACCCGAGCTCTCGATGCGGCCGAAGGCTTCAGGTCGAGAGGGTTGCCCAGGACCTGCCGCAAGGTGGCGGAAGCGTGCGTGGGCAACGTCGTACTCGGCTCAGCGGCCGCGCGGCCGTGGCAAGCCGACCACCAACCCTTCGCGCCGGTCGTCGGCGGCGCCGTACTGCTTGCCGGTCTGCTGGTCGATCAGCACCGCCTGCACCGAGCCGACATCACCCACGTTCACCGTGTAGCCCAACCCGGTGGCGCCCAGCGCCTGCTGCAGCGCCGGCAGGTTGGCGAAACGGTTCTCCAGCAGGATGGTCGAACCCCCACTGGCCACCGAGATGCGTGCTGCGTCCACCGCCTCCTGCAGGCCCATCTTGTGATCGACCAGGTTGACGGTGATGTTGACCACCGAGTTGATGATCGTGGCGCCGCCGGGCGAGCCATAGGCCAGGATCGGTTTGCCCGCCGGCGAGAACAGCATCGTCGGCGCCATGCTGCTGCGCGGGCGCTTGTTGGGCTGCACGTCGTTGAAGCCGACGCTGCCGGTCCACGGGTTGGTGGTGAGCGCGGTGTTGAAGTCGGTCAGCTCGTTGTTCAGCAGGAAGCCGTGGTTGCGCACGCTGCCGTCGGCGCGCGTGTAGCCGGCGAACACGCCGATGCCGTAGCCGGACTCGATGGTGTTGGTGTAGCTGACGACATTGCCCCACTTGTCGACCACCGAGAAGTGCGAGGTGCCGTTTTCGGTGCCGGGGCCGGGCTCGGCCACCGCCAGGCGCACGCCGGGCGCCAGGCCGGCGGTCTCGAACGGGCGCGGGTCGGACGACAGCAGTGTCCCTTGCTGGTCCAGCGGCACGCCCTGCTGCAGCAGCCGCGTGCCCGGCGTGATCGCCGCACCGCGGCCGGACAGGTAGGTGTCGTTGATCAGCCCCTTGGCCGGCACCGGCACGAAGTCGGCATCGGCCATCCACACCGCACGGTCGGCAAAGGCCAGGCGCATGGAATCGGCCATGACGTTGAGCGTGTTCACGCTGCCGAAGCCGAAGCCCTTGGACGCATCACCGAGCGGGAAGCGCTCGAGCATCTTCAGAATCTGGATCACCGTCAGCGCCCCCGACGATGGCGGCGCCATCGACTTGATCTTGTAGCCGCGGTAGCTGCCTTCGATGGGCGCGCGTACGGCCGGCTGGTAGGCCTCCAGGTCGGCCAGCGTCATACTGCCGGCCCGGCCGTCGGAGGCTGGCGGGCGGGTCCAGGTCTGGCCCTCGACGATGCCCAGCGCAATGTCGCAGCCCTTGGCCAAGTCGACCTTGTAGAAGCAGTCGGCGCCGTGCTGCGCGATCAGACGGAAGGTCTCGGCCAGCGGCTTGTTGGTCACGACCGTGCCGGCCGGGATGGCCTGCCCGCCGGGGCAGAAGTACTCGGCGGATAGCGGCGAGTTCTTGGCCCGGCTGGTGGGGCTGGCGCAGTTGGGGCTGGTGACGAACCGCGGCGTTGCGGCGAAACCCTTGTCGGCGAGTTCGATGGCTGGCTGCAGCACCTGCGCCAGCGGCAGCCGACCGTAGCTCTCGATGGCCATGGCGGTGCCGCGCACCATGCCGGGCACGCCGACCGCGACGCCCGACAGCGACTGGACCGTGAAGTTCGGCAAGCCCACGAACATGTCGCGCGTGGCGCCGGCCGGCGCCTTCTCGCGGCTGTCGATGGCGAAGGTCTGGCCGGTGGCGGCCAGGTGGATCATCATGAAGCCGCCGCCGCCGATGCCGGCCGATTGCGGCTCGACGACGTTCAGCGCATAGGCCACCGCCACCGCGGCGTCGATGGCATTGCCACCCTGCTCCAGGATCCTGGCGCCGGCCTCTGCGCCAAAGGGATTGGCGGCCGTGACCACGCCCTGGTCGTAGGCGCGTTCCGGTACGCCGCCTGCAGCCACGCGTCCCAGCGTCTCGCGGCCGCTGTCCACATGCGCGCAGCCGAGCACACTGAAGGCCAGCATCGTGGCCGTGGCTCGCGCCAAGCCTCGGCAAAGCACCATCTTCTGGCTCCTACCAGGGCAGCGAGTAGGTCTTGACGTTGGTGAAGGCCTTGCAGCATTCCTGCACGCCCTCCTTCACACCGGTGCCCGAGTCCTTGATGCCGCCGAAAGGCGTGACCTCGAGCCGGTAGCCGGGCACTTCCCAGACGTTGACCGAGCCGACGTTGAGCTCGCGCACGAAACGCATGATGTGATCGAGCCGGTTGCTGCAGATGCCCGAGCTCAAGCCGTAGGCGGTGGAGTTCACCTGCGCGATCGCATCGTCGACGTCCTTGAAGGTGATGACCGGCGACACCGGGCCGAAGGTCTCCTGCTTGACCACTTCCATCTCGCCTCGCACGCGGTCGATCAGCGTCGGGCTGTAGCTGGCGCCGTCGCGCGCATTGCCGTGCAGCAGCCTTGCGCCTTGCGCCACCGCGTCGGCTACGCGGCGCTCGAACAGCTGCGCCGAACGCTCATCGATCACCGTGCCCATGTCCACCTTCGGGTCCAGCGGGTCGCCGAAACTCCAGGCGCGCGTCTTCGCCAGCAGCGCTTCGGTGAACTCGGGCGCGATCTTCTGATGCACGAAGATGCGCTTGACCGCAGTGCAGCGCTGGCCGCTGTTCTTGTACGACCCATTCGCCGCCAGGTCGGCGGCCTTGGCGATGTCGGCATCGTCCATCACCACCAGCGGGTCGTTGCCGCCCAGCTCCAGCACCTGCCGCTTGTACACCGCCTTGCCGGCGATGTACTTGCCGATGGGCACGCCACCGGTGAAGGTGACCACGTCCACATGCTCGTTGGTGAGCATCTCGTCGGCGATTTCCTTCGGATCGCCGGTGATCACGCTCAGCATCGGCGGCGGCAGCCCGGCCTCGTACAGCACGTCGGCCAGCAGGATGGCAGCCAGCGGCGTCTTCTCGGTGGGCTTGAGCACCATGCGATTGTTGGTGGCGACTGAAGGAGCCACCTTGTGGATCACCTGGTTCAGCGGGTGGTTGAACGGGGTGATCGCGCTGATCACGCCCAGCATCGGCTCGCGCATCGTGTGCACGCGGCGGCTCTTGCCGTGGTGCGTCAGGTCGCAGGCAAAGCTCTGGCCGTCGTCGACGAGCGCCTGCTGCGCGGCGAACAGCAGCACGTCGCTGGCACGGCCCACCTCGTACAGCGTGTCCTTGATGCACAGCCCCGACTCCAGCGTGATCAGCCGCGCGATCTCATGCAGCCGCGCGGCGATGAGGTCGCCGGCCTTCATCAGGATCTTGTAGCGCTCGTGCCGCGTCAGCGTGGGCTTGTAGTCGCGTGCGACCTTGAAGGCGCGGCGCACGTCCTCGACCGTGGCCTTGGGCACGGTGGCCACCACCTCGCCGGTCCAGGGGTAGCGCACCTCGATAGTGCGCTCGCTGTGTACCTTGTCGCCGGCGATGCGCATCGCCTCGCGCTTAGGCGCATCGACGACTGAAGGTCTTGTGCTCATGTCTTCTCCTCGGCCAGGCAGCGCTCGAGGATGTCGAGTGCCTGGTCCATCTGTGCTTGGGTGGTGATCAGGGGTGGGGTCAAGGTCAGCACGTTGCCCATCGTGGTCTTGAAGGACAGGCCGGCCGACAGCGCGCGGTACAGCACCCGTTCGGCTACCGCGCGCGCCGGCGCCTTGCTGTCCCGGTCTTCGACCAGTTCAATGCCCAGCAGCAGGCCGCGGCCGCGCACGTCGCCGACCAGCGGGTGGCGGTGTTTCATGTCCTGCAGCCGCGCCAGCGCATGGGCACCGACGCGCTCGGCGTTCGCCACCAGATCGTCGCGCTCGATGACCTGCAGCGTGGCCAGCGCCGCGGCGGCGGTGACCGGGTTCTTCTCGTGTGTGTAGTGGCCCAGCGCGAAGTCGCCGGCGACGTCGAGCTGATCGCGGGCGATGCACGCGGCAATCGGCAGCACGCCGCCGCCCAGCGCCTTGCCCAGCACCACGATGTCGGGCGCCGCGGCATCGTGTTCAGCGGCGAAGAAGCGGCCGGTTTTGCCAAGGCCGGTGGGAATCTCGTCGAAGATCAGCAAGGTGCCGTGGGCATGGCAGGCCTCGCGCACCGAGCGCCAGTAGCCCGGCGGCGGCACGAAGGGCACGGCACGCGCCGGCTCCGCGATCACCGCGGCCACGTCGCCTTCCCGTTCCAGCACGTAGCGCACCATCGACGCACAGGCCAGCTTGCACTGCGCCAATCGCGGCTGGCCTTCGGCATCGACCTCGTGGCCGTAGGCGCAGCGGTAGCAGCCGAAGGGCGCGACATGTTCGCTGCCCGGCAGCAGCGGTCCGAGCCGGCCCGAGCGGAACAGCGATTCGCCACCGACGCTGGACGCGCCGAAACCGGCACCGTGGAAGGCATCCCAGAAGCTCAGCGTCTTGAAGCGGCCGGTGGCGGCGCGCGCCAGCTTCAGCGCCACTTCCACCGCGTCGCTGCCGCCGGTGGTGAAGAGCACACGCCCCGGCTGGCCGGTCAGCGCGCGGAAGCGCTCGTTCAAGGCTTCGGCCAGTTCCACCGCGCGCAGCGGCGCAAAACGCCGCGGCGCGAAGCTCAGCTCGTCGAGCTGCCGCTTGATGGCGGCGACGACCGCCGGATGCCCATGGCCCAGGTGGTGCACGTTGTTGCCATGGAAGTCCATGTAGCGCCGGCCCGCCATGTCCTCGATGTACAGGCCCTCGGCCTTGACGATGGGCGCCAGGCAGGGCGTGGACACGCTCTGATGCAAAAAGGCCGCGCTGTCACGCGCCAGCAGCGCGCGGCTGGCCTCGTCCAGATGCTCGCGCTGCCAGGCGGCGCGTTGCGGCGTGCTGTTGATGTCGCCTTCGCTTTGCGACGGCGCTCCGGCCATGGCTAGACGGTCCCGTTGATGGCGAAGTCGAAGATCTGGTAGCTCTTGATGGACTGGCTCGCCGCCTTGTCGCGGTAGGCCTCGTTCAGCGGCCGGTTCAGGATGAACGGCACCTGGGTCTCCGAGGTGCCGCCGTGTGTGCGCAGGCGGTGGCCCTTCAGGCCGCTGAGGTCGTGGTTCTTGGCCGAGCTGCCGATGCACCAGTTCTCGTGCGCGATCACCGCGACATCGCCCTCGCGGTCCGGCGGCATGTCGAACATGCGGCAGGCGGTGTCGCGGTCCAGCGCCAGCTCCACGCCCTCGGTGCCGCCGATCGCGTCGATGATCTGCCGTGCCGTCACCTGCCCCCGCGACCAGACGCGCACGAAGCCGCCGAGCGCGCCGTGGTGGGCGACGAAGGCATCGGTGATCGGGCAGATCACCGTGGTCGTGCCCGCGCCCAGCTTGGCGTCGAGCAGGTCCTGCAGCCACAGCACCTGCGGCTCGCCCTCGGCGGTGCTCTTGTCGCTCATGCCGTGGTCGGCGGTGAGTGCGATCGTCGCGTCCAGCGCCGCCAGGCGGCCGACACAGTCGTCGAGCCGGCGGTAAAACTCGCGCGCGCCGTCTTCGTCGGGCGACCACTTGTGCTGCACCCAGTCGGTCAGCGACAGGTACAACAGCTCGGGCCGGCGCTCGCGCAGCAGCTTGATGCCGGCTTCCAGCACCAGCAGGCTCAGCTCCATCGAATACATGCCCGGTTGTTCCATGCCCAGCCAGGGCAACACGTTCTCAATGCCGTTTTCGGCCAGCGTGCATTGGCCGGCGTATTCGCTGGAGAAGGACACGTGGCCTTGGGCGACGTCCAGCCCCTTGCCCAGCTGCTTGCGCAGCTTGTCCTTGGCGGTGATGGTCACCACCTTGGCGCCGGCCGCGGCGAACCTGGCGATGATGGTGTCGCCGCGCAGCAGTTCCGGCCCGGTCATCACCACCGGCTGCCAGGTGGCAGTGTCGAGGTAGAAGTTGCCCGAGATGCCGTGTTTCACCGTCGGCGTGCCGGTGATGATCGACATGTTGTTCGGGCAGGTGAAGGACGGCATCGAGCCTTCGGCCACCGCGGCATAGCCCTCGCGCACGCAGCGCGCGATGTTCGGGATGCTGCCGTCGGCGAGGAACTGCTTCAGGTAGCGCGGGTCGCCGCCATCGATGCACACCACCACCACCGGGCGCAGGGGCCAGCGATAGTCGGTGCCGTTGACGTGGACCTTGGGTGGGGTGCTCATGGGCATCTACCTTGATGGAGGGGTCAGGCTGGGTTGGGGGTGCCCAGCGCGGCGTGCAGCCGCTCGCGGCTGACCAGCACGTGTTCGGTGAGCAGCGCTTCGGCGCGCTGCTCGTCGCGCGCGGCCACCGCGTCGATGATGGCTTCGTGTTCCTGCGTGGACACGGGGATGTTGTCCGCGCCGCGGCTGATGGTGGCGCGGCGGTACAGGTCGAGCTGGTTGACGATGCCGCGGTACTGCGCCAACAGCGCGTTGTTGCGCGCGGCGCGCGCCAACAGGTCGTGGAATTCGACGTTGAGCGCGAAATACTCGTCCGCACGCCGACCCTTCTGCGTCAGGTGCATGCGCCGCACCACCGTGCGCAGCTGTTCGATCTCGTCGATGGAGATGCGCCGCGCGGCGAGCTTGCCGATCAGCCCTTCGAGCGCGGCGCGCACTTCGTAGAACTCGTTGGCTTCTTCGATCGAGACCTGGCGCACGAACACGCCGCGGTTCTTTTCCACGCGCACCAAGCCGGCCTGGCTGAGCGCACTGAAGGCTTCGCGCACCGGGCCGCGCGACACGCCCAGCGCGGCCGCGACCTCGACCTCGTTGAGCTTGGCGCCGGCGGCGATCTCGCCGGAGATGATCCGCCGCTCCAGCTCCTGCTGCGCCAGCGTGGCCAGCGAATGCTCGCGCAGCATCTCAATGGCCCGAGTGGCGTCTGAGGGCCGCTTGGTCATCGCGGAAGGCGGGGCTGCAGGTTGCATGGGCATCGGGCAGGGAGTCCAGACATGCTAGATCGTCATTTGCTGATTGTCAACAAA
>Ga0316613_10000593_pt1 | contig 27944 bp, 27 predicted proteins | sample OWC_soil_day10_C_2_FD_207647 | JGI IMG/M metagenome (GOLD analysis project Ga0316613, IMG submission 207647) | Wetland soil microbial communities from Old Woman Creek delta, Ohio, United States - OWC_soil_day10_CT_b | ecosystem: Environmental > Terrestrial > Soil > Wetlands | place: USA: Ohio...
GCGGGCATGCGATGTTTCTGAATTCGGAAACCACCCAGCTGGGCCGTGGCGAGCCGATCGAGGACATGGCCAAGGTGATGAGCCGCATGGTCGATATCGTGATGATCCGCACCTTCGAGCAAAGCATTGTCGAGCGCTTCGCCAAGGAATCGCTCGTACCGGTGATCAACGGCCTCACCAACGAATATCACCCCTGCCAGATCATGGCGGACATCTTTACCTATGTTGAGCGCTTTGGCTCCATAGAAGGCAAGACCGTGGCCTGGATCGGCGATTCGAACAACGTTTCGCGCACCTGGCTGCAGGCGGCCAAGGTATTCAACTTCAAGCTGAAACTGGCCTGCCCCGAAGGCTACGACATGGTGGTGCTGGATGGCCAGGAATATGGTCCGGAACTGTTCGAGGTATTCCGCGATCCGTATGCAGCCGTCGCAAGCGCCGATATCGTGACCACCGACGTTTCGGTTTCGATGGGCTTCGAGCGCGAAACACTGCAACGCAAGAAGGACTTCATCAACTACAAGGTGACCGAGCAACTGATGAAGGCGGCCAAATCGGAAGCCGTTTTCATGCACTGTCTGCCAGCGCACCGCGGCGAGGAAGTCGACCCGGAAGTGATCGACGGCCCGCAATCGATTGTTTGGGACGAGGCGGAAAACCGCATGCACGCGCAGAAGGCCGTGATTGAATACCTGCTGCTAGGCAAGATCGAGGACTGGGATGTTTTCCATCAAAGCGGAAAAACCGAGAACTGGGACGTTTTTAACCGGCGTTAAAACTCACCACAAAGGGCATGAAAGCTGCAGCGCTTTTTTTTAATTTTTCCGGTGGCTTTTGTGTGCTTCGTGGTTAATTCATATTTTGATTGGATTTAAAAAAATGAGCGATATCAAGCGTGTAGTGCTCGCCTACTCCGGCGGATTGGATACTTCGGTCATCCTAAAGTGGCTGCAGGATGAATACAAATGCGAAGTGGTGACCTTCACCGCCGATCTAGGCCAGGGCGAAGAGCTGGAGCCCGCCCGTGCCAAGGCACTCAAGGCCGGCATCAAGCCCGAACACATTTTTATCGACGACCTGCGCGAAGAATTCGTGCGCGATTTCGTTTTCCCGATGTTCCGTGCCAACACCGTCTACGAAGGCGAATACCTGCTGGGCACGTCGATTGCCCGTCCGCTGATCGCCAAACGCCTGATCGAGATCGCCAAGATGACCGGCGCCGACACGATCAGCCATGGCGCCACCGGCAAGGGCAACGATCAGGTTCGCTTCGAGCTGGGCGCTTATGCGCTGATGCCGGGCGTGAAGATCATCGCCCCGTGGCGCGAATGGGATCTGCTCTCCCGCGAAAAGCTGATGGCCTACGCCGAAGCCGCCGGTATCGAAGTCGACATGAAGCACAAGAAAGGCGGCGCGCCTTATTCGATGGACGCCAACCTGCTGCACATCTCCTACGAAGGCCGCCATCTGGAAGACCCGAAGGCCGAAGCCGAAGAAAGCATGTGGCGCTGGACCGTGAGCCCGGAAGCCGCTCCGGATGCGCCCGAATACCTCGACCTCGAATTCGAGAAGGGTGATCTGGTTGCGATCAATGGCGAACGCATGAAAGCGCACGAGTTGCTGGCCAAGCTGAACCAGCTCGGTGGCAAGCACGGCATCGGCCGCCTGGATCTGGTGGAAAACCGTTACGTCGGCATGAAGAGCCGCGGTTGCTATGAAACCCCGGGCGGCACGATTTTGCTCAAGGCCCATCGCGGCATTGAATCGATCACGCTCGACCGTGAAGTGGCACACCTGAAGGACGACCTGATGCCGCGTTACGCCAGCCTGGTCTACAACGGCTACTGGTGGGCGCCGGAACGCGTGGCACTGCAGACGCTGATCGACCATACCCAGGCCAGCGTCAGCGGCTTTGTGCGCGTGAAGCTCTACAAGGGCAGCGTTTCAGTGGTGGCGCGCGATTCGGTCAATACCCTGTTCGACCAAACCATCGCCACCTTCGACGATGACGGCGGCGCCTACAACCAGGCCGATGCCGGCGGCTTTATCAAGCTGAATGCGTTGCGGATGCGCATTGCTGCACGCAAGGCGGGGAAATAACGCCACCCGTATTTGTCATTCCGGCGAAGATAACCGAAGGGAATCCAGCGGCGTCATGGGTGAAAACCTCTGGATTCCGGATCAAATCCAGAATGACAGCATGAACGAGGCCGACCGATACTCAGGTCGGCCTTTGTACTGAGAGAAAAATGCTCGACGCCCTTCTGAACATGCCCGAAGCCGCATTTACCCGATTGACCGTGGCTATTTTCTGCACTGGTTTGATCGTGTTCATGGGTTTTATCATCTACCGGCTGGCCAAAGACTCCAAGGCCGGAAAAATCGGCACACTCGTGCTGTTTTTCGTGCTCGGGCTAGGCGTTTTCGGCTTTATCATCAAAACACTATTAACTGAAGTCCTGCAAAAATAAGGAATTACCATGAGCCAATTCGATAACGTTTCCGTGCTGAAGCAAGCCAATGTCTATTTCGACGGCAAGTGCATCTCGCATACCGTGGTATTTGGCAACGGCGAAAAGAAAACCGTGGGTGTGATCCTGCCCGCCAAGCTGACCTTCAATACCGGCGCGCCGGAGATCATGGAAGTGGTGGCGGGCGCTTGCTGGGTAAAACTGGCCGGCACGGATGAAACAAAGCAATACGTGGCAGGCGAATCGTTCCATGTTCCAGGGAACTCCAGCTTCGAAATCGAGGTGCAAGGCGAGCCGTTCCACTACGTTTGCCACTTCGCCTGAGCCCCGGGTTGCATCGTGGGAAGTCCGAATAGGCAAGCGCGAGCAGGGGAATCCCTGGCCATCAATGATGCCCTGGATCGCGCCACCAGCCTGATGCATCAGGGCGACATGCTGCAGGCAGCCTACGTCTGCCAAGCTGCATTGGCCAGTGCTTCTCGGCACCCGCAAGCGGCTTATCTATACGGACGCATCCTTTGCAACATCGGCGACGCCGCAGAAGGCAAACCATGGCTAAAGATTGCTGTTGCTGCCATGCCAAAAAATGCCGGGGTCATTACAGACTGGGCGACTTGTCTGTTGGCTTGCGGGGAAATAAATGGCGCGGAGAAGAATTACCGCAAGGCACTGGAAATCGACCCCGCTATTTCCAGCGCCTGGCGCAACCTTGCAGACATCCACAGTGCGCGCGGCGATTTCAACAAAGCCAGTCATGCCATTGAAAAATACCTTTCACATCAGCCGGAAGATGCTCCGGCCTGGGCCAAGCTTTGCGCTTTGCATGTACGGCTGAATCAATTCGGCACCGCATTGGCAGCCGCAAAAAAAGCTCTCGAGATCGATCCGCAATGCCATGCCGCCCTGTTCAACCTGAGCTGGGCGCATTTCCTGATCGGGCAGACCCAAGAAGGGCTGGAAGCGTTTGATAAGACCAAAGCTGCCGATCGCAGCTTGTATGACTGGCAAACATTCCTTTTCCAGGCCAATGCAATTCAGGACATCGCCCCTGAAGCGTTGGCAGAATACCATCGCGATTTTTCAGCCAGGCTTGACGATAAATTCGCTGAATATCGCCCCCAGCACCGCAACACGGCAATTGCAGATCGTCCCATCCGGGTAGGATTCATTTCGGGCGACCTGCGCAATCACCCTGTCGGATATTTCCTGACAGCCTTGTTCCAGCATCTGGACAAGGAAAATTTCTCCCTGTTCGCCTATTCAAACCATGCAATATTTGACAAGACATCAGAGAAAATAAAGCAGCATTGCCGGCAATGGCGAAGCATCGCGACGCTGAATGACAGCGCCGTGCACCAGTTGGTTCTGGATGATGAGATCGATATCCTGCTCGATCTTTCCGGACATTCAACAGACAATCGCCTGGCGGTTTTTGCAGCCAAAGCCGCCCCCGTTCAAGCGACTTATCTGGGCTATTTCGCCACAACAGGACTGCACAGCATGGATTACATCCTGTGCAACAAGGATTTGATCCCTGCCAGTGAGCGCGGGCTTTACACGGAAACTCCCTGGTATCTTCCCGATGCGCATGTGTGCTACACCCCGCATGACAAATCGCCCGCGCCTTGCCGAATACCTCAGGATGATCGCAAGATCACCTTCGGCAGCCTGCAGCGGATGTCGAAAATAAACCGCTCGGTACTGGAGGCATGGGCTGAAATACTGGAGGCCCTGCCCGACAGCAATTTGCTCATCATGAATAGAGAAGTTGAGGACCCCTTCGTTGCCTCGGCTTTGCAAGCATTTTTTACATCGCGCGGGATAGACCCCGCACGGATTGCCCTCAAAGGGGCCATGAACCATACCGACTATCTCGCCATGCACCAGCAGATCGATATTGTCCTGGACACTTTCCCCTATAACGGCACCACCACAACGATGGATGCCCTCTGGATGGGTGTGCCTGTGCTCACGCTGGCTGGCGACCGCTATTGCGCCCACATGGCCGAAGCCGTGCTCAATCAAGCGGGATTACAGGACTGGGTTGCCAGGGACAGGGGCGATTACGTTCGATTGGCGGTAGACCACGCCTCAAACCCTGAATACTTGACCCGGCAACGCGGCGGCATGCGCGAGCGACTGTTAAATTCCCCATTGCTGGATGCCCCGCTTTTCGCCCGGAATTTTGGTGATGCCTTGCGCGGAATGTGGCGAAAATGGTGTGAAGAACAGCCCAATCAACACGATTCAACTCACTAAATTTATGGAGAAAATTCATGCCATCTTTTGACTTTACATCCGAAGCAGACATGGTCGCCATGAAAAACGCGATCGACGTGGCTTCGCGTCAGATTGACAATCGCTATGATTTCAAGGGCACCAGCGCCAAGATTGAACTCAACGAGAAAGACAAAACTCTCACGCTTTGGGGCGATTCGGACTTCCAGCTCGACCAGATCAAGGACATCCTTTTTCCCGCGCTCGAAAAAAAGGAACCCGAAAGCTCCAAGCGCCTGGACGGGCAAAAGCTGGAAAGCGTCTCTGGCAACAAGGTCAAACAAGTCTTCAAGATCAAGAACGGCATCGAAAGCGAACTGGCAAAGAAGATCGTCAAGCAGATTAAGGATGCCAAGCTCAAGGTACAGGCTGCCATCCAAGGCGATGCCGTACGCGTCACCGGCGCAAAGCGCGACGACCTGCAGGAATGTATTGCAATGATCCGCAAGACGATCACGGATTTTCCGATCAAGGCTGAAAATTTCCGCGACTGAAAACATGCCACGCAAACGACAAGGCCCGGAAAACCGGGCCTTGTTTGTTATTGTTTGGCGTAGAGGAAAAAGCGCTCGCCACTCTCGCCCGAGCGGCTTCCCATCCACAATAGCCTGCGCTGCCCATCCGCAGGCTGCCCTTGCAACAATTGCAACGGGCACTGCTCCACCCCGGGGGCCCCGGATCCGCGTAAATCCAACCCGCTGAAATAGCTGAGCCCCCCCAATGACGCAACACCGCTCTGCGGGGCATAGATGCAGCCAGGGTAGTCTTTCGCCGCCATGCGCAAGCCAAGGCCAACTTCACGATAGGTTTTGGAAGCATCCAGCCACGGCTGCCAAAGGCTGACCAGCAAACCCCAGACCAGAGTCAACCCGCACGCCCAGGCAGTCACCGCGCGACGCCCCAGCGTGCGTTTGCCAAGCAGGACGCGCACCCAGGCTACGCTGATACCCGCGGCAAAAAATGCGCCAAGACCAAGAACCGGGATATAGGTGGGGCTTCGTCGATGCAGCGCAGACGAAATTTCGGCCGGCCAGCCCAGTTGCATCGCCAGCCACAACCCCCACAAGGCCACAGCCAGGACACCCAGTGTCGTGATGCCAAACCAGTAGAGCGACGAAGCGGCACTGTGCCGCAGGTCATCCACCCCGGCAGCCGCCAGCACTGCCAGGGGAACCAGCAGCAACAACGCCTGCGATTCACCGGGCTCCCCAGCAAAAAACAGCCAGAGCGCAACGAGTACCGACTGCACAATCAGCAATACCCAGCGTGACTGCCGGAGCGACTGGCGATAAAACCACAGCGACCACGCCGCCAGCGGCAAGCAGGGAAATGCGAACCAGACAATGATGGAGGGCAGATAGCCGGGCTCATGAAACAGCCGGAAGTGTGCAATGCCGCCATACAAACCCAGCGATTGATAATCCCACCAGAGGGTAAAAGCCTCTGGCGCCTGCTTGTACAACGAAAGCGGCCAAAGCAGGCCCAGTGGCAATGCAATGGCAAAGGCTGCTAGCAATGCGGCCAGATAGCCGCTTTTGCGCCAGGCAGAGAAAGGCACCAGCAGCAGGGCTGCTGCCATTGCCAACAGGGCCTCGCTCCAGGTCGAACCAAGCAGCAAAACCAGCCAGGCAAGCCCCAGCAAGCCTCCCGCCTGCAAGGGACGCCGGCGCGCCAATGCCAGCGCGTACAACTGCCAGGCAAATGCCGCGAAAGTGGCGGCAGCCGGGGAAACGTGATGCCCCCACAGCAACAACCCGATGCTGCCGATCAACACCACTACCGCAACCCTGCCCTGCCTGCGCCCGTGCAGTTCGCGACCGGCGAGCCCCACCCCCCACATCGCCAGGGCCATCCACACCCCGGTACTCAGGCGCGCAGCATCGTGCAAGGGCATGCCCAGCCAAGCGAGCGGCTGCGCAAACAATGCAGCACACCAGTAATACAGCGGGGCATGTTCCAGATAAGGCACGCCAGCCACCAGCGGTACTGACCAATCCGCGCCGCGCAACAACTGGGCGATGATCGCAACACTCTGGTTCTCTACCGGCTTCCAGGGATCGTGCCCCCACAGGCCGGGCAGCAACCAGAAAACGCACAACAACAGCAACAACCAAGGCTTTTCGTTTTGCGGCGGCGAGACGGCCGCAGCACGATCGGAGGACGGAACGTAGGTCAACATGGGCAGGGCCAGGCGAAAAAACCAAGGGGGATAATGCCAGACGACAACAAAAAAGGCAGCCCGAAGCTGCCTTTTTTACGTAATGACGGTGAATTACTTCTTGCCGAACATCGCGTACTTGCTGTTGAACTTCTCGATACGGCCGGCGGTATCGACGATCTTCTGCTTGCCGGTGTAGAACGGGTGGCATTCGGAGCAAACTTCGATGTGCAGGTTCTTGGACATGGTCGAGCTGGTCTTGAAAGTGTTGCCGCAAGAGCAGGTCACTTCGATTTCTTTGTATTGGGGATGAATATCGGTCTTCATGGGGGTTTCCTAGTTAAGGCGGCCACTGGGTTGTGCAGCAGCTCTTTTACGAAAGAGCGGGATTATCCGCCCTTTCTTCTTGCAAGGCAACCATCAACGCCGCATTGAATCGAAGAAATCGGCATTGGTCTTGGTGGCCTTGATCTTGTCGAGCAGGAATTCCATCGCTTCCATATCATCCATCGGGTAGAGCAACTTGCGCAGTACCCAGATCCGCTGCAGCTGATCCTGCGGAATCAACAGCTCTTCACGACGGGTGCCGGAGCGGTTGATATTGATCGCCGGGAACGTGCGCTTCTCGGCCATGCGCCGGTCGAGGTGGATTTCGTTGTTGCCGGTACCCTTGAACTCTTCGTAGATCACATCATCCATGCGGCTGCCGGTATCGATCAGGGCCGTGGCGATGATGGTGAGCGAGCCGCCTTCCTCGATGTTGCGTGCCGCGCCGAAGAAACGCTTCGGGCGCTGCAGCGCGTTGGCATCGACACCACCGGTCAGCACCTTGCCGGAGGCCGGAACCACGGTGTTGTAGGCGCGTGCAAGGCGTGTAATCGAATCGAGCAGGATCACCACGTCTTTCTTGTGCTCGACCAGGCGCTTGGCCTTTTCGATCACCATGTCGGCAACCTGTACATGGCGGGTGGCCGGTTCGTCAAAGGTGGAGGACACCACTTCGCCTTTGACCGAACGCTGCATTTCCGTCACTTCTTCCGGGCGCTCGTCGATCAACAGCACGATCAGCATCACTTCCGGGTGGTTGGCGGTGATGGCGTGGGCGATATGCTGCAGCATCACGGTCTTGCCGGTCTTGGGTGGCGCCACCAGCAGGGCACGTTGCCCCTTGCCGATCGGGGCCATCAAGTCGATCACACGGCCGGTGATGTTTTCTTCGGACTTGATTTCGCGCTCCAGGAACAGGCGCTTGGTCGGAAAGAGCGGCGTGAGGTTTTCAAACAGAATCTTGTGCTTGGCGTTTTCGGGCGGTTCGCCGTTGACCTTGTCCACCTTGACCAGTGCGAAATAGCGTTCTCCGTCTTTCGGGGTGCGGATCTCGCCTTCGATGGTGTCGCCGGTATGCAGGTTGAAGCGGCGGATCTGGCTGGGGCTGACGTAGATGTCGTCGGGGCCGGCCAGGTAGGAAATATCCGGGCTGCGCAGGAAGCCGAAGCCATCCGGCAACACCTCCAGCGTGCCGTCGCCATAGATGCTTTCGCCTTTTTTGGCCTGGTTTTTCAGGAGCGCGAAGATCAGGTCCTGCTTGCGCAGGCGGTTCGCGCCATCAATCTCGTTGGCAATGGCCATCTCAACGAGTTCGGTGATGTGCAGATTCTTTAGATTGGATAGATGCATGGCTCGAATATGCCGTTAGAAATAACGAACGGATGGGAAATGATCGGAAAGGAAAAAACAGAAAACTGCAGCAGAGGAACCGCTACAAAGAGAATTTCCGCAAGATTAAAGTGGAAAGTCGCGCCTGTCAAACGCGATTTGCAAGGTTCCGCCCAAGAAGGCCGACAAGCGGAACCTCGCCTAAATCCATTACAGATTGCTATCGAGGAATGCGGTCAGTTGCGACTTGGACAAGGCACCGACCTTGGTGGCTTTCACTTCGCCGCCGACGAACAGCATCAGGGTCGGGATGCCGCGAATGCCGTACTTGGGCGGCGTGGCCTGGTTTTCATCGATATTGAGCTTGGCAACCTTGAGCTTGCCGGCGTATTCGCCTGCCACTTCCTCCAGGATCGGGGCAATCATCTTGCACGGACCGCACCAGTCAGCCCAGTAATCAACCAATACGGCGCCGCCAGCTTGCAGGACTTCGGCATCAAAGGTGGCATCGCTGACTTGTACGATATTTTCGCTCATGGTGTTCTCCGGTTCGGCTACTTTGTTGGTTTGGATATTGAATTTTGCAGCAATCCTGGGGGATTGGGCAAAAAAAGGTCGTGCTACTGTGATCTTTTTATGTGGCCGTCACCTTGAATTTCAAGATGCGCCGCGCGGGTTTTTTCACATCGCCGCATCGACCGCGTCGGCGAGCCGCTCGACCGCAGTGACCGTCATGCCCTCGATCGGTTGCTTGGGCCGGTTGGCCTTGGGAATGATCGCATGGGTAAATCCTAACTTGGCGGCCTCGCGCAGCCGCTCCTGCCCGCGCTGAACCGGCCGCACCTCGCCCGCCAGACCGACTTCGCCGAACACCACCAGCTTTTCCGGCAGGGGCCGGTCGCGCAAGGACGACACGATCGCCAGCAGCACCGCCAGATCGGCCGCGGGTTCGGCCACGCGCACGCCGCCGACCGCATTCACGAACACATCCTGATCGAAGGCGGCCACGCCTGCATGCCGGTGCAACACCGCCAGCAACAAAGCCAGCCGGTTCTGCTCGATGCCGACCGCCAGGCGGCGCGGCTGCGGGGAATGGGTATCATCGACCAGCGCCTGCACCTCGACCAGCAACGGACGCGTTCCTTCCTGTGTGACCATCACGCAGGAGCCGGCCACCGGATCGCGGTGCTGCGAGAGAAACAGCGCCGATGGGTTGGAGACTTCGCGCAGTCCCTTGTCGGTCATGGCGAACACGCCAAGCTCGTTGACCGCGCCGAAACGGTTCTTGATCGCGCGAATCAGGCGAAAGCTGGAATGCGTGTCGCCCTCGAAATAAAGCACGGCATCGACGATATGTTCGAGCACGCGCGGACCAGCGATCGCGCCATCCTTGGTCACATGGCCGACCAGCAGGATCGTGGTGCCGGTGCGCTTGGCAAAGCGGGTCAACTGCGCCGCGCATTCGCGCACCTGCGCCACACTGCCCGGTGCCGAGGTCAAGGCATCGGAATAAATGGTCTGGATCGAGTCGATGACCGCCACTTGTGGACGCTCACGCTCCAGTGCGCCGACGATCTTTTCCAGGCCGATTTCGGCATAGAGCGCCACCGACGAGGCTGCAAGATCGAGCCGCCGCGCACGCAGCGCGATCTGCTGCGGGGATTCCTCGCCCGAGACGTACAGCGTCTTGCACTGCAGCGCCAGACTGGTCAGCGCCTGCAGCAGCAGGGTCGACTTGCCGATGCCGGGATCGCCGCCGATCAGCACCACCCCGCCCGGCACCAGGCCACCGCCCAGCACACGGTCCAGTTCGTCAATGCCGGTGGGCGTGCGCGGCAACTCGGCAACGTCGACCTCGTGCAGCGGGCGGATCGCGCCATCGGCGGCCAGTGACTGGAAACGGCTGGCCGAGCGGGCTTCCTGCGCGGTTTCGATGAGGGTATTCCACTCGCCGCAACCGGGGCATTGCCCCTGCCACTTGGGCGAAGTTGCGCCGCAGCCCTGACAAACATAAGCGGTCTTGGATTTGATGGCCATAAATAGCGCGAGCCCCGCAGGGCTCGCATGATCTCGAGTCGGGAAGGGTCAAATATACTTGAACAAGCTCAGGTCTTGCACCTTGGCAAAACTGCTGCGCGTGGCTTCCAGCAGCATTTGGTTCATGGAGAAATCACTGATGGCCGCCGCATAGTCGAGATCGGCCAAGCCGGAAATGGTTTTGCTGTACTGCAGCTGCAAGTCTTCGTTGGTGTTTTGCACCGATTCGGTTTCGCCCATGCGCGCGCCGATGGACGCCTGCACCCTGAGCACCTGGGAAAGCGCGTTATCCAGGCCTTGCATCACGCCATTGAGCTGGTTCTGGAAAGCGGCCTGGCCAGTGCCCGTGCTATCGGTTGCATACGACCCCAGGGCGTTCGAAAAATCGCCGAGCACGGCAAACATATCCCGGTTGGTGCTGGCATTCAGGGTAAAGGTGTCGCCCGCGGCTGGCGCGCCTTCAATCGAAAACTGGACACCGTAATCCACCACGGGCGGTCCGGGATTCTTCAGCGCAATCGTTCCGCCCGGTGTATAGGTGGCGCCGCTGACGATGGGCGTCGCGCTGCCGTTGAGGTAGATATCGTAGGTATTGGCTGCAGTGAACTGGATCGAAAAATCGCGCGGGCTCGGCACGTTATTGTTCCAGGCACTCACAGAGGTCACTTCGCCGCTGCTGACGACGCCCGATCCGCTGTTGCTACTGTCGGCCGCGGTGACGAAGGTGCCATTGCCGTTCCTGATAGCACGGAAGATCTCGTTGCCATTTTCGGAAATCGGAATCTGCCGGCCGGAGGAAATCTGGACCTTGCGCACGCCTTCGTCGCCGTTATAGCTCACGTCGCCAAGACTGTTCTCGGTAAAGGGCTTGATATCGCCCTGGAAGCCGGAAAACAGATAGATGCCATTGCCATCGGTGCTGTTGGCCAAGCCGAGCAACTCCTGATAGCGCCCTTGCAGCTCAGTATCGAGCATTTTCTTTTCCGCGGCAGTCTGCGTGGCATTGCCGGCATTGACCGCCAGGGTCTGGATATCCTGAATAACGCCGACAATCTGCGCCAGTGTGGCTTCGGTGGTGCTCAGTGCGGAATCCGCGGTCTTGCTGTTCACCGTATATTGAGTCGTGATCGATACCGTCTGACTGATGCCGAGGATGCGCGCCGAGGCAATCGGATCATCCGAAGGGGTCAGGATTTTGCGTCCGGTCGAGAGCTGCTCCTGCAAACGCGCCTGGTCGGCCGTATGCTTTTGCAGACCGCTGCGACTGATATTGAACAGCGTGTTAGTGGCGATACGCATGATCGCGCTCCTTCTGTTTATTGCACTATCGATTAACCGCCAATATTGGCAAGTTCGTCAAAAGCCTGTTGGGCAATCTGGATCAGCTTGCTCGCTGCGGTATACGCCTGCTGGTAGCGCAGCAGATTGGCCGCTTCTTCATCCAGATTGACGCCCGAGACCGAATCACGCGCGGTCTCCGCCTGCGACAGCATGCTGGCCTGGGCTTCCGCCATGATGTTGACTTCGTTGGTCTTGGTGCCCACCGCTGCCACCATCTGGCCATAGGTTTGCTCGAAGGTGGCCGTGTTTCCGGACATCAGTTTGGTGGTCTGCAGCGCGGCCATCTTCTGTGCATTGCTGCCATCTTCCGTGCCGGACAGGTTCGGCGTCACCACGAACTGGTCGCCAGTGGCGGGCTGCCCGCTCACTTTCAAGCTCCAGCCGTTGTAGCTGATGGGCGTACCGCTGGTAAACGTTTGATTCGCCGGGGCAATGGCCGTCGGCGGCGTTACGTTCAAATCATAAAGCGTGTAATGCGTTGCGTCGGTGAACTGGATGCCGACCGGGTTTTGCAATGCCGGGTTCGACGCCGCACTGGTCGTCACCGAAGAAGGCGAATCCACCTGCAAGGATTCAATTTTCCCGGTACCGGTATTGGTCGACTTGACCAGAGCACCACTCAGCGGGTCGAAATTCTTGGTTTCAGCCCGCATCGGTGCCGCCGCCGCCAGCTGGCGCGAATCGCTGATGCGCACGCTCATGGAATCAATAAATCCCTGATAGGGCTTGATGGTGAAACGATCGCCGGCTTGCATCGCGCCGCCGGTCAGATCCAGCGTTACGCCATCCACGGTGACCGGCATCGTGGACGAAGTGGTTTTGTTGCCATCCGAGAGGCGGGTCAGCACATAATTGCTGCCGTCATAGCCCAATTCATAGTTGCTGGCCTGCAACTGGCTTACATCGCTGATATAGCCATCCAGGCTGGCGGTGCCGCCATTGAGTGAATTGGGCGCGATATAACCGACATCGGGCGGGAACGACCAGCTGGTGCTTGCCGCGCCAGCCGGCGCACCTGCGGTCGTTTGCAGCGTGACACCCATGGCGGTATAGCCGGCAGTCATTTGCGCCGCTGTAATGGTCTGGCTGCTCTTGTCCGAAAGCCGCGTCAGCACATAATCGGTACCGTTGTAGGCCAGGCTGAAATCACTGGTCGGGACCGTGCTGCCGGAGGAAGAAATACTGATGGTAGCGCCATTCAGCGCAACATCCAGGCTGCCCTGTCGGTTGTAGGAAAACAGGTCTTCACCCATTTTGCCGTTGAGATCGAGCCCGGCGCGTTGCTGGGCATTGAGCATCTGGGTCAAGCCGAGCGCGACCTGCCCCAGGTTGTTCTGCGCCAGATCCAGCGAGCCGGTGCGAAAATCCAGCAAGCCACCGAGCGTTCCGCCAGCCAGCGAGTTTTCCGGCAGATAGACCGTCGAGCCGTTCTGCTGATAGGCCACCGTGACACTTTGCGGATCGGCCGGCGAAGCCACCGCCGCCAGGGAAAAAATGGCCCCGCCAACCACCAGGTTCTGGCCGGTACCGATAAACACGTTGAGGCTGCCGTCGCTTTGCTCGAAAGTGGTGGCCTTCACCAGCGTGTTGAGCTCTTTCACGATCTGGTCGCGCTGATCAAGCAAATCGTTGGGTGTCTGGCCGCTACCGCTATTCATCACGACCTGCTGGTTGAGATCGGCAATCTGCTTGGCATAGGAATTGATGCTGGCCACGGCATCAGTGATTTCGCCGTTGAGCGCATCGCGCTGGTCCGCCAATTGCTGATTGACCGAATCAAAACGATTGATCAGGGTCTGCGCGGAAGACAACATGGCTTGCCGCGCCGGCAGGTTGGACGGATTGGTCGCCACGTTCTGCACGGCGGAAAAATAATCTTCGATCGCCGGGGACACGCCGGCGCTGCTATCGGCAACGAGGTTGTCGATTTGCTTGATATGGCTCAGATAGCTGTCGTAATAGCTGGTCTTGGCCTGCGTGGTTTGCACCTGCTTGTTCAGGAACTGGTCATAGCTGCGCGAGATGGTGGTGACCTGCACTCCCATGCCGACAAAGCCGCTGCCGGTCACGGCGGGGTACTGCGCGCTTTGCTGGATGGTCTGACGGGAATAGCCGGCCGTATTGACGTTGGCAATATTATGGCCAGCGGTGGACAAGCCCAGATTGGCGGCTTTGAGGCCGGTGAGGCCAATCGAGAATACGGATGATCCCATGGTGGTGCTCCTTCGCTTTCTTTATCGGCCTCAGGCGGTTTTGCTTGAGCCGGACTGATGGGCGGCGAGACGGGTGGAGACACTGTCCGCCACCCGGGCAATCTTGTTGGCGTAATGCGGGTCGGTCGCATAACCGCCCGCCTGCAGCGCCTTGCCGAAGCTGGCGCTGTCCGAGCCCAATCCCAGTGCATCGCCGAAACGGCGCTTGAGCAGGCTGGCGTAATCCCCGAACGCGTCGGAATACGAAGCATAGACGCGGAATTTTTCCACCCGCTTTTGCATCTTGCCGTCAACGAACTCGGTGGTCGGCACATCCACGGTCTTGCCAGTCCAATCCTTGCCGGCCTTGATGCCGAACAGGTTATGGCTATCGCTGCCGTCGGCAGCCTTGATCGATTTTTTGCCCCAACCGGATTCGAGCGCGGCATGCGCCAGCACCAGCTTGGGCGAAAGACCCAGCCCCTTGGCCGCCACCTCTGCGGCGCCGGCCAGCTTGCCGAGAAAATCCTCGGCAGCCCCCGCCGTGGAGGCGGCAGGTTTTGCCGCCGGCGTTACGCTTGTTGCCGCATTGACCGCCTCCGGCAAGACTGCGGTCTTGCGCACGGGCGGCCGGGTCAAGAGCGAGGGATCGCGCTGCACGCTGATCTGGCGCACGATGGCATCGGCCAGGCCCAGCCCGCCTTTCACGGTCGTCAACTGGGCAAATTGCTGATCCTGCATCGAGCGGAACATGCCCATGGCGCTGCTGCTTTCCTCGCCCAAGCCTTGATTGGCCTGGCGCATCGATTTGAGCATCTGCTGCAGGAACAAGGCTTCGAACTGCTTGGCGACCGCGCGCGCGCCGGCTTCGGCATCGTTCCTGGCGGTGCGCCGCAAGGACTGCAAGCCTTGCGGATCAAGCGCCAGTGTTTGCGCGGCAAAGGATGATTGCGAGGAAATGGCCATCGGCTCTCAGGGTCAATCAAAGGTTTGGCTGGATATAAAGCAAGGAGCATGCCGACAGGGAAGCGGCCCAATGAATTCGGCCCTGAACGATGTCAGGGCCGATCGCGGATAAACTCTGTTGAAGCCGGGTTCTGTTGACGCTAGATGATTTCCAGCTCCGCCTTCAGGCTGCCGGCCGCCTTCATGGCCTGGAGTATGGCCAGCAAGTCCTGCGGCGTGGCGCCCACGGCATTGAGGGCGCGCACGACATCGCGCAGCGACGTGGCCTTGGGCAGGCGCACGATCGGCCCCTTGTCGGCCTGGATCATGATTTCGCTGTTCTGGACCGCACGGGTTCTACCCCCGCTCAGGGGCGCGGGCTGGGAGACGGCGTTCTCGGTGGAGATGGTCACCGTCAGGTTGCCGTGAGCCACCGCACACGCATCGACCGTCACACCCTGGTTCATCACCACCGAGCCGGTGCGGGCGTTGATGATCACCTTGGGCGAGACTTGCGCCGGCGTCACGTCGAGATTTTCCAGCCCGGCGAGAAAGGCCACGCGCTGATTGGAATCCTGCGGTGCCCGGACCTGGATCACCCGGCCATCCAGTGCGGCAGCAATCGAGCCGAACCGGCTGTTGATCGCATCAACCACGCGGTTGGCCGTAGTGAAATCGGTGCTGAGCAGCTCCAGCTGGACGAATTCGCCACTGCCAAGCTGGGTCTGCACCGCGCGTTCCACGGTCGCACCGCCCGGAATACGGCCGGTGGCCAGCTGGTTGATCGTGGTACTCGATCCGCCCGCCGAGGCGCCGGCGCCGGCGACAACGATATTGCCCTGCGCCATGGCGTAAATCTGGCCGTCGGCGCCTTTCAACGGCGACATCAAGAGCGTGCCGCCGCGCAGCGATTTGGCATTGCCGATCGAGGAAATGGTGACATCGATCGGCTGGCCGGGCCGAGCAAAGGCCGGCAGATTGGCCGTCACCGTCACGGCGGCGACATTCTTGAGCTGCAGATTACCGCCCGTGGGCACCTGCACACCCATGTTGGTCAGCATATTGACCACGGATTGCACGGTAAACGGCGTTTGCGTGGTCTGGTCACCACTGCCATCCAGACCCACAACCAGGCCATAACCCACCAGCTGGTTGTTGCGCACCCCGCCAAAGCTGGCGAGCTCCTTGAGCTTTTCCGCCCCGGCGGAAGCCGCCAGCAACAGCAGGCATAGCGAGACAAACAAGCGGCGCATGACGTATCTCCTCATCACAGCGGCAGGACGGACAGGAAGAAGCGCGCCAGCCAGGCCATGGAAAGGGAATCGGCAATCACCCCCTCGCCCACCTGCTCGATCCGTGCATCCGCCACCTTGGTGGAAGAAATGGTATTCCCTGCCTTGATCTCGCGCGGATTGACCACGCCCGTCATGCGCAGGTTGTTGATTTCGCCGTTGACATTGACCCGCTTTTCACCGCCGATCATCAAGTTGCCATTGGGCAACACATCGACCACCGTGACTGCCAGCGTACCGGTAAAGGTATTGCTGTTGCTGGTCTCGCCCTTGCCGGCAGAGGTATTGCTGCCCGAGGCGGAGATGGATCCGGTCAGGAGTTTTTCGAGCGCACCGGACAGGTAAGGCATGGAACCGCTGCCGCTCATGCTGACGTCACTGGTACGGCTGGTGCCGGTATTGGACTTGTTGCTCGCCGACAGTTTCTCTTCAATGACGATCACCAGCGTATCACCTACGTTGCGGGCAACAGGCTCTTCGAACAGGTAGCGTGCCGAACCCGACTGGAAGATCGCGCCATTGTTCGACTGCATTGCCGGCAGCGGCTGCGGCTTGGCCGTGGTCGGCTGGGTCACCACGGTAGGGGCCACGCAAGCCCCGAGCAACAGGGACAACACGGCAGGTACGAGACGTTTCATGGCATCACCCATTTTCTTGATTACAGCGAGGACAACTTCTGCAGCATCTGGTCTGACGTGGTAATGGCCCGCGAGTTGATCTCGAAAGCCCGTTGCGCCTGGATCATGTTGATCAGTTCTTCGGTCACGTTGACATTGGACGTTTCGACAAAGCCCTGGTTGATCGCGCCCAGGCCGTTGGTGCCCGGGGTGCCCACGGTCGGGGCGCCGGAGGCGGCCGTTTCCAGCAGCAGGTTTCCGCCGATCGAGGACAAGCCCGGCGGGTTGATGAACGTGGCCAGCTGGATCGTACCCAGCGTCGTCGGTGCGGCGGCATTGTTGTTGACGATGGCCGTCACCGTGCCATCGCTCCCCACCGTCACCTTGGTCGTACCCGTCGGCACCTGCAGCGCGGGCTGCAGGGCATTGCCGCTGGCGGTGACCACATTGCCCTGGTTATCCACCTGGAACGAGCCATCGCGCGTATAGGCCGTGCTGCCGTCGGGCAAGGCCACCTGGAAAAAGCCTTCGCCCTGGATGGCCAGATCGAGCGGGCCATCGGTCGATTGCAAGTTGCCCTGGCCAAAGTTCTTGACCGTCGCCACCGTGCGCACGCCGGTACCCAGCTGCAAGCCGGTAGGCAATTGCGTCTGCTGCGAAGTCGATCCGCCCGGCTGGCGCAGGTTCTGGTAAAGCAGGTCTTCGAATACCGCACGTTCGCGCTTGAAGCCGTTGGTGCTGACGTTGGCCAGATTGTGGGACGTCACGTCCACATTCATCTGCATGGCATCCATGCCGGTCTTGGAAATCCAGAGCGAACGCATCATGGTTCGTTAATCCTTATCAGCCGTTAAGCGAGAGTATCTGTGTTGCCGAGCGCGAATTCTGGTCGGCGGTCTGCATCAATTTGATCTGCAAATCGTAATGGCGCTGGGTCGAGATCATGGCGACCAGCTCGTCCACGGTATTGACATTGCTGCCCTCCACCGCGCCCGAAACCAGTTTCACATTCGCATCGACCGGGGCCGACTGGCCGCTGCGCAAGCGGAACAAGCCATCGCTGCCCTTTTCCAGCTCACCGGAAGGCGGGTTGACCAGCTTGATCTTGCCGATCTCGACCCGCTGGGACGGGTTATCCAGTGCAATCCCGCTGACCGTGCCGTCTTGCGCTACCGTCACCCGGGTGTTTTCCGGCACCGTGAGCGGGCCGCTTTCGCCCTGCAGGATCTGGCCGCTGCTGTTTTTCATCAGCCCGCTGGCATCGATCTTCAGCCCGCCATTGCGCGTATAGGCTTCGCCGCTGGCGGTCTGTACCGCGATCCAGCCGGCATCGACGATTGCCACATCCAGATCGTTGCCGGTTTGCTGCAACGGACCGGAACGCAGATCGGCACCGATGCTCTGCTCGACCACGAAGGCGCGTGTCGGCAAGCCCGAACCACCCACCACCGGCACGGCGCGAAATGCCGCCAGCTCGGCGCGAAAACCGGTCGTGGTGGCATTGGCCAAGTTGTGCGATACCGTGGCCTGGCGCAATTCGGCCTGCTTGGCACCGGTCATGGTCACGTAGAGAAGTCGATCCATTTTTTTCCTGAGAGGGTTCCCGGGTTACGTCGCGCTGCGACTAACCGGGATTGGCCGCGTTATCAACCCAGATTAACCAGCGTCTGCAGAATGGTGTCCTGCGCCTTGATCGTCTGCGCGCTGGCCTGGTAGTTGCGCTGCGCGGTGATCAGGTTGACGAGCTCGGCCGTCATGTCGACGTTGGAATCTTCCACGGCGGCTGCAGTCAACAAGCCGGTGTTGCCGGAACCCGGCGCATTGGGGATCGCCGAGCCGGAACCAAAGGTATTCGTCCAGCGGTTATCGCCCAGCGATTGCAGGCCCTGCGGATTAGTGAAGGTATAGAGCGCGATACGTGCCACGTTGCGGGTTTGGCCGTTGGAGTAGCTACCCTGAACCACCCCTTCCTTGCTCACCGACATGCCTACCAGCGAGCCATCCGTGTAACCATCTTGCGTGACGGTATTGACGTTGTAATTGCTGCCATATTGCGTGGCAGTATTAAAGTACATCTGGAAATCGAGCCCGTTCGAGCCATTGGCCAGCGCGGTGGAATTCACGCGGAACCAGCTCTGGCTCGTGGTTACCGGGTTGATGTTGGAGGTATAGCCGGTGTAGGCGCCGCTCGAATCAAACGTTAGCGTGCCGCGCAACATCACATCCTGACTGGTGCTCGAAGTCCCCAGCGTGCCATCGGGCAATACGGGCTGGCCATCGAGCGCGTAGTAGACCGACCAGGTATTGCTGGTCGCAGTCGGCGGCTGGGAGGTGGCCGGAACGCCTGCCGGCGCGGTATAGGCACCCTTCACGAAATACATGGTTTGCGTGTGCGGCGCGCCGAGCGAATCGTAAACCGTGGCCGAGGTGGAATAGTTGTAGGTGGCCGGATCCGCCATTGAAAAAGCGGCCGTTTTCAGGGTATCCGAGGAATTCAGGTTCAGGCCGATAGTCAGACCGGCCCCGGTCACGCCCGATCCGCCGGTTTCCTGGGCGCCGAAATTGGCGAACTGGACCTTGATCGGCGTGACCGGACCGCTGGACGGCAGAAAATTCGTGGCATCATCTGCCTGCCAGCCTGTCAGATAACGGCCGTTATTGGTGACGATGTAACCATCCTTATCCAGCTGGAACTGGCCATTGCGGGTGTAGCTGGTTGCCTGTGTAGTCGGGTCGTCATACAACTGGTAAAAACCATTACCGCTGATGGCAAGATCAAGCGGGTTGCTGGTCGACGAGATATTGCCCTGGCCAAACTGCTGCGAAATGGTCGAAGTCTTGGCACCGATACCGGAGATTGTTGCGGCGGAACCAAACGTGGCCGCATAGATATCGCTGAATTCCGCCCGCGAGGACTTGAAACCCACCGTATTGACGTTGGCCACGTTATTGCCGATTACATCCAAGTTCTTGGCCGCTGCATTCAGACCGCTCAACCCTTGCTGAAAACCCATTTTGCCGCTCCTTGTTCTTACCGCCAGCCCACGTGCAGCGGGTCAGCCGAATCCGATTTACCGAATCTGTGTTACCGACGAAAGATCAACCGTCGACTTGTCAGCCAGCACCAGCTGCGTGTTGCCGCTATTGAGCGCCACGCTGCCCACCTTTTGCCAGGTCAGGGTATCCAGCGCCACGGCGCTGCCGTCACTGGCCTTGCCGTAAGCGCGGACGGAATACGTGCCGCTCGGCGCCGTGGTTCCGTCAGTGAGCTTGCCATCCCAGGAGAATGTGGTATTCCCCGCTGTCGAAGGCTGGCTGAATTCTTGCTGGCTCACCACATTCCCTTTCGAATCCAGCACCTGCACCATGCCCCCCTGCAACCCCGAGGTGACATTGGCCTGGAAATCGACGGCACTGCCGCTGAAATCCATCTTGGTGCCCGTCGCCAGCACCGACTTGCCTATGATGCCGGCCGCCTGCAGCGCTTGCTGCGAGCTGAAGCTTGTCGCCATCGTCGTCATCGCATCGTTCAGCTTGGAGAGCTGGGTCACCATGTTGATCTGCGCCATCTGCGAAGTGGTCTCGGCGCTATCCACCGGATTCATCGGATCCTGGTTCTGCAGCTGGGTCACCAGGAGTTTCATGAAACGGTCCTGCTGCACGTCCATGTCGCTTTTGGTGGTCGTCGTTTTTTTGTTCAGCGCGGTATAGTCAAACCCGGTCTGCTGGGTGCCGGAAACAGTTGCCATGTTCTATTCTCCTCAGGCTTGGCCTAGTGAAAGGGTGCGCATCAACAGGGTCTTGGCCGTATTCATGACTTCAACGTTGGTCTGGTAGGCGCGGGAGGCGGAAATCATGTTGGTCATTTCTTCCACCGCATTGACATTGGGCATCGCCACGTAGCCGTTGGCATCAGCTAGCGGGTGGCGCGGATCGAACACCAGCTTGGCCGGCGATTGATCCTCGATCACACCGGCCACCTTCACGCCCAGCGCATTCTTGCCGGTGCCCACCGGAGCGGCCTGAAACACCACCTGCTTGGCCCGGTACGGCTGGCCGTTGGAACTCGTGACCGATTCGGCGTTGGCGAGGTTGGAGGCCACCGCGTTCAGCCGCGCCGACTGGGCATGCATGGCCGAACTGGAAATATCAAACACCCGGAACAAGGACATCTTGGCCTACCCTCTCTCAGTTGCTTTTGATCGCTGCGCTCAAGGTTTCGATGCGCTTTTGCATAAAGGTCAACTCCGCCTGGTAGCGCAGGGCGTTGTCGGAGAACTCGACCATTTCCTTGTCCACATTGACCGTATTGCCGTCGATCGAGGATTGCGTCTCGCCCCGGTACAGCAGTGCTGAGGCGGGAAACACATCACTGGACGAGCCTGATTGCAGATGGCGGCTGTTGCTGGTGGTCAAAGGCTGGGAACTCTTGCCGGCCAATGCGGCGCTGAAAGCCGAACTGAAATCGACATCGCGCGCCTTGTAGCCCGGGGTATCGGCATTGGCGATATTGGCCGCGAGCAACTCCTGGCGCGCGGAGCGCAATTTGAGCGCGGTTTCCTGTACACGAAAGTAATCATCGATCCGGGCAAGCATGGCAAATCTCCTGATGGCCGGGACCTACCAGCAGAAAGCGTGCCAGAGCTGGAACCCTGTAAATCCGTGTAAACACGCGGGCCGCTCATTGGCGGCAGGCAATTTTTGCCGCCGGCGGCAATGCGGCCTCGGCAAAGAAGCACCGCAAAAAAAAACAGGGTGGGTTCCCGGCTGCATACCGGGAACCCACCCTGTTTGGATCAAGCAGTATCTAGTCAGCCAGGCGCGGCTCGGCAATACCCTGTGCGCCCGGCCGAAACATCAGTACCCGGCCGGCATGCGGATCGGATTCCAGCTCGTGCTCGCCCCGGCACAACGAAGTGACCAGCATGGTCTGGCCATCGTCGCCGCCGAACGCGCACATGGTCGGCTTTTGCATCGGCAGCATGAACTTGCGGTCAAGCTTGCCTTGCGGGGTAAAGCGCATCAGGCTGCCGTCGTCCAGGCCGCAGATCCAGTAGCAGCCATCCACATCCACCGCCGCGCCGTCCGGCCGTCCGCCCGCTTCGCGCAGATCGGCGAACAGGCGTTTGTTGCCGATCCAGCCGCTGTCGGTGTCATAGTTGAAAGCCCAGAGCTTGCGCTTGTCGCGATGGGTGTCGGAGCAATAGAAGGTCTTGCCATCCGGGCTGAAGGCCGAACCGTTCGGGATCACGAACCCGGCAAACTCCGAGGCCTGCAGCCCCTGCTCGCGCGTGTAGCGGAACCAGCGCCCGGCCGGCTCGCCCAGCGCAATATCCATCACCATGGTGGAGACCCACAACCGCCCCTGCCGATCGCAACGGCCATCGTTGAAGCGCATGCCGGGCAACGGGTGCTCGATCGAAGCCAGCCGCGTGATGCCGGCCGCCTCGTCATCGCCCAACTCCACGTCGAAGATGCCGCTCACGCAACTGCACACCATGTGACCGTCAGGCCGCAGCACCATGCTGCCGATCTTCTCCGGCAGGCTCCAGCGGCGCACCTTGCCGCTGGCTGGGTCAAGCCGGAACGCCTTGCCGGCCTGGTCGATCCACGACCAGCAACGCGCGTGCTGATCCCAGACCGGGCTTTCACCGACGTTGTTGCGGGTTTCCGGGCAGATCAACGCATCCGGCCCGATTGTTGTGATTTGCATCATTTTTCCTTTCCTGGGTTCAGGCTGCGCCGTTTTCGGCTGCCAATTGCAATCCGCGTTGCTGCCGTTTTTTCTGGTAGCGACGGAACACCGGGTAGAACAGGGTGCTCAGGGCGATCAACAAGAAGGCGGCGGTGATCGGGCGGGTATAGAGGAAATCGTAGCTGCCACTGGAAAGCGACAAGGCGCGGCGGAAACTGCTTTCGGCCATCGGCCCCATGATCAGCGCCAGCACGATCGGCGACGGCGGGAAATCCCACTTCTGCATGAAGTAGCCGATCACACCGGCAATCAGCATGATGCCGATGTCGAACATGCTGTTGTTGATCGCGTAAGTTCCCACCACGCACAGTGCCAGGATGGCCGGGGTCAGGATCGACTTGGGCATCTGCAGTATCTTGCCCATGAAGCGCAGGCACCCCAGACCCATAATCAGCATGACCACGTAGCAGAACAGCATGCCGGCAAACAGGGTGAACACCAGATCACTGTGTTCCTTGAACAAGAGTGGCCCTGGCTGCAAGCCCTGCAGCGTCAGTGCCCCCAGCATCACTGCCGTGACTGCATCGCCCGGAATACCCAGCGTCAGCATCGGCAACAGCGCACCACCGGTACAACCATTGGCGCCGGATTCACACGCTGCCACGGCCGAGAGTTCACCCTTGCCGAAATTTTCCGGCGTCTTGCTGAAACGCTTGGCCTCGTTGTAGGAAACAAACGCGGCAATATCGGCCCCGGCGCCCGGGATCGCGCCGATGAAGATGCCCAGCCCGGTCGAGCGCAACACGGTGCCCAGCATGCGCTTGTAGCTGCTCCAGGGCGGAATGATCCGGCCCAGCGCAGCCGCCTTGTTCTTGAGCACGCCGCTTTCTTCCATCGCCTTGAACGCTTCCGCAGCGGCAAACAGCCCGATCATCACCGGAATGAACGGCACGCTCATCAGCTCGGTAAAGCCGCCGGTAAAGCGCGGGAAGCCACCCATAGGATCGAGCCCCACGGTCGAGATCAGCAGGCCGACAAACCCGGCGATCAGGCCCTTGACCAGCGATTCGCCCGAAATACTGGCGATGATGCTCAGGCCGAACACGGCCAGCGCGAACGTTTCCGAGGCGCTGAATTCCAGCGCCACGCTGGCCAGCAGCGGTGCCATGAATACCAGCACGATGATGCTGAGCGTGCCGCCGATAAACGAGGAGAACGTGGCGGTGCCCAGCGCAATACCGGCCTTGCCCTGGCGGGTCAGCTCGAAACCGTCGATCGCCGTGGCGGCCGCCGCCGGCGTGCCGGGAATTTTCAACAGGATCGCGGTAATCGAACCACCATAGATCCCGCCGAAAAATACCCCTGAGATCATCAACAGGCCGGAAACCGGGTCCATGCCGAAGGTAAACGGCAGCAGGATCGCCACCCCCATGGTCGCGGTCAGCCCCGGCATGGCACCGATCACGATGCCCACCGCGACGCCAACCACGGACAACAACAAGGCAAACGGTTGATGCAGCAAGGCCGCAAATCCGTTCATCAACAAATCAAGTTCTTGCATGGCAAATCTCCTGCAGAAAGGGGCGGCCTTATTCGAACAGGCTGCCAACCGGCAACGGCACGTTCAACCCGGTTGAAAACGTGAAATACAGCAAGGCGGTGATCACGATGGCCAGCAGCGGATTCCAGGCCTTGTGCTTCATGCCCAACAGCCACATCAGGAAAGACAGGTAGCCTGCCGTGACCAGTGCATAGCCGAGGTATTGCATGGCAAACAGGCTGAGTGCCGATACCGCGATGCCAATGGCCGTCCGGCGATAGTTGGGCACTTCCGCCTCGGCATCCGGTTCGGTTACCGCTTCGGTTTTCGGTTGCTTGAGCTTGGCCAGGTTGCGCGCAATCAGCACGGCACACAGCACGATCAGGGCGCAGGAATACACCAGCGGAAAACGCGCCGAACCGATATCGGTCGCCAGGCCCGTACTCGGAAACTTTCGCGAGAACACGATCGCCGCGATGGCCAGCAACAGCACCAGCCCGCCGATGATGATTTCCATCCGGGCGGACCGGTCGGTGTTGCCGGTTCCGGCGGATTTTTGAGAATGAGTCATGGGGTACACCCTCTCCTTCAGGCTTGCACCCTCCCCTCCAGCGCGTGGCAAGCACGCGCCGGACGGGATGGGAAGCCTGGTGTGATCCGGGAAAACGCACCCGGCGAACCGGGTGCGTGACAGGGGTTTACTTGGCGATGCCGAGCTTGGTCATCAGCGCCTTGAAGAAGGCGTTGTCCTTGTCCATGGCCACCTTGAAAGCCGGGCCGTCCAGATAGGCGTGGGACAGGTTCATCTTGGCCAGCGATTCCTTGAAAGCCGGATCTTCCGCGGTCTTCTTGGCGGCAGCACGCAATGCTTCCTGTACGTCTTTCGGCGTTTTCTTCGGCGCCACGATGCCACGCCAGGTCATGATGGTCAGGTCTACGCCTTTTTCCTTCAGCGTCGGCACCTTGTCGAAACCGGCCTGGCGCTGATCGGCCATCACGGCCAGCAGCTTGATCTTGCCGGCAGCGACATGGCTGACCACTTCGGCCGGACTCACCGTCACCGCTTCGATATGGCCGCCAAGCAGCGCGGTCACGGCCGGATTGGCGCCGTCATACGGAATATGGTTGAACTTGGTGCCGGTCTTGTCGGCCAGGGCTTCGGCGGCCAGATGCCAGATCGCGCCGGTGCCGGAATTGCCGATACGCACCTTGCCCGGATTGGCCTTGGCATAAGCCATGAATTCCTCGTAGCTGTTCCACGGCGCATCGGCCTTGACCGAAATGGCGCTCGGCTCCGCATTCAGGCGGGCAATCGGAGTGAAATCATCGGTGGTGAACTGCACCAGACCCATGTGCGGCAGCATGGCAATTTCCACGGTGCCGGTACCGATCTTGTAACCGTCCGGACGGGCCGTCACGATTTCGGACAAGCCCACCGCGCCGCCGCCACCGGTCTTGTTGACCACGCCCATGGGCTTGGGCAGGTATTTCTTGGCGGCATCGGCAAAGGCACGAGTCACGAGATCAGTACCGCCGCCTGCGGCGAACGGAACGATCACTTCTACTTGCTTGGTGGGGTAATCCGCGGCATGGGCAGAGGCGCCCAGCAACAGGGAAGATGCACAGACTGCAGTCAACAGACGGGCGATAAGTTTTTGCGATTTCATCTCAACCTCCAGGTTAAATACAAAACGACTTGGCATCCGGAAAGCAATTCAACCCTCGGCCATACCGGCTCATTGGGCCTATCCCGAAATACGCTTAAACACAGGCCGGCCTTGCTGCAAAGGCCGGAATCCGTGCTATGCCGCGTGCTGCGTGCGCCACGCAGTCACAAAGCATTCGGCCCGCCCGGCCAGTTGTTCGAGAGCGATTCCGGGCGAATACAGTGCGGAGCCCAGGCCGAAACCATTGACCCCCGCGTTGAGAAAAGGCAGTTGGTTATCCGGCGTGATACCGCCCACCGGGTATAGCCGGGTGGCTTTGGGCAGCACCGCGCGCATGGCCTTGATAACGGCAGGCGTAACCAGTTCGGCCGGGAACAGTTTGAGTGCGTCGGCCCCAGCCTCAAGCGCGGCAAAGGCCTCGGTCGGTGTCACGACACCGGGCAAGCTGATCAGCCCATACTGTTTGGCTGCGGAAATCACGGCCACATCGGCATGCGGCATCACCACCAGATCGGCGTCGATGCTGACCAGCCGTTCGACATCCATCACGCGCAGCACCGTGCCGGCACCGACCAGGGCATCGGCCGGCAGGCAGGCGCGCATGCGGGCGATGCTGTCGAACGGCTCGGGCGAATTGAGCGGCACCTCGATCAGGCGAAACCCAGCGTCATACAGCGTGTGGGCAACCGGTTCGGCCTCGGCCGGGGTCACTCCGCGCAGAATGGCCACCAGCGGCAGACTGGCCTGGGCAGCTTCGAAACGGGCAAGACGGGTGTTATTCATCCGGGTTTCCTCACAAACTGGCTTCAACAACGGGTTGTTCGAGCAGCCCGAGCACCCGGGCCACTTCCCACAGACCGCGCGGCGCGGGGTTGTCGAGCGTGGCGGCAACCGGTACGCCCAGCGCGGCAAACGCCTGGGCATAGCGCTGGCACAACACGGCATCGCCGATCAACAGCAGCGGGCCTTGCGCCTGCAGCGTCGTGGAAGACTTGGCGAGGCCGGACACCAGTTCATGCCCGATCAAGAGGCCGGAGAGGTAATCCTTGAGTTGGCCATGCGCCAGGCGCCGGGTGAGCCCCAGCGTGCGGGCGGCAAAAATCTGGTGGGCAAAATCACCGGGCAGGCTGGTCCGGGCGGCTTGAACGCCTTGCAGGAAAGCAGCCTGCGAGTCTGAGGGCTCCGGCGCATGGGCATCGGCTATCAAGCGCCCCAGGATCGAATGCTTGACCAGCACTGCAAACAATTCGCCGGTCATATAACTGGCAAAACGCACGATCCGGCCGTTCTCCACCTGCACCCATTTCGAATGCGTTCCCGGCAGGACCATGGTGGCGCGCTGCCCCAATGCCGGGTTCTGTGCCAGTGCGCCCGCGATCTGTATTTCCTCGCCGCGGATCACGTCAGGCATCACGCCCGGCTCATCCAGCAATACGCCCGGCGCAATGTGGATATCGCGCCCCAGCCCGCTGGCGACCGCCACCGTATGTGCGGCAAGTGAGCCCACATCGGCCGGACAACGCACATACGGCGCTTCTTTCCAGCCCTGTGCGCTGCCCACCATACCGCCGGCCACCACCGGCAGATGCGGCCAGCGTGCCAGCCAGTCCGATGCGATTCCGGCAAACACCTGCTCGAATCCGGCCGCGCCCGGCATAGGCAACGATTGCAGGCCCTGGGGCGTGCTGCGGGTCTGCAGCACTTCGCCATCCTCGCCCAGCAGGAATGCCCGCAGGCTGGAAGTTCCCCAATCCAGCGCCAGCAAAACCGGCGCCTTGTGTTCATTGTTGGCATTCATGCGTTTGTTTTCTCCATTCCAAGCGCTTCAGAAATCTTGTTCGCAGCAGCCAGCACCACCGGGCCAAGCTCCAGCATGCGTTCCTTGGGCATGTACGGCACGGCGCTGGCATTGCTGACCGCGGCCACTACCTTGCCGCTGACATCGCGAATCGGCGCACCCACGCAACGGAGGCCCAGTTCGTTCTCTTCCAGATCCATCACCCCGCCCTGGGCACGGTACTGCTGCATGGCCGCTTCATATTGCGGCCACGGGCTC
>Ga0316613_10000596_pt1 | contig 27769 bp, 29 predicted proteins | sample OWC_soil_day10_C_2_FD_207647 | JGI IMG/M metagenome (GOLD analysis project Ga0316613, IMG submission 207647) | Wetland soil microbial communities from Old Woman Creek delta, Ohio, United States - OWC_soil_day10_CT_b | ecosystem: Environmental > Terrestrial > Soil > Wetlands | place: USA: Ohio...
GGCCGAATACGAAGCTCATCATGCTGGAGACGCCCGCCAACCCGACATTGGTGGTGACGGATCTTGCCGCCGTTGCGGAATTGGCCCGGAAACATGGCATCCTCACGGTTGCCGACAACACGTTTGCATCGCCGCTCAACCAGAAGCCGCACACGCTGGGCATCGATATCGTGGTCCACAGCGCGACGAAATACCTTGGCGGCCATCACGACTTGACCGCCGGTGCGGTCTGCTGCAGCCGGGAATTGGCCGAACGGATATGGAAAATGCACACCCTTGTTGGCGCTGTGCTTTCTCCCATGGACGCGTGGCTGCTGTTGCGAGGGCTCAGGACGCTGGATGTCAGGATGGAACGCATCAATGCGAACGCACTTGCGATTGCATCTTGGCTGGAGGGCCATACCAGGATCGAAAGCGTCTATTATCCCGGCCTTGCAAGCCATCCGCAGCACCGGCTGGCTGCCCGTCAGATGAAGGGGTTCGGCGCCGTCATCGCTTTCGCGGTGCGAGGCGGATATGAAGAGACCGGCAAGTTCGTGGCCGGCCTGAAGCTGGCAACCCAGGCGGTAAGCCTTGGCGGCATCGAGTCGTTGGTCGTGCACACCGCTTCGATGTGGTCGGGAACGATGAACGAAAAGCAGATGATTGCCGCGGGGATACCTCCCAACTTCGTGCGCATGTCGGTCGGGCTGGAGCATGCCGAGGATATCAAGGCCGATCTCGATGCCGCCCTTTCCGCAATATGAAAAGGCTTCCCGGCTGATTGATGTGCCAGCCTTGTATTTCTTTCTTATATACTTATAAGTAATGCTTGGTTTGTTGATGTAGTCTGCTGGATTATATTGACCCATCCGATTTCGTGAAGGATGAGTCAATGAATCGTCGTGATTTCCTCAAATTGAGCGGTGCGAGCCTGGCCGGAGCAGCGCTGGCCGGAGTGTCTCTTTCCGGCTGCAAGACGACCGACAAGCCGGTTGTGAAAATTGGTCATTTGCCTATTACTGACCATCTGACCATCATTGCCCATGGCCAGTACGAATACAGAAATCTCGTTCTCGAACCTGTCAAGTTTTCGAACTGGCCCGAGCTTTCGGAAGCGCTCCGATCAGGAGCCATCCAGGGTGGATTCGCGCTGACCCCGATTGGCCTGGCATTGCGGCAGAAAGGCGCGCCGATCAAGCTGGTCCAGGCAGGCCACCGGAATGGATCGATACTCACGGTTAAGAACGATCCCCAGATAAGCAAGGTTGAAGACTTGCGCGGCAAGACGATAGCCATTCCGAGCCGTTTCTCCACGCATAACATCCTCGTGAACAAACTCCTGAATGAGCATGGCATTGCCGTGGAAAAGGATGTGCGCCTGCTCGAAATGAGTCCGCCGGAAATGGTGAATGCACTCTCGACGGGGCGCATCGATGCGTTCCTGGTGGCCGAGCCGTTTGGTGCCCAGGCCGAGTTGTCGAAAGTCGGCAAGGTGCTCGTCTATAGCAAGGATATATGGAAGAACCATATCTGCTGCGCATTGAATGTTCAGGAATCCCTTATCAGTGCGCACCCGGAAGCGGTAGAGGAACTGGTCGGCAATTTCGTGAAAGCGGCCAATTTCATCGAATCCAATCCCAAGGAATCTGCGCAGCTTTCCCAGAAATACCTGGGACAGAAGCCGGAAGTCGTCCAGTACGTGCTCGAGACGCCAAAAGACAGGGTTTCCTTCAATAACCTCATTCCCACTGCTAGTGAAATCAATGAAACGCAGGACTATTTGACGCAGTTCGGAATTACATCTCAAAAAGTCGATGTCCAGGCCTACCTGGATGATCGTTTCGTGAAGAAGGCATATCAGGTATGAGACTAAACAAGGCCGATTCGACATTATTCCTGCAGGGCCTGGCTTTGCTTGCGTTCCTGCTGTTGTGGCAGGGGGCATCCAGCCTTTATTCGCCGGATCAATTCCCGTCTCCGCTTGATGTGGCAAAGGGACTCCACGAAATTGTCGACAACGGTGTTTTGTTCAGGCACGTCTCGGTCAGCCTTTTCCGGTTCTTTGCCGCTTATCTGTTGGCGATCTTTTTTGCGATTCCTCTTGGCCTGTTTCTGGGATGGTTCAGGCCATTGCAGCTGGCAAGTGATCCGCTCGTGCAATTGCTGCGGCCGATTTCGCCCATTGCCTGGTTCCCGTTGGCCGTCTTGTGGTTTGGAATAGGCAACCTTCCGGCCATCTTCATCATTTTTCTGGCATCGTTTTTCCCCACGCTGCTGGCCACCATTACCGGCGTACGTCATGTCGACCCCATCTATTTGAAAGTGGCGGCCAATTTCGGCGCGCCGCGCAGGATGACCTTTCTGAGCGTGATCTGGCCTGCGGCGTTTCCGCACATTGTCGTCGGGCTGAATATCGCGCTCGGCACAGGATGGATTCATCTCGTGGCGGGCGAAATGCTGGGTGCGCAGTCGGGCCTCGGATTCATGATCGTCGATGCCCGCAATTTCCTGAGAGCCGATCTGATTATTGCCGGCATGCTTCTGGTTGGGATACTCGGACTGCTGATTAATTCGGGAATGCGCTATGCGGAGTCATGGGTGCTGAACAGATGGGGGGGAGCGATATGAGCGCCAAGATTCGTATTTCCGGTGTCAGCGTCAGTTACCAGGACGGTGATGGAAAAATGCATACGCCGCTCGACCTTGTCGATCTGGACATACGGGAAGGCGAACTGATCAGCCTCCTGGGACCGAGCGGTTGCGGGAAGACGACGTTGCTGAATCTCATGGCTGGATTTTTGCAGCCCGATGCGGGACGAGTGCTGATCAATGGCGAGCCCGTTATCGGGCCGGACGCCCGTCATGTCACCCTGTTTCAGGAGTATGGCCTGTTCCCTTGGCGAACCGTCCTAGACAATGTCCTGTTCGGGTTGGAGGCCCAGGGAACGGATAAGAAGCAGGCGCTTGCAAGAGCGGAGACTGTTCTCGATATGGTTGGGCTAGGGGCGGTGGCCGGGCGCTTCCCACGCCAGCTTTCCGGCGGGATGAAACAGCGTGTCGCGCTGGCGCGGGCCTTGGTGGTGGAGCCGGATGTCCTTTTCATGGATGAGCCGTTTGCTGCGCTGGATACGTTTACCCGGCACAGATTGCAGGATGAAATTCGGGCCATCCGCAGAAGATTGAGAACCACGATTGTATTTGTAACCCATGATTTCGATGAGGCGGCCTATCTCGCCGACCGGGTCGCAGTCATGTCCACCAACCCGGGGCGCATCGCCGATATTGTCGCGTTCGACCCCGATACGGCTTTTTCACGTGACAGCCGAATTTTTGAGGAGCGACGCGCCCATGTGTATGCCTCGGTCTCCCATGCTTTCCGCTCTGATGAGCCGGAGGCAGTCAGGGAAAAAACAGATAAGCGGCCATTCGCTGCAACTGCGCTTGAAGTCGCTGGAAGCGCCCGATGATTCCCCGCTTCGCATTGCCGTGGTTGGCAAAGGCGGAGTTGGCAAGACCACTATTTCAGGCGCGCTTGCCCGTGTTCTTGCCGGGCGCGGATTGCGAATTCTGGCTCTTGATGCCGATCCGGATGCCAACCTTGCTTCCACCTTGCCGCTGGATGAGGACCGGCTGCCTGTTCCACTGGCTCAAAGGCAGGATCTGATCCGGTCGGTAGCCGATAGCGAAAATGTACCCGAAGGGCTTTTTCTGCTCAATCCGGATACGGGTTATCTGCTTCCGGAAGGAACGGTAACGTGGGGCTGCGGGAACAAGCTGGTGGTTCTGGGATGGGGCAAGGCTGGCGGCGAGGGTTGCTACTGTTCGGAACATGCTGTATTGCGCCGCCTGCTCTCGCAGGCCAGCAGACAGACCGCCGATGTCACGCTGATCGATAGCGAGGCAGGACTCGAGCACATGAGTCGAGGAACCATAGCTGGCGTGGATCTGGTGCTTGTGGCCGTCGAGCCGGGGCGACGCAGTGCCGACACGGCCGCTTCTGTCAGGAAACTTGCCGCCGATCTGGGCATCAGGCATGTCCATCCCGTAGTCAGCGGTTACCGGAATGGCGGCGAATTGCGTGCCGTAGAGGAGTGGCTGTCAGGCTGGCCGCCAGTTGCGGCTTTTCCTTTCGACGAACGGGTGCGGCAAGCGGATCTCCTGGGCGTTCCTCCCAGTCTTTCCGGCAGTTTCCTGTCCGCCGCCGAGCAACTAGCCGATTTTGCACAGGCTATCAAGCAGTCCCAATCGATGGAAGCGGCGGCATGACTCCTGAAGAATTCAAAGCGTACAGAAGCACTTTCCCATCCAAGCAGGACGTCATCGAGAAGACGCCCGATCCTGCTGTCAGGAAGATGCTGGTCCGGCTTTCCGAGATCGGGGTGGAGACGGTATTTGACCGGTTCGATGCCCAGAAGGCACAGTGTCGTCATGGTACGGAAGGAACATGCTGCAGGGTATGCAACATGGGGCCCTGCAGCATTACGCCCAAGAGCCCGCGTGGGGTGTGCGGCGCCGACGCCGATGTGATCGTCGCGCGCAATATCCTGCGCTGGGTTGCTGCCGGCGTCGCCTCGCACGGCGCACGAGGAAGAGAAGTCCTGCTTGCACTCAAGGCGGCAGCCGAGGGCAGGACAGACGCGCCGATCAGAGGGGAAGAAAAAGCCCGTGCCATCGCAAAAGCGTTCGGTATCGACGCTGCCGGTAAATCGCTGCATGAGATTGCCGGCGAAATTGCCGACATTCTGATCGAAGATCTGTCCCGGGCCGTGCCCGGAGTCCATCGCACCATGAAGGCGCTTGCTCCTCCGGAGCGCCTGGCATTGTGGGAATCGCTCGATATTATGCCGATCGGCTCCTACCACGAGGTATTCGAGGCGTTGCACCGTACCGGGACCGGAACGGACGGCGATTGGCGGAATCTGATGCGCCAGCTCTTGCGTTGCGGACTCGCGTTCGCATGGAATAGCGTCCTGGGGTCGTCCATTGCAATGGATGTCTTGTATGGTCCGCCCAGACGCGACCGGATATCGGCCAACCTGGGATCGCTGGATCCAGGCTATGTCAACATCGCCATCCATGGCCACTCGCCCGTCCTTCCAACGGCTATCGTGGATGCTGCCGAAGAGCCTGAGTTGAAGGAACTGGCACAGGCAGCGGGGGCAAAAGGCATTCGCTTTTTCGGCATATGCTGTTCGGGCCTGGCATCCCTTTACCGGCACGGCAACGTCAATCCGCTTGCCAACGCGGTTGGTGCCGAACTGGTGCTTGGGACTGGCGCGCTCGACCTCTGGGTAGCTGACGTCCAGGACATTTATCCAAGCATCATGGAGGTGGCGAAATGCTTCCATACGCGCGTCATCACCACCAATGATTCCTGCCGACTGTCTGGCGCGGACCATATCGGATTCGATCATCGCCATTCCAACCTGGGCGAGACAAAGCAGATGGCTCGCCGCATTGTCGAGCTGGCCGTGCGCCAGTTCCCATTGCGCCATGCCGCCAATGTGTTCATTCCACGGGAAAAGATGGATGCGGAGATCGGCTTCTCCGCCGAGAATGTGGGCGCTGTCTTCGGTGGCATGAGTGTTTTCCTTGCGAAGCTGAAAAGCGGCGGGATTCGCGGCATTGTCAATCTGGTGGGTTGCAACAATCCCAAGGTTCTTTACGAGAAGGGCATCTGTGACGTCGCCGATGCTCTGCTGGCGAACGATATGCTGATCGTCACGAACGGCTGCGCGTCATTCCCGTTGCTGAAGCTGGGCTACTGCAACGAGCGCGCGCGCGAAAAGGCAGGCCCGGGGTTGAGGACAGTGCTCGACGAATACGATCTTCCGCCCGTGCTGCACATGGGCGAATGCCTCGACAATGCAAGGGCTTCCGGCCTGTTCAGGGGATTGGCCGATCTGGCGGGGCATCCGATCAAGGCCATGCCATTCGCCTTTGCCAGTCCGGAATGGAGCAACGAGAAGGGGGTAGGCGCCTCGCTCGGTTTCCGGCTGATGGGAGTATCTTCCTATCACTGCGTCCACGCGCCCATCACCGGTTCCGACGCAGTAAGCAGGTTCTTCTATGAAGAGACCAGGGAGATGCTGGGAGCCGCCATGGTGGTTGATCCAGACCCTGCCGCACTGGCCGAAAGGATCATCGAAGACATGGAGGACCGGCGGATCGCCATTGGCTGGCCGGCCCGCATTTTTTCATAGGAAACCGGCGCAGGGAAGAGGGATGTTCAGTAACCGATAGTCTTGGAAAAGGAATAGTCATCATGGGTATATCGAGCATATGGCATTGGTTGATCGTACTGATCATCGTGATGCTGGTATTTGGCACCAAAAAGCTGGGTTCGATCGGAGCTGACCTCGGCAAGGCGGTCAAGGGATTCAAGGATGGCATGAAAGATGAAGAGCAAAAGCCAGCCGATCAGGATATCGATACGCACGCATACGCAACCGGAAAAGCATCAGACATCGTGCATGCCGACACGCAAGCGAAGTCGGCTAGCTGAATCTCACCCCCGGTTTCTCTTGTGTTCCCACCTCCATGATTGAACTGAGCCTCTCCAAGCTGGTGCTGATAGGCATTGTTGCCCTGATCGTCATCGGCCCCGACAAGCTGCCCAATGTCGCCAGAAAGGCCGGCATCCTGTTCGCTCGCTCACAACGCTGGATGGACAGCATCCGTTCCGATATCGGCCGCGACATCAACCTGGATGGTCTGCGTGATATCGGGCAAACCGTGCGCGAGGCCGCGCAGGAGATTCAGCGCGGCTTCCCGGCAGGCTCGCGCAACGAATCGCCAACAGCCGTCATCAGCCCTCCGGTTGCCGCATGCAGCCATGCCGCCAGGGCCCGGCGATTCCGAATGAGGAAAAGGGAGAAGGCACCCCCATCGGTCAGGCGAAACTCATCGAAATACGTCATGGCAGCCAGACACTCGCTCTACTAGGAAAACATGGCACAGGACGCAAGCGAAAACACGCAAGGGCCGCTGCTATCCCATCTGATTGAACTGCGCAGCCGGATAATCCGCTCGGCTACGGCCATTCTGGCCGTCTTTCTCTGCATGGTCCCGTTTTCATCGCCCATCTTCGATGCGGTTGCGGCTCCCCTGCTTTCCGCCCTGCCGCAGGGTGCGAGAATGATTGCCACCGGCGTCATCACGCCCTTTCTCATTCCCGTCAAGGTCAGCCTGCTGCTGGCCTTTCTGGTTGCCTTGCCTTATGTGCTGCATCAGGCATGGTCGTTCATCGTGCCGGGGTTGTACGAACATGAGAGAAGATTGGCAGGGCCGCTGATCGTGTCATCGTGCATACTCTTTGTGACGGGCATGGCCTTCTGCTACTTTTTTGTGTTTGGTGTCGTGTTCCAGTCGATATACCGATGGGCGCCGCACTCGATCTCGGTGGCGCCGGACATCGAGAGCTACTACAGCTTTGTGATCACCATGTTCCTGGCTTTCGGCCTGACGTTCGAAGTACCGGTTGCGGTCATGGTGTTGGTCAGAATGGGAGTTGTGAGCCTGCAAAAACTGAAGGAGATCCGGCGCTACGTGATAGTGGGCTCATTCGTGGTTTCCGCCATTGTCACGCCGCCCGACGTGGTGAGCCAGCTGCTGCTGGCCATCCCCCTCTGCCTGCTCTACGAAATAGGCCTGATCCTCACGCCGCTTTTCTTGAAACAGCACATTCACGGAACCAACACGGCCTGAAGCTTGGGCTCTCTGACCCCTTATGCATTTCCCCGGCGGAGCTGGAAGGCAGGGCAGGTTCCCATAGGTCCGATTGCCGCTGAATCCTGGAGCCCATTCCTGTTTATAAACATATAAGAAATGAGTAGTTTGGAGACGCTATCCTGGCAGGTATAGTCAGCATATCGATCGGACGGGACAAGAGCCTCCGTATCGCAAGAAACAAACGGCGTTTATCCAGCGTCTGATTGTTTTATATGTTCATACGACATCATTCTTACAGGAGGGATCATGAATCTATCCGCAGATATCAAAAGATCGGTGCAAAAAAATGTATTGCTGATCGCCCTGATCGGTTCGCTCGCCTACCTGATCTACCACAACGCCGTTGCGCATAATCAGGACCGGCTGAACGGGCAGGATCTGCGCAGTGGCAGTTCGGTGAGTACAGGGGTCGACAGTCAGGATACAGCTGATTCGTCCCCGACGCGGTTGCGCAGTGAAGACCTGCAGCGCTTGCTGGGCAGAGAGAACAGGATCTGATAGAAGGCGCTTGCATGCCTGGCAGATCAAGGCAAAGCAGCGCTGCTGAACGAGTTCGTTTCTATATCGCCGGTTTATCGACTACTTGCAGGGCGAATCATAAATTCTGCTAAAGCGTCGCCCAGCCTCTCTTCCCCCGAGGGCCCGGCGAACGCCGGAAAACATGGGGGCAGGAGAAATCAATGGGCTACTCTGCACAGTCGGACTTCCCGCGGGAGGAATTCCATCAATCCATCAACCCGCATCAGGCGGAATTCGACCGCCTGGTTGCGCAAAGTCTCATTCGCCGGATTGGAGACGGCCCTGGCAGAAGGCGGGAAGCCGCTGACAGCGAGAGCGACGAAAGCAGCAGAATCGCGCTGAAGGAACGGGCGTAACCGGAGCCCGGCGGCAAGGCCGGGCTGGCGGTATGGCGATCAGCTCTGGTAGATATACTTCGTATTGAGGTAGGCGTCGAGCGTTTCGCTGCCACCCTGGCTGCCCATGCCGCTGTCCTTGATGCCGCCCAGAGGGGTTTCCGCCAGCACGCCAAGCTGGTTGATATGCACCATCCCGGCTTCCAGCGAATTGGAAAGATCGGTTGTGGTTTTCAGCGAGCTTGTGAATACGTAGGACGACAACCCGAAATCAAGGCTGTTGGCCTTGGCGATGACATCGCTTGTGTCTCGGAAAACCTGCAAGGGAGCAATGGGCCCGAAAGGTTCTTCTTTCATGATTCTGCTATCGTCGGGTACGTCGGTCAGGACTGTCGGCGCGAAAAAGTGGCCTTTCCCCGGCAGGCGCCGCCCGCCCAGGATGAGGCGTGCTCCGCGCGTGCAGGCATCCTCGACGAACTCTTCCATTTCCTTGACGCGGCGCTCGCTGAAAAGGGGGCCCATGTCCACGCCGGGCTCAAGCCCATTTCCGACCTTGATCGTGCGCAGCTCGTCAACAAACCGTTCCAGAAATGCGTCGTAGACGTCTTCGTGAATATAGAAGCGGGACGGGGAAATGCAGGCCTGGCCTGCATTCCGGATCTTGAAACGGGCCAGGAATACGGCGGCCTTCTCGACCTCGGCATCGGGAAAGACGATGACAGGGGCATGTCCGCCCAGTTCGAGATCGATCCGCTTCAACTGTGCACCTGCCAGGGATGCAAGATGCCGTCCGACTTGTACGGAACCCGTAAAGGAAATTTTCCGCACGATCGGGGAATGGATGAGGTAGGAGGCAACCTCGCTCGGGACGCCCCAGATGGTATTCAGCACGCCGGGGGGAAGCCCTGCATCATGGAAAATCCGGGTGAGCGCCACAATGCCGCTGGGACTTTCTTCAGCCCCTTTCAGGACCAGCGTGCATCCGGCAGCCAGAGCAGCGGAAATCTTGCGGGCCGCCTGGCTGAAGGGAACATTCCATGGAGTGATGGCGGCACAGATGCCTACCGGTTCCCGCAAGACCATTTCCCGTACGCCTGCCTGGCGCGGCGGAACGATCCTGCCATACATCCGCCTTCCTTCGTCGGCGTTCCATTCGACGTATTCGGCTGAACGGTGCACTTCGGCAACGGCGCCCGCCAAGGGCTTGCCCTGATCGAGCGTGATGTTTCGTCCGGCTTCTTCAGCGCGTTCGCGGATCAGCTCGGCGGCGCGATGGAGGATGTCTGCCCTTTCCAGAGGGGACGTATCGCGCCAGGCAGGAAATGCCCGTTGCGCCGCTGCCAGCGCCCGGTCCAGGTCTGCCCTGGTCGCCAGGGGCAGATGGCCGAGTACCTCAAGGGTGGCCGGATTGATGACTTCTTGCTTTTGTCTGTCTCCGCCGGATAGGAATTCGCCGTCGATATAAAAGGATAATTGTTCGTACATGTTGCTCATTGTAAAGACTAATCGTGCCGATTGCCGGTGATGACTCATGGGCGGCTTGCGGCTTTCTCGGCCTGGCTGGTCTGGAAAGGGAATATTGCCATGCTGGATCGATTGCGCACCGGCATGCTTTGCGCCTCATGCCTGGCTATCGGCTTGTCCTGACTGCCGCAATCATTGCCAGCCAAAGAGTTGCCTGGCCCAGGCATACAGGGTGCCGAAACCGGACAGACTCAAACTGAGAAATTCGATCACTGTTTCCATAGCCGCTTCCATCTCGGATGCGGCTGCCTTAAAAGGGGGAAGTATAAAGCACGGCCGCCAACTCATGTCCAGATACATGCGCTGGTGCCTGCATCGTGGCCGTGCCTGCCCTGATGCAGACTATAACAGTACGGCAATTCCGCCCCAATACAAATAATTCATATGAATATGTGCGCCGGCGCTTTCTTTTCCCCGGCAATCAGGTGGATGTGTCGCTTCATGTGTTTTCTTATATATAAATTGGTAATAAGAATACGAAATCAAAATAGTTTGAAATTGGATATGGCCGACCAATAATGAACTCATGAAATTTAATGAGGAGGGTCACATGTCCAAACGTTTTGAAGATAACTCGCAATCGATCGGCAATACCCCATTGATTCAATTGAAGCGCATCGTGGGCGCTGCCAAAGCCAAGGTTCTGGTCAAGGTCGAAGGACGCAATCCGGCGTATTCGGTCAAGGATCGCATTGGCTCCGCCCTGATCTGGGATGCGGAAAAGCGCGGATTGCTGGGGCCTGGCAAGGAACTGGTCGAGCCGACCAGCGGGAACACGGGCATTGCCCTGGCATTCGTTGCGGCGGCGCGCGGCATTCCGATCACGCTGACAATGCCCGAAACCATGAGCATCGAACGGCGCAAGCTGCTATTGGCATATGGAGCGAAATTGGTGCTGACCGAAGGCGCACGCGGCATGGCGGGTGCCATCGCCAAGGCCGAAGAAATTGCCGCATCCGATCCGGATCGCTATGTGCTGTTGCAGCAGTTCAAGAACCCGGCCAACCCGGCCATTCATGAAGCCACTACCGGCCCTGAAATCTGGGATGCGACCGACGGCAATGTCGATATCTTCGTTGCAGGCGTTGGCACAGGCGGGACGATCACGGGCGTAACGCGCTACCTGAAGAATATCCGCAAGCGCAATGTGCAGTCGATTGCAGTCGAACCGTCGACCAGCCCTGTCCTCAGCCAAGTGCGTGCAGGCGAAGCGCCGAAGCCGGGCCCGCACAAGATACAGGGGATTGGCGCCGGGTTCGTGCCGGAGGTGCTGGAACTGTCGCTACTCGATGGCGTCGAGACAGTGACGAGCGAGGAAGCGCTGGATTTCGCCAGAAGGCTGGCGCGCGAAGAAGGTATCCTGTCCGGCATTTCGTCCGGCGCTGCAGCGGCCGTAGCCGTACGGTTGGCGCAGAAGCCGGAGAATGCAGGCAAGACCATCGTTGCCATCTTGCCCGATTCCGGAGAACGCTATCTGAGTTCAGTCCTGTTTGAAGGCGTTTTCGACGCAACCGGATTGCCGGCCGACGCTCCTGTAGCGAAAGCTGCCTGAGCAAGACGAGTTCGCTTCTGGGACCCGCCACCTTGCGCGCAAGTGCAGGCTGGCGGGTTTGTTGTTTCAGAAGCGCCGCCGGCGTGCGGCGAAGCGGGCTGCCGCGAGCAGCGCGATCGATAGAACAAGGAAGGCAGTGTTTCCGAAGCGGATGTATGGCGTTGCGCCGCGATAGCCTTGCACAGTGGCGGCCAGTGTGCCCTGCGAATAGTGCTGCAGCCTGGCGGCGACGCGTCCCTTCTGATCGATGACCGCGGTAGCGCCTGTATTGGTGGAGCGAAGCATCGGGCGGCCGGTCTCGAGTGCGCGCAATTGCGAGATTTGCAGATGCTGGGGCAGGGCGATGGTGTCGCCGAACCAGGCGATATTCGACATGTTCAGCAGAATGGTCGCCTCGCCTCGGCCTGAATAGAAGCCGGCGGCGATCTGATCGGCGATTTCCTCGCCGAACAGATCTTCATAGCAGATGTTCGGTAGAACCTGCTGGTCACCCACCGCAAAGGGTGCCTGCAGGGCTGGGCCGCGTTCGAAGTCGCCGAGCGGAATACGCATCATGTTGACGAACCAGCGGAATCCCGACGGTATGAATTCGCCGAAAGGAACCAGATGGTGCTTGTCGTAGCGATAAGCGAACTGGCCCGGTCCGGCTGGCGCGCCTCCCTGGATGCCGACAACGCTGTTGGAATATTCCCATGCACTATCGTTGACCGGGATGCCGAGCGCGATCCGGCTGCCAGTCTTGTTGGCGAACTCCGCCAGGCGCGGCAGATAGTCTGGAGGCAATTGCCGGGCGAACACGGGCACGGCCGTTTCCGGTGTCGCGATCAGGTCCGCCTTTTCGGCGGTGATCAGGTCGCGGTAAAGGACTAGCGCCGAGACGATCTGCTCGCGCGCGAATTTCATTTCCTGCGGCACATTGCCCTGAAGCAGGCGTACGCTGATCGGTTTGCCGCTGGCTTCGGTCCATTCGATTTGCGATAAGCCGTATCCCGCGGCAAGGATCGCGATCGCCAGGCCGCAAAGTGCGGCGCGGGTACGCGCTACCGCTGCCGGCAGCAGGGCGATGCAGCCGCCGATCAGCGCGGCGGCCCAGCCGAGGCCATAGACGCCAAGAAGGGGGGCGTATCCGGCGAGGAGACTGTTGCTGTGCGCGTATCCGGATGCGACCCAGGGAAACCCGGTGAAAACCCAGCCGCGCATCCATTCCGAGATGGCCCACAACCCCGGCAATATCAGCAGGGCTGCAATCGCGTCGGAAGCGGCCCATCGCTTCCGAAACCATACGCCCGCTGCCATGGCCATGCCGGAGAAGAGGCCCATGTAAAGGGACAGGAGTGTCACGGCCAATGCCGCCATCCATGCCGGCATGCCACCGAACCGGTACATGCTGACGAACAGCCAGTGCACGCCCGCCACCGACCAGCCGAAGCCGAAAGCCCAGCCGATCAGGGCGCTATCACGGATTGAGCGGGCACGAAGCGCCAGCAGAAAAACGACGGCCATGCTCAGCAGGCTTACGAACCACCAACCGAACGGAGCAAACGAGAATACCGTGACGGCGCCGGAAAGAAGGGCCAGCACCAGCGATGGAAAGGGCAGCGAGCGAAGAGTCGTGTTGAATTTCATGGTATGCGGCCTTGCGGGAACGGCGGTCTCCGGCCGCATCAAGCGCCGCAGAACAATCGGTGAGCGAACTCAGGTTTCTTCTTTTACCATTTCTGCAGGTATCTTTTCAACCAGCAGTATATGGATCTGGCGCGCGTCGGCGCGCAGCACCTCGAAGCGCAGTCCGTCGATATCAAAGACTTCGCCTTTCTGCGGCAGGCGACCAAGATGATTGGATACCAGCCCGCCTATGGTGTCGACACTGTCGTCATTCAGACTGACTCCGAGTTCCGCATTGAAATCGTCGACTTCGGTCAAGGCGCGAACGCGCCATCTCGGACCGAATGCGCCGGGCTTGACCGCAAGGATGTTTTCTTCACCGTCATCGTAGTCGTACTCGTCCTCGATGTCGCCGACGATCTGCTCCAGCACGTCCTCGATCGTAAGCAGACCGGCAATGTCGCCGTACTCGTCGACGACCATCGCCATGTGGTTGTGGTTGGCGCGGAAATCCCGCAAGAGCACGTTCAGCCGCTTTGATTCGGGGATGAAGACCGCCGGACGCAGCATGCCGCGCACATCGAACGATTCTTCGATGAAGTAGCGCAGCAAGTCCTTGGAAAGCAGGATGCCGACCACCCTGTCGCGATCGCCTTCCACGGCAGGGAAGCGGGAGTGAGCGGTTTCAATTACCTGCGGCATCCACTCTTCGATCGGCTTGGTGATGTCGATGACATACATCTGCGAGCGCGGCACCATGATGTCGCGTGCGCATATTTCGGACATCTTGAAGACGCCTTCGATCATCGACAGCGACTCGGCGTCGATCAGGTTGCGATCATGCGCGTCGTGGAGGATTTCAAGCAGTTCGCCGCGATTTTCCGGCTCCTGGGAAATGAACGCGGCCAAACGTTCCAATAATGTCTTAGCCGGTTTTATGTCTGATTGGGTGTTGCTGGGGTGTTCTGGCATGGCTGGGCGTCAAACCCGTTGTTTCAAAGCTATAGGATACACGAAAAGACGTTTGAAATTATTGACGAGGTTGCATTAAAAGTTGACTGTTCGTTACGGGCGCGGCGGGAAATCCCGCTGCCCGCGCCCTGTTTCTCTTGGGATCAATGACCGCAAAAGCTGCATGAATGCTGTCCACCCTGTTTGCTCTCCTTGCCTGACATCATGTGCTTCGTTTCGGCCACAAGTCCCCTGGCCCGATTGGCCATGTCGCGCGATTTTTTATCGATGCATCTGCGCGCCTTGAGCGATGCGCTGAACATCTTGTCCCTGACCAGCGCGCGGCGCCGGTTTCCCTTGTCCGGATCCATAACATACATCGCCACGGCACCGAGAGCCGCCCCTGCGATGATCCATGCCATTTTCGATACGGTCGAGTCCTGATTCATCATTTTTCTCCTTAGTCATCAACATCGGAAACCGTCACCATGCACGCAATCACTGACTGATCGGCGGGTCGATAGTTCCCTCTGGTCGCATGCATTGGTCGGGGCTGAGAGACGGATCAAGCAGGCGGGGACAGCGTATTGACCCGGCACGGAGCGGGGAGAATAATGGGGTGACCAAAAAATAAGCACAGAAGAGGAGACAGTCATGCCAGTCAACCAGAATCAAACCTGGAATCCGGATCAATATGCCGAAAATGCCCGTTTCGTGGCCGAGCTTGGCATGCCGGTGGTCGAACTGTTGGCGCCGAAGCCGGGCGAGCGGATTCTGGACCTGGGGTGCGGTGACGGGCCGCTCACCAGAAAGCTGGCAGACCTCGGCTGCAACGTAGTCGGCGTGGATGGAAGCCCCGAGATGATCGATGCGGCCAAAAAGCTCGGGCTGGACGCTCGGGTCATGGATGGCCAGGCGCTGGCGTTCGAGAATGAATTCGATGCCGTTTTCAGCAATGCGGCGCTGCACTGGATGAAGCAGCCGGATAAAGTGATAGAAGGCGTCTGGCGTGCGCTCAGGCACGGTGGGCGGTTCGTGGCGGAATGCGGTGGAAAAGGCAACGTGAATACGATCCTCGAAGCCCTCAGGTCTGGCCTTTCCCGGCGCGGGATCGACCCGGAACCCTACAATCCGTGGATATTCCTTGATGCCGACGAATACCGTGCTCTTCTGGAGAAGCAGGGATTCCGGGTAAATACGATCGCGCTCATACCGCGTCCGACGCTTCTGCCGGGTGACGTCATCGGATGGCTGGAAACGTTCGGAAAAAGCTTTGCCGCGGCATTGCCGCCTTCGGAACGTGCCGCCTATCTGGAAGAAGTCGCGGCTGCTTGCCGGCCCAAGTTCTGCAATGCAAAAGGCGAATGCATCGCCGATTATGTTCGCTTGCGTTTTTCGGCTACCAAGCCGTAAATGGGAAGGGCGCACTATGCAGTCGCGTTCTGTACACTACTGATATGAGTCGCGAAGCCGAGCCGTTTCAGTGTCTCAGTTTATAGCCTTTCCATCTCTTCGGCTTCCTCGTCCTTCTCGTGGTCGTAGCTCTACCTATGTAGGTAGTGTTGCCCATTAAAGTGTTGACACTTGGCAAGGTGCCGATTCCTGTGCATAGGTACTAGCGATCGCTTTGACCGTATCCGAGATTACCCTCATTCCTGATTTTTTTAAGTAAATTCATGACGGATTTCTTATGTGTCCGGAGCCCCGTCTGTTCCCCTTTGTCCAACTAAATCAAGTTTGCGTAAGCGCATAGGCGTCTTCAGCAAATGCCCTACGATTTTTAAATATGCTCAATTTCGATAACTTTCCATGAAGCGATCCGACCTTATCAGGAAATCCAAGCTGGATCTGCGGGTGCCGCCAAACTTGGCGGATTACGAGGCAGCTCGGGCTTCATTTTCATGGGATGAGGTAAGGCATGAACTGGCCGGTCTTCCAGGTGGCGGCTGCAATATCGCTTTTGAAGCAGTCGAACGACATGTATGTAGCGAGATCGGCGACCGGGTCGCGTTTCGTTTCTTGGGTGCCGAACGGAATGAAGACATTACGTATAGAGGGCTTTCCAGTCTGAGCAACCGCTTTGCCAATGTCTTGAAAGGCCTGGGTATCGGCAAGGGCGACCGTGTCTTTACTCTGCTTGGCAGAATTCCGGCGTTATACATTTCTGTTCTCGGCAGCTTCAAAAATGGTTCGGTGGTCAGCCCGCTGTTTTCAGCATTCGGGCCAGAACCGATTGCCACGCGATTGAATCTTGGCGAAGCCAAGGTGCTCGTCACGACTGAACTGCAGTACCGGCGCAAGATTGCGGGCGTCCGCGGCAACCTGCCCAACCTGCAATATGTGCTGCTGGTCCGTGAAGAAGGAAAAACAGCTGCTGGCATTCCTGGCGTGCTTGACTTCGGCCAATTAATGGCGGAAGCGTCCGATCGATTCGATATCGTCCGAACGCAAACCGGCGACATGGCACTATTGCATTTCACAAGCGGTACAACCGGTACGCCGAAAGGAGCGGTGCATGTGCATGATGCCGTCGTGACGCACTGGGCAACCGGCAAATATGCGCTTGACTTGCACTCAGACGATATTTTCTGGTGCACGGCCGATCCCGGGTGGGTGACCGGCATGTCATACGGCATTATCGCCCCGCTTTTGCATGGCGTAACGTCGATTGTTGATGAGATGGATTTCGATGCGGAACGCTGGTACCAAATCCTGCAAGAGCAGGACGTGACCGTCTGGTATACGGCGCCGACTGCAATACGGATGCTGATGAAGGCGGGAAGCGATATTCCGAAAAAGTATTCGTTCCCCCAGTTGCGGTTTATCGCCAGCGTGGGAGAGCCTCTCAATCCTGAAGCAGTATGGTGGGGCAAGGCCGTGCTCGGATTGCCGATACACGATAACTGGTGGCAGACGGAAACGGGCGGCATCATGATTGCCAATACGCCCGCTTTCGACATCAAGCCGGGGTCGATGGGGCGGCCTTTGCCTGGAGTCGATGCTTTTATCGTGAAAAGAGACGATCAAGGCAGGGTGACTGTCATCGACGAACCGGACAAGGAGGGTGAATTGGCGTTGCGCAGCGGTTGGCCCTCAATGATGCGCGGCTACTTGAACGAAGAGGATCGATACCGCAAGTGTTTTGCAGGCGATTTGTACCTGACCGGGGACCTGGCAAAGCGAGACTCGGATAATTATTTCTGGTTTGTAGGCCGGGCTGACGATGTCATCAAGTCGGCTGGGCATCTCATCGGCCCATTCGAAGTTGAAAGCGCACTGATGGAGCATCCTGCCGTGGCGGAAGCCGGCGTCATCGGCAAGCCAGACCCGACCGTGGGAGAGGTAGTCAAGGCATTCGTGTCGCTGAAATCGGATTACCAGCCATCGGAAGCGCTGCGCATGGAATTGCTAGGCCATGCGCGAAAGCGGTTGGGAGCGGCGGTTGCGCCAAAGGAAATCGACATTTTGCCGACTTTGCCAAGAACGCGAAGCGGCAAGATCATGCGCCGTCTGCTGAAGGCGCGAGAACTGGGATTGCCGGAAGGCGATCTGTCAATGCTGGAGGGGTCCGCATGAGCATTCCTTACGACAAGTCTTTTTCCGTGTCGCTGCTAAGCGACATGGTGCGTATTCGCCATATGGAAGAAAAGGCGGCCGAACTGTATGGTCAGCTAAAGATTCGCGGATTCCTGCATTTGTACATTGGTGAGGAAGCGGTTGCTACGGGTGCTCTGCGTGCGTTGTCGCCGGAAGACAACATCGTTACGACTTATCGCGATCACGGCCATGCGCTTGTGCGGGGTATCCCGATGAACGCAATCATGGCCGAGCTGTATGGCAAGCAGGAGGGCTGCTCTCACGGGCGAGGAGGCTCAATGCACCTGTTCGATGAGAAAACACGATTTTTTGGGGGGTATGCCATCGTCGGCGAAGGAATTCCGCTGGCTGTCGGTCTGGCACTAGCGGACAAAATGCGGGCCAGGCCTAGAGTGAGCGCCTGTTTCTTCGGCGAGGGCGCAATAGCCGAGGGTGCATTTCATGAATCCATGAATCTGGCCGCTCTGTGGAAGTTGCCGGTGCTCTTTTTGTGCGAGAACAATTTTTATGCGATGGGCACTGCATTGGAACGCTCGCAATCGCAGACCGACCTGTGTGCAAAAGCGGCCAGCTACAACATGCCTGCGGTCCGGGTGGATGGCATGGATGTCATCGCCGTGCATGAGTCAGTCAGGCAGGCGGCGAAGCAGATACGCGACGGCAATGGCCCCCGTTTCATCGAGTTTCAGACTTATCGCTTTCGCGCGCATTCGATGTATGACCCGGAGTTATATCGAATGCGGAGCGAAGTGGACGAATGGAAACAGCGTGATCCGATACAAACGTTTTCGGTGCGACTAAAAGCCGAAGAGATGCTGACAGATGAAGAATTCGCCCTGATCATTGCGCAAGCTGACCGTGAAGTGCAGCAGGCGATCGATTATGCCGAGGCAGGAACATGGGAGCCGGTCGCGGACCTGCTCAAGCATGTTTACACTACGGAGGCGAAGCCATGAAGATCACCTATCGCGAAGCCATGGGGCAAGCACTGCGTGAGGCACTGGTCGCTGATGCGCGCGTGTTTCTGATGGGGGAGGATGTTGGCCGCTATGGCGGCTCATATGCCGTTTCCAAGGATTTTTTGGCCGAATTCGGGCCGGAACGTATACGCGATGCCCCGCTCTCCGAGCTGGGTTTTGTCGGCGCCGGAGTCGGTGCTGCGCTGAACGGTATGCGCCCCATCGTAGAGATCATGACGATTAATTTCAGCTTGCTGGCGCTGGACCCGATCGTGAACGTCGCAGCAACGTTGCGGCATATGAGCGGCGGGCAATTCAACGTGCCATTGGTGATCCGTATGGCGACCGGCGCAGGAAGACAGCTGGGGGCGCAGCATTCGCACAGCTTGGAATGCTGGTACGCACACATTCCAGGCATTCGCGTGCTGGCGCCGGCAACCGTGGCTGATGCGCGTGGAATGCTGGCTCCTGCTCTCGCCGACCCTGATCCCGTGATTATCTTCGAGCATGCGCAACTCTACAATATGGAGGACGATATTGGCGCAGACCGTGCCTCGTGGACCTGCGATATCAGTTCCGCTGCCGTGCGTCATACGGGAAGCCGGCTCAGCCTGATAACTTACGGCGGGAGCTTGCCTAAAGTCATGCAGGCTGCCGAATCGCTCGCGGCGGATGGCATCGATGCCGAAGTGATTGACCTGCGGGTATTGCGCCCTCTTGATACTGAAACCATTATTGCCTCGGTGAGGAAGACTCATCGCGCAATGGTGATTGATGAAGGCTGGAAAAGCGGCAGTCTGTCAGCTGAAATAGCGGCACGCATCATGGAATATGCATTTTACGATCTTGATGCCCCGGTTGCTCGCGTCTGCAGCGCGGAAGTGCCGATGCCGTATGCCAAGCATCTGGAAGATGCAGCGCTGCCGCAGGCGCCTGTCATCGCCGTCGCCGCAAAACAGTTATTGGGGGAAAAATGATCAACTTCACGCTTCCTTCTCTCGGCGCCGACATGGATGAGGGCAAGCTGGTCGAATGGAAGATCAAGCCTGGAGATAGCGTCAAACGGGGTCAGATTGTCGCTGTGATCGAAACCTCTAAAGCCGCAATCGAGATCGAGATTTGGAACGACGGCACGGTACATGAGCTGATGGTGCAGCCGGGGCAGACAGTGCCAGTCGGCGCGGTGCTGGCAACGTTGCTTGCTCCTGGCGAAAAAGCTGAAACGGCAAAGCCTGCCCCGGAAGTCCCCGCAGAAGCCGCAACCATGCCCATGCCGCCTGCTGCAAAGCCTTCCATTGTTCCTGCAGCCGCTTCGGCAGGGCGTCTCCGTGTTTCGCCTGCGGCTCGACGGCGGGCCGAAGAGGTCGGCGTCAGCCTTGAGATGCTGGTAGGGAGTGGTCCGGATGGCGCCGTGACGCTCGAGGACGTGGAACGTGCTGTTGCCGGGAAAGAAAAACCGTCCCAGGCGGTTCCAGCCGGTCATCAGACCGAGATGCGCAAAGCGATCGCCGCCGCAATGAGCCGCTCGAAGCGAGAGATTCCACATTACTATCTAAGCGAAAGCGTGCCGATGCAAAAGGCGCAACAATGGCTGGCGGCCGCAAACGAACAACGCGTGATTCAGGACAGGCTGCTGATGGCTGTACTGCAACTGAAAGCGGTGGCGCTGGCAGCGAGGAAATTTCCTGATATGAGCGGTTCTTTCTCGAATGGAGAATTCATGCCGTCCTCTGCCGTGCATGTCGGCGTCGCTATTTCTTTGCGTCAGGGCGGGCTGATTGCACCGGCAATCCATGATGTGGCTGATAAGACGCTGGATGATCTCATGCGCGATCTGACAGATCTGGTCAAGCGCACCCGTGCGGGCTCGCTGCGAAGCTCCGAAATAACCGACCCGACCATTACCGTCACCAATTTAGGCGAGCAGGGTGTAGAAACAGTTTACGGAGTGATTTATCCACCACAAGTAGCGCTGGTCGGTTTTGGCAGAATTACCGATAGACCATGGGCGGAGAACGGGATAATTTCTGCGATGCCCGTAACGACGGCCAGCCTGGCGGCCGATCATCGCGTTTCCGATGGCCATCGCGGCGGGTTGTTCCTGGCGGCGATACGCGATTTATTGCAACGACCCGAAGAATGGTGAGGCGAAGATGAATCGGCAGGATTTACAGAAAATTGTCATCAATACGCTTAAGTCAATTGCTCCCGAGATAGAAGAGAGCGAGCTGATGCCTGATCAATTGCTGCGTGATCAGGTTGACCTGGATTCCATGGATTGGCTGAATTTCCTGATCGGACTGCATGAGAGACTCAAGGTAGATATCCCGGAAGCCGACTATGCCAAGCTGGTGACCATGGAAAAACTTTTAAATTACCTATCGGGAAAAATAGATGGTACGGGTTCATGAAATCAATTCAAACGCCGATTCTACGAAGGTTATCGATCATATATCTGTGTGGTTTCCTATCTTTCATTAAATGATTTGATCGAACGATCGCTAATGAGATTTTCAAAGATTGAAACCCTGGTTGGCATGCAGGTAGAACTAAAGTATATCCATAGGCCGCGCCCTGAGCACCGGTGTCTATTGCCAGTACGGCAATCTCCACGACACTGTCGTTGAATTCGAGGGGAATCGCTGAAATGATCAGCCTGACATCGAAAGACGCACTGCTGGTGATCGATATCCAGAACGATTTTCTGCCGGGAGGCGCGCTTGCCGTGCCCGGCGGGAACGACGTCGTGCCGGTCATGAACGCCTATATCGACCTGTTTGCCCGCCGGGGATTGCCGATATATGCGACGCGGGACTGGCACCCGGCCAACCACTGCTCGTTCAGGGAACAGGGCGGTCCGTGGCCCGCCCATTGCGTGCAGGGAACATGGGGAGCGGAATTCGCTCTGGCGCTGAAGCTTCCGGATTCCGCGGTGATCTGGTCCAAGGCCAGCAATCCTGAGAAAGAAGCGTATTCCGATTTCCAGGAATCCGATCTGGCTGAACGATTGCGGTCGCAAGGCGTCGAGCGGCTCTTTATGGGCGGACTGGCAACCGACTATTGCGTACTGGCCGGTGTCACAGACGCCCTGAAGCTCGGATTCGAGGTTTATCTTCTTGTCGACGCTATCCGTGCCGTCAACGTGCAGCCGGACAATGGACAGAAAGCCATCGACAAAATGCTCGGCCTGGGAGCTAGACCGATTTCACTCGCGGATATTGAAAATTGAAGAGAGCTTCTTCCAAAGTAAAGAAGGCTCGGAAAAATTCATATATCTAGTCGCCGACTTCGGATCGATATGGGTTCTGAAAGCCGAGTCGTCCAAGTATCTCGGTTTCCAGCCTTTCCATTTCCTCGGCTTCCTCGTCGGTCTCGTGATCGTATCCCTGCGCATGCAGGACGCCGTGCACGACCAGATGGGCGGCATGTTCTTTCACCGATTTTTTCTGCTCGGCGGCTTCGCGTTCCAGCACGTCGGTGCAGAGGATGATGTCGGCGTGCGTGACTTCTTCCTCTTCATCCTCGGTGTAGGCGAAGGTCAGCACGTTGGTGGCGTAGTCCTTGTGGCGGTAGTCGCGATTCAGGGCGCGCCCTTCTTCGGCATCGACAAAGCGGATCGTCAGTTGCGCCGGAGCAAGCAGCGCGGCCTGCACCCAGCGTCGCAACGCCGGACGGGTAACGGTCGACTGCAATCTGGGGTCGGCGTACTGGACCGACAGGGACAGGGCGGGTTTATCGGCCATCTTTGTTTTCTCTTGCTTCTTTCTTCGCCGCCTTTGCTTCCTTGATGCCGGCAGACTCGTAAGCGTCAACGATACGCGCAACCAGCGGATGACGCACGACATCGGCGCTGGTGAAGTGCGAAAAGGCAATCCCGCGCACATCCTTCAGTACTTGGGTGGCGTCTATCAGCCCGCTCTTCTGGCTTCGCTGCAAGTCAATCTGGGTCACGTCGCCAGTCACGACAGCCTTGCTGCCGAACCCGATGCGGGTCAGGAACATTTTCATCTGCTCGGGAGTCGTATTCTGCGCCTCATCCAGGATGACGAAGGCATGGTTCAGCGTGCGTCCTCGCATGTAAGCCAGCGGTGCAATCTCGATTTCCTGCCTTTCGAACAGCTTTTGCGTGCGGTCGAACCCGAGCAGGTCATAGAGGGCGTCGTACAGCGGGCGCAGGTAGGGATCGACTTTCTGTGCGAGGTCGCCCGGCAGAAAGCCGAGACGCTCGCCCGCTTCGACTGCAGGACGGGTCAGAACGATACGTTGCACGGCATCGCGTTCCATGGCATCGACCGCGCAAGCGACGGCCAGATAGGTCTTGCCGGTTCCGGCAGGGCCGACCCCGAACGTGATGTCGTGTTCCAGAATGGCTTTGATGTAATCCACCTGGCGCGGCGTGCGGCCACGCAGGTCGGTGCGGCGGGTCTTCAGGACCGGGCTGGTCAGTTCGGCCTCAACCAGTGTCTTGGCCGGTATGCCCTCGGCCAGATTGGCGGATGCGGCGCGTTGCTCGACCAACGCCAGTTGGATGTCGTCGACCGATACCGGCTTGGCCGCTACCGCATAGAACTGGTCGAGTACCTCGATTGCGCGCGAAGCATTCCCGCCGCGAACGATGAATTTGCCTCCTCGGCGGGTTATTTCTACGTCGAGCGCGGCCGATATCTGGCGCAGGTTTTCATCAAGCGGGCCGCACAGGTGCGAAAGACGCGCGTTGTCCGCCGGTTCCGGCGTGAAGTGCAGGCTTTCCGTATCGTTTTTCTTTTTCACGTGAAGTTCCTGGAGCATCGGTTAAGTGGAAGGAATGGTGACAGTCATGTCGCCGCGCAGCGCGAAATTCGACGCGTCGGTCACCAGAATATCGACCATCTGCCCAATCAGTTGTTCCCCGTCAGCGCCTGCGTCGAAATGGATGACGCGGTTATTGTCGGACCGGCCCTGCATTTCGCCCGGATTTCGCTTGGACGAGCCTTCGACCAGGATGCGCTGCACGGTGCCGACCATGTCCTGATTGTGGCGGCGGGTATTTTCTTCGATCTTTTCCTGAAGCCGTTGCAAGCGCTCCTTCTTGACCTCGACCGGGGTCGAGTCGGGCAGGTTCGCCGCGGGCGTGCCCGGGCGCGGGCTGTAAAGAAAGCTGAAACTGTTGTCGTGGTCGATGTCTTCAATCAGTTTCATCATGGCGTTGAAGTCGGCATCGGTCTCGCCGGGGAACCCGACGATGAAGTCGCTCGAAATCAGAATGTTTGGCCGGATCTCGCGGACGCGGCGGATCACCGACTTGTATTCAAGCGACGTGTAACCCCGTTTCATGGCTGCCAGAATCCGGTCGGAACCGTGCTGAGCAGGCAGATAGAGATGATCGACCAGCTTTGGCACCTTGGCGTAGGTGTCGATCAGGCGCTGAGTGAATTCCTTGGGATGGCTGGTCACGAAGCGGATGCGTTCGATTCCGGGAATTTCCGCGACGTACTCGATCAGCAGTGCAAAGTCGGCAATCTCGCCGTCAGCCATCTCGCCGCGGTAGGCGTTCACGTTCTGGCCCAGCAGGGTGATCTCCCTGACGCCCTGGTCGGCCAGGTCCGCCACTTCGGCCAGAACATCATCGAAGCGGCGCGATACTTCTTCACCGCGCGTGTACGGCACCACGCAATAGCTGCAGTACTTGCTGCATCCCTCCATGATCGATACGAATGCCGTAGGACCCTCCACTTTGGGCGGAGGGAGGTGATCGAACTTCTCGATTTCTGGAAAGCTGATGTCCACCTGCGCATTCCCGGTTGCCCGTCTGGCTTCTATCATCTGGGGAAGGCGATGCAAGGTCTGCGGGCCGAAAACCAGGTCGACATAGGGGGCACGGTCGAGGATGGCTTCACCTTCCTGCGAGGCGACGCAACCCGCCACGCCGATAACGAGCTCGGGCTTGTCTTTTTTGAGCCTGCGAATTCGGCCAAGGTCGGAAAACACTTTTTCCTGCGCTTTTTCGCGTACCGAGCAGGTATTGAGCAGGATGATGTCTGCTTCTTCCGGTTCGCTGGTACGGGTGTAGCCGCCGCTGGCGCCGAGCACGTCCGCCATTTTGTCGGAGTCGTACTCGTTCATTTGGCAGCCGAATGTCTTGATGAATACTTTTTTCTGCATGAAGAATTGATTGAAAATTTATCGTGCGCCGGATTGGTTCCAGTCAGAAACCATTCTGTTCGCCGTGCAGCAAAGGCTGGCGTATCGCGTTGGCGAAGCACAACTGCCGACGCGCGGGCAGGCGCAAAGCGCGCTCAGGGTCAACTCGAAATATAACACTGTAACGGATTTTTCGATGCGCGCCAAAACAACGCCGCTTGGAAGATGAAGCAGATTATAAGGTAAAGCGCTCGCTCGAGGCCGGTTGACCGTGCCTGTCATGCTGCCGTCATATTGCGATTTTAAAGTCGTGCGGATTGTGTTTCGGAAACTGTGCAGGAGAAATAGGAAGTTCGGATGGATAAGGAAAGCGACGATGCTGACCTTGAAGGGCGCGTGGCTCGTTTGCAGATGCCGCTCGGAAATAAACGGAGCAGGCGTGACGTTTCCGAATCCAATCTATTCTAAATGCCCGATACCTCCTTGGCGTTTCCTGGTCACATTCGCCATGCGAAGTCCGCTTCCAGAATATGTCATCCGGTATCTGATGCATTGCAAATACAATCCATTCCCAATGCATCCTCTTGTTTTTTCAGACTATATTGATCGCGAGAAGTCAGTCACATTCATGTCATGAATGTCATATTCCTGTCATATTCGGCGGATATAGTCGCATCAGTGCTTTTTGGATAAAGTGAAGGAGCTGATATGAGATTACGAAGTTTGGCGAAAGCGGCGATGCTGGCCTTGTCGGTTGCATGGCTGGTTTCCGGATGCGGGTCGTCGGAGATCACAGGGGCGGGGGCGACATTTCCGTACCCGATCTATTCGAAGTGGGCGGAGACGTACAAGAACACGACCAAGATCGGGCTGAACTATCAATCGATCGGTTCTGGCGGCGGCATCAAGCAGATCAAGGCCAAGACGGTCGACTTCGGCGCATCCGACATGCCGCTGAGCGAAGCGGACCTGAAGGAAAGCGGCCTGATGCAATTCCCCGCGATCATGGGCGGGGTGGTTCCGGTGGTGAATCTGGAGGGCGTGCAGCCCGGCCAGCTTAAACTGACCGGCGCGGTCCTGGCGGACATCTATCTCGGCAAGATCACCAAGTGGAATGCGCCGCAGATCGCCAAGATCAATCCCGACGTCAAGCTCCCGGCGACCGACATCACCGTCGTGCATCGCGCCGACGGCTCCGGCACCTCGTTCCTCTGGACCGACTACCTGTCCAAGACCAATCCCGACTTCAAGACCAAGGTCGGCTCCGGCACCGCGGTCAAATGGCCGGTTGGCGTGGGCGGCAAAGGCAATGAAGGCGTCGCCGCCAACGTGCAGCGCATCGCCGGATCGATTGGCTACGTCGAATACGCCTACGCCAAGCGCAACGCCATCCCGCACGCCCAGCTGCAAAACCATGACGGCAAATTCGTCCAGCCGTCGGATGCCAGCTTCAAGGCTGCCGCGGCCGGAGCCGACTGGGCCAACACCCCCGGCTTTGGCGTAGTGCTGACCGACCAGGCGGGCGCCGCCAGCTGGCCGATCACGGGCGCGTCCTTCATCCTGATGCACAAGACCCAGGAGAATGCCGAGAAAGCCAAGGAAGTGCTGAAATTCTTCGACTGGGCCTATACCAACGGCGGCGCCATGGCGACCGAACTGGATTACGTGGCCCTGCCCGATGCGGTAGTGGCGCAAGTACGCCAGGCCTGGAAGACCCAGCTGGCCGACGCCAACGGCAAGCCGATCTGGTAAGCCGATTGAAGCGGACAACCAAGCAGGCAGTGCAGGTTGAGACAGTCTCAACCTGCACTTTCTCAAGTTGGATACTTTCCGAAATGGGACAGTCACTGTGAAGAAATCGGGTACGTATTTGCTCAATCAGCCGATGGACATGGATACCAGAAACGCCTTATCCGACCAGGCGGTGCCGCCGGCCGCGCGCTGGCAGAAATGGCAGGATGCCGTGTTCCACAAGGTCACGCTCGGCTTTGCCCTGTTCGCCTTTCTGGTCCTGGCGGGCATCCTGGTGTCGCTGGCCATCGGGGCCTGGCCGGCGTTCAAGAGCTTCGGGCTCCCCTTTCTGACCACCGTCGAATGGGACCCGGTCAACGACCGGTACGGCGCGCTGATCGCCATCTCCGGCACGCTCACCACCTCCTTCATCGCGCTGTTGATCGCGTTTCCGGTCAGCTTCGGCATCGCCCTGTTTTTGACCGAGATCTGCCCGGTATGGCTGAAACGCCCCATGGGGACAGCCATCGAACTGCTGGCGGGGGTGCCCAGCATCATCTACGGCATGTGGGGCCTGTTCATCTTCGCACCGCTGTTTGCCGATTACGTCCAGCCCACGCTGGCTGCCACGCTCGGCCGCCTGCCGGTGATCGGCACGCTCTTCACCGGCCCCATGATGGGCATCGGCATCCTGACGGCCGGGATCATCCTCGCCATCATGATCGTGCCCTTCATCTCGTCCGTCATGAGGGACGTGTTCGAAGTGGTGCCTGCCGTGCTGAAGGAATCGGCCTATGCGCTGGGCTGCACCAAGTGGGAAGTGGTCCGAAAGATCGTGCTGCCGTATACGCGAAGCGGCGTGATCGGCGGCGTCATGCTGGGCCTGGGCAGGGCGCTGGGCGAAACCATGGCCGTGACCTTCGTGATCGGCAACGCCAACAAGCTGTCGTGGTCGCTGTTTGCCGCCGGCAACAGCATCGCCTCGACGCTCGCCAATGAATTCGCCGAAGCCGAATCGACCCTGCATCACTCGTCCCTGTTTGCGCTCGGCCTGATCCTGTTCGGCATCACCCTGGTGGTGCTGATCGGCTCCAAGCTGATGCTGCGCAAAATGGCCAAGAAGGAGGGCCTGAAATGAACGGAACCAACCCGGTCTACCGCCG
>Ga0316613_10000597_pt1 | contig 27747 bp, 22 predicted proteins | sample OWC_soil_day10_C_2_FD_207647 | JGI IMG/M metagenome (GOLD analysis project Ga0316613, IMG submission 207647) | Wetland soil microbial communities from Old Woman Creek delta, Ohio, United States - OWC_soil_day10_CT_b | ecosystem: Environmental > Terrestrial > Soil > Wetlands | place: USA: Ohio...
TTCTTAATGACAACTACATTTTCCATTCCTGTCACATCATCATACCCCGGGCCAAGAATGCTCCCGGACATCGCCGCGTTTGGATTTGTGGTCTGCGGATTAGGAATATTCATTGAAAGTATTGTAAGCAAAAAAGAGGGAACTTCTTACTTAACAAAAGAAGGCTGGTTAAAAGTGGTGACTGTCTTTCTTATAATTGCAGGATATATTGCCGGAATGCTGGTCGCCGGCTACCTGATTGCAACGCCTGTGATCTTGTATATTATGACCACTTTATTTGCAAAAGGAAGCAGTTCTACAACAAAGGGGAGAATCATGTTCTCAGTATTGACGGCAGTGATTATTTATCTTATTTATGTATATGCATTTGGTCTGACTCTGCCGTCAGGTCTGTTGTTTAGTTAGGAGGGCATCATATGATAGAATTTTTACCTTATATTATCAGCCAGTTAATTTCACCATTCAATCTCATGCTTATGATGTTAGCAACCATTGTGGGACTGATATTTGGTGCCATACCAGGTCTTTCGGGAACGTTGGCAGTAATGCTTTTCATGCCTTTGACCTATAGTATGAATGCCGGAAGTGCAGTTATATTTCTGATTGCACTCTGGGTAGGAGGATGTTCCGGTGCTTTTATTGGTTCTGTTCTTCTGGGGATTCCGGGATCTGCTTCATCCGTTGCGACCTGTTATGATGGTTATCCCATGTCGCAGAAGGGAGAGGCCGGCAAGGCTCTGGCAATTGGTATGGTTGCATCTTTTATAGGAACGTTTTTCAGTGCTGTTTTAGGTGCTCTTCTGAGTCAGAAGATTGCAAATATTGCATTTGCACTGGGTCCATGGGAGTATTTCTCTCTTTGTTTTGTAGCAATTACCATGGTGCTTGCGATTTCAAAGGGAAATATGTTTAAAGGTCTGGCTTCTGCATCAGTTGGTCTGCTGTTTGCATCAGTGGGATTTTCTCCCATAGATGCGGAACCGCGATTTGTATTTGATAACATGTACTTAATGGGCGGACTTGGAATGACAATCGTACTGATCGGTATCTTTGGAGTCGCCCGTATCATTGAAGAGTATGGAAAAGGATTTGGAGCCCTTCCGGCTGTAGATACAAAATCAATTAAGGGTCTTGGAATCACCATGGGAGAAATCCGGGAACAATTTGTAAATATTCTTCGCTCCTTTGGAATTGGGCTGGGAATCGGATTTTTGCCGGGAATGGGCTCTGGCCTGTCCAACCTGGTTGCTTATTCCAGTGCGAAAAATGCTTCCAAGACTCCGGAGAAATTCGGAAAGGGATGTCCTGATGGAATATGGGCGTCCGAGGTATCGAACAATGCGGCGATCGGAGGAGCCATGATTCCCATGTCTGCGTTAGGAATTCCGGGAGACTCTACAACCGCCCTTCTCATTGGAGCTTTAACCATTCATGGACTGGAGATGGGGCCAATGGTATTTAAAAACAGCGGAAACGTGGTTTATCTCATGTTTGCCACTGTTGTAGTATGCGGTGTTTTGATTCTGATCTTACAGGCTCTCGGAATGCGGGTTTTTCCACTGATTTTGAAGGTTCCTTACCATTACATGTATCCGGGATTGATTGTTATTTCCTTTGTAAGTGCTTATGTTGATTCCTCAAGCTTATACAAATGTGGCATGATGCTGATATTTGCAGTAATCGGTATTTTAATGAGCTATGGAGGTTTACCCACAGCACCTTTGATTCTTTCATTTATACTGGGTCCCACTCTGGAGAGCAATATGTTAAAGGCTTTTCAGTATACAGGGAACGCAGCTACATTTTTCACCAGACCAATATCCTGCGTTCTTATGTTAATTGGAATTCTGTGTATCTTTTCGCCGGTTATTCGTACTTTGACGGAGAGGCTGCATAATAAACAAAAGTAAGGAGATATATGAAATGCCACTAAACAGTACTTCTACAACCAGTCTTCCACCAGATATGCTTATGGAACGATGCTGCCGGACTCCATGGGTCAGCTTTCTTGAGCCATTTAGAATGGCACCCGGAGTTTATTATGTATCAGGGAATGACTGGGTAGCCTGCTATCTGATTGATACAGGTGACGGACTGATTCTCATTGATACAGCCATGCACGAAACCTGCTATCTGATGCTGGAGAATATCCGTCAGCTTGGATTTGATCCGATGGATATTAAAAAAATACTTCTGACTCATGCCCATAGTGATCATATAGGGGCTGCCAGAACCTTAAAGGAGCTGACTGGAGCAGAACTCTATCTTGGAGAGAGAGATTTATTTATTGTCAGAGAAAGAAAAGATCTTATTTTAAATGATGGATTTACCTGCGGAGATATTGAGCCGGATAAGATCTATTCAGACAATGAGCCAGTCAGACTTGGCAATATCACCATACATACCATATCAACCCCGGGACACACTCCGGGCTGCACATCAATGATGTTTGATGTGACGGATAAGAATGGGAGAATCTATACCTGTGCCATACACGGCGGGGTGGGGTTAAATACCATGTCCCGGAAATATCTGTTAGAGAATGGACTGCCTCTTTCGCTGCAGCAGGAATTTATTGATGGACTGAAGAAGCTAGACCAGCTCCATGTAGACATTTGCCTTCCGTCTCACACGAATCAGGTGGGAATTGTGCCATTGATCGGTGAGATCACAGATGAGTTTAATCCATTTTTGGATGAATCCATATGGCATGAGTTAATGCAGGAACGGATTGGTCGGATGGAACAGATGATGGCTCAGGAGAAAGAGTCAGTTTTAGAATAGGCAACAGCCCTGGAACTGTTTTATATGGTCCCAGGGCTGTTTTATTAGTTGTAATGGACACCGTCTTTTACTTATAGTAAAATGAACCAAACAGGATATACAGAAGGAAGGAATCCATATGGGAAAGATTGCGTTGCTTGTTTCCAGAGAAGAGATGATTTATCAGGCGCATAACATACTTCAGGAAAAAAACCATGAGATTGGGGAAATGAGGGTAATTAAAACAGAGGATGCGGTTTCTGAAGCCCGTCAGTCTATTGCAAACGGAGCCTCTATCATCATTGCAAGAGGTCTTCAGGCTTCCCTCATTAAGCAGTATACCGACATTCCTGTAGTGGAAATCGTCATAACTGCCCAGGAGATGGCGCTGCTGGTAAGCAGGGCAAAGCAGATTCTAAAAAAGGACAATCCGGTTCTTGGAGTGGTGGGATTTAAAAACATGTTCTGTGACATGTCTTATTTTGATATTATTTACGGAATTGAAATGCGGACTTATTTTGCAGAAAAAGGGGATCTTCTGGAGGATATGGCGAGACAGGCAGTCCGTGATGAGGTGGATTTGATCATTGGAGGGGATACTGCTGTAGGGATTGCAGGCGAGACAGGTATTCCTTCCCTGTTTTTGTCAAACACAGAGGATTCCATGAGAAATGCCCTGTCCATGGCAGAACGTGTTGATTATGCCATGGGCGTGGAAAAACGCAATGCTGCTCAGATTGAGACACTTCTGGATTATTCTTTTAACGGAGTGGCAAGGCTTGATGCGTCCGGAAGTATTGTGGATATCAACGCAACCATGGAAGATATTCTGGGGAAAAAGAAAGAGGAAGTTCTTTTAAGACCTGCGGGTGAGGTGTTCCCTGAACTTTTGGGCGAGCCCTTCCGTCAGGTGCTGGAATACGGAAAAGAATCCTATTCTCTGTTTATGGAGATCAGCCGGACCTCTGTATTTGCCATTGTGGCGCCGGTAGTAATTGAAAAAAAGGTGGAGGGAGCCATACTCACCTGTCATCGCATGAAAAGAAAACAGCATAAGGGGCTGGAGTTAAAAGGGAGAAGTCAGTTAAGAGGAGCGGGAGCACTGGGGGAATTCGGGGATCTTTTGCAGCAATCGAGGAATATGCAGGACTGTCTGCGTCTTGCCAAGCTGTATGCCCTTTCGGAAAAGGCGGTTTTCATTACCGGCGAACCGGGAACAGAGAAGCAGCTTCTGGCCCAGTGCATTCATAATGCAGGGCTTCATAAAGACGGCCCCTTTGTCAACGTCTCCTGTGACGGACTGGGAGAAGAAGCACAGTATGATATGATATTTGGAGATAAAGGCGCAGCTTACCAGGCGAAAGGCGGTTCCCTGCTGATCGAAGATATACAGGCTTTAACGAAGGCAAACCAGTACAGGCTTTACCAGCTGATCCGCCATAAGCACAGGCTGGGAAGAGAAGGGCAGCGGTATGCCGGAGCAGAGGTCAGAATTATGGTGACTGGGACGGTTCCGTTATCTGAGCTTGTAAAAAAAGAAGATTTCCGGAAAGAGCTGTATTATCTTCTTGAGGGTTTGGCGGTCTCCATTCCTCCCTTAAGAGAACGGAAAGAAGACTTAGAGTTCAAGATCCGGGAAACAATCAGAGACTGCTGTGAACATTATTCCAGGTTTCATGTACTGACAAAAGGAGCCTTTAAAGTACTGCTTGATTATCCATGGAAAGGTAATTTGATCCAGGTGGAAAATTTTTGTGAACGACTGATACTGACAGCGGAAAAGAGGAGTCTTGACGAAGCTGCGGTGGAAGATCTTCTCAATGAAATGTATCGGGGTGAAACTGATGTGGAAAAAGAAGACTCCGTCATAAGAAATCCAGAAGCTCCATACCCCCTGGAAGCTGGTGAAATTAAGGATACTCTTTTAAAACTGGGAGGAAGCCGGGAAAAAACAGCAAAGGAGCTGGGAATCAGCAAGGCAACATTATGGAGAAAGATGAAAAAATATCATCTGGAATGACAATAAAATGAAATGATAATGATACGAAAATGAAATTATAGATGATTTGCATAAAGGTAGCCCCTTCATTCGTTAATTCCGCCTATAGCAGCCTCTCTGATTTTTATCTATAATCACAGCAGAGATGGGAAGAACCCATCGGTCACTGTAAACAGAATGAAAAAGTGAGGATAAGCATATGAAAATTGGATTTATCGGTTTGGGAATCATGGGAAGACCTATGGCAAAAAACCTGTTAAAAGCAGGTCATGAATTAGTTGTATTTGATTTTAATAAAGAAGCGGTTGCAGATCTGGTTTCAAACGGTGCCGCTTCTGCTGAAACGGGAAAAGAATTAGCATCCCAGTGTGACGTTGTGATTACCATGGTGCCAAACTCTCCCCATGTAAGAGCCGCAGTATTAGGTGAGAACGGCGTTGCAGAAGGTGCCAAGCCAGGAACTGTAATCATTGATATGAGCTCCATTGATCCGACCGAGAGCAGAGCCATCGGTGCAGAGCTTGAAAAGCTTGGTATTGATATGCTTGATGCACCGGTATCTGGCGGAGAGCCAAAGGCAATTGACGGAACCTTATCTGTAATGGTAGGCGGAAAGAAAGAATTGTTTGACAAGTATTACGATATGCTTATGGTTATGGCTGGATCCGTTGTTTATGTAGGTGAGCTTGGCGCAGGAAATGTGGCTAAGCTGGCAAACCAGATTGTTGTTGCAGTAAATATTGCAGCTGTATCAGAAGCACTTACCTTTGCTAAAAAAGCAGGAACAGATCCGGAGCTTGTTTATCAGGCAATCCGCGGCGGTCTTGCTGGTTCAACCGTTATGGATGCAAAAGCTCCTATGATGCTGAATCGAAACTTCAAGCCGGGATTCCGCATTGAACTTCACATCAAGGACTTAAACAATGCACTGAATGCAGCTCATAATGTAAGCTCTCCCGTTCCTTTAACAGGTCAGTTAATGGAGATTATGCAGGGACTGAAAGCAGACGGCTTTGATAAAGAGGATCATTCCAGCATCGTGAAGTATTACGAGAAAATTGCTAACACCACGGTAGAACCAATAAAATAAGCCGGGCGGAGAGGATAATAATAATGAATACAGATTTTATTAGAGGCGTTATCGTGCCAATCCTTACGCCAATAGACGAAAATGAACTGATCGATGAAGCAAAATTACGAGATCAGGTTGATTATGTAATTAACGGCGGTGTTCTTGGAATTCTGGCATTTGGAAGCAACGGCGAGTTCTACGCAGTGGAAGATGAAGAGATGGAGCGCGGATTAAAGATCATGGTAGATCAGGCAGCTGGAAGAGTTCCTGTTTACTTTGGTATCGGCGCCATCAGCACGAAAAAATGCTGCCGTCTGGCTAAAATGGCAGTACAGAACGGGGCGGCAGGTATATCTGTTCTTCAGCCTATGTTTTTAAAGCCAACAGAAACAGAACTTTATAACCATTTTAAAACAATTGCAGAATCTGTACCAGAAACTCCAATGCTGCTTTACAACAATCCGGGACGTGTGGGATACACCATGTCTGCGGGCCTGGTTGAGCGTCTGGCAAAGGAATTTGATAACATTGTGGGAATGAAGGATACCAGCGGTGATATTACCCAGACCGCAGAGTTCATTCGCAGAACCCGGGGAACAGACTTTAAAGTATTCGGCGGAAAGGATACGCTGTTATATGCATCCATGTGCCACGGCGCAGTAGGCGGAGTCTGTACAGCTGCCAACTTTATGCCGGAGCTGATTACTGATGTTTACAATAAGTTTGTAGCTGGTGACTTACAAGGCTCTCTGGAAGCTCAGTTTAAATTAAATCCGGTTCGTCTTTCCATGGATCCGGCAAGCTTCCCGGTAGCAGCAAAGGATATGGCTAATTTAAGAGGAAGAAATGTTGGACTTCCATATAAGCCAAATGTTGCTACTCCGGAAGGTCCTGTTCTTGGTCAGATCAGAAAAGAGATGGAAACAGCTGGATTGATATAATAAGGATGTGTTACGGAAGATATTAATATAAGAAAGAGGGCAGGCTGGTGGCTGTTGATAGGCTGCCGGCCTGTTTTTCGTTTCAGGCATAAGAGGAAAGGGGCAGGCGATGAAATTTTTATTTGCATCTGATTCATTTAAAGGATCGTTATCATCGGTAGAGATAGTAGGAATCCTGACGGAAGAAGCAAAAGTTATTTTTCCGGATTGTGAGTGCAGCGGAGTATCTGTGGCAGACGGAGGGGAAGGAACCATAGAGGCGGTAATTGAAGCCATGAATGGACAGATCCGCACGGTTTTGGTACATGGTCCGCTGATGGAAGAGACAACTGCAGATTACGGCGTGTTTGAGGGCAGCCATGCGGTCATTGAGATGGCAAAAGCTTCCGGTCTTCCTATGGTTCCCGCAGAAAAGAGAAATCCTCTTTATACTACGACCTATGGGACAGGGGAACTGATTAAAGCTGCTTTGGATGAAGGCTATCGAAAGATTGCCATTGCAATTGGGGGAAGCGCAACCAATGACGGCGGAATGGGAGCCATGACTGCTCTTGGGGTTAAATTTCTTGATAAAGCAGGAAAACAGCTGACTGGCTTTGGAAAGGACTTAGGAGAAGTGGACAGCATTGATGTAAGCGGACTTCATCCAGCGGTAAAAGAGACTGAGTTTACTGTCATGTGTGACGTAACCAATCCACTGACTGGACAAAACGGTGCAACCTATACCTTTGGGAAACAAAAAGGAGGGACACCAGAAATACTGGAACAGCTGGAAAGGGATATGAAATCCTATGCAGGAAAGCTTTTGGAGTTAACAGGTATAGATGTAGACCAGATAAAGGGGACTGGAGCAGCAGGAGGACTTGGAGCTGCTTTAAACGTATTTTTAAATGCCAATATGAAATCAGGGATTGAAACGGTTCTTGATCTGATTCAGTTTGATACCCTGCTGGTGGGAGTTGATTTAGTCGTCACAGGAGAAGGCAGAATGGACTGGCAGTCAGCGTTTGGAAAGGTTCCAAGCGGAATCGGTATGCGGTGTAAGGAAAAAGGAATTCCAGCGGTTGCTATCGTAGGCGGCATGGGCGAAGGGGCCGAAAAAATCTTTGAATACGGAATTGAAAGTATTACCACAACCATTCAGGGAGCAATGCCCATAGAAGAAGCGATGGAACGGTCTGTAGAATTATATCGGGGAGCGGCAAAGCGTACGTTTCGTATGCTGAGAGCCGGGATGAGTCTGAACGGATAAAAAGGGGAAAAAATGGATGTAACCGGATTATGGTCTCTTCAGTGCATGATGTTTCTGCTGGCTGGAGCAGGTGCCATATTAAAGAGAAAAGGTATTTTAAAGGAATCAGGTAAGACGGTGCTTACAGACACCGTGCTGTATTTTTTTCTGCCCTGCAATATCATCAATTCCTTCCGTATGAAATTTGACAGTAAAATACTGCTCCGGTTCGGGGCAGTCCTTTTCCTGTCTGTTCTTGTGCAGATAGTGAGTTATGTTCTAAGCAGGGTATTGTATAATAAAAGGCCTCATGCAGTAAAAAGGGTTCTTCAGTACGCAACCATAGTTTCAAACTCAGGATTTTTAGGACTTCCCATTGCAGAAGGAATTTATGGTGCGGAAGGGATGATGTACGCTTCTATCTTCATTATCCCTATGAGGATTATGATGTGGTCTGCCGGAATAGCATGTTTTACGGAAAGCCCGGATTTTAAGTCAGTTGTGAAAAAGATAGCAATTCATCCTTGTATTGTAGCCGTTTATATCGGCCTCTTTCTGCTATTGTTTCAGGTACCCATCGAGACTTTTCATGCAGGCTTTATAGTTCATCTGCCTTTTGCTGTCCAGACGATACTGAACATAATCGGACTGGCATTTGACAGGGCAATCCGTTCGGCAGGAAGCTGTACAACAGCTCTGACTATGCTTTTAATCGGTATGATGCTTTCAGAAGTGAACTTAAAAAGTCTCTTTCACCGGGATGCTCTTTTTATATCCCTTATGAGATTGATCGTTCTGCCTTTCTTAACCCTGGTAATGTGCAGAATCCTTAAGATGGAGACCTATCTTACGGCAATCTGTGTACTGATGACCGGAATGCCGGCAGGGAGCACGTCGGCTATACTTGCAGCAAAATATGACTGCGATTATATATTTGCAACGAAATGTGTGGTAATTTCCACACTTTTATCCATGCTTACGATTCCTCTCTGGTCTATGGGCTTTTCATGAAAATAATTACCAATTGTCCTGGATGGAGAAGAACAGGAGGAGAAAATGGAAAATAAAGTAGAGCTTACGGAGGATGAACTTATAGCGCTAAACAAGGTGTTTCCTGCGCCGGTAAGAAAGACCTATCTGGATATTGTATAATAAAAACATGCTCCTTCTTTTTAAACTATCTCAGAGGGAGCATGTCTTTGCAATGTTATTTTAAATACTTATCAAAGAAAGAAATCATAAGCTGCTTGACAGTATCCTGGAAGAATTCTCTGGAACCGTGTCCGGCTCCTTCCAGTACATAGTAATCTGTTCTGTCTTCCATGCCTGCTTCTTTGATTCTGCTGTATAAAACGTCACTGCTAAGTTCCAGGGGAACCAGCGGATCGTTGTCTCCATGGAGTATCAGCATAGGACACATGTCCGGATTTACATAATTTACCGGGCTTGCCGATTTTGCACGTTCCTTTATGGTAGAAGGATCACCACCTATGAGTTTTCCGCCATGGGTATCCTCAATCCGGTGCCAACGGCTGTTGGGATCATTGAAACTTTGTTCTTCCTTATTCATAAGTGCCACCATGTCGGTAGGACCAAACATATTGCAGCAGGCATTTGCTTTTGATGAATAGTCGGACCATTCTTCACTTTCGAAAGTATCCGTATTCATTGCTGCAAAAGCGGCCAGGTGTCCGCCTGCGGATCGACCAAATACACCAATCCGGTCGGGATCAATTTCATATTTCATGGCATTTGCCCGCAGAAACCGGATAGCTGTTTTTACATCAATGATCTGTGCAGGAAAATGTGCTTCACTACTGCTTCTATAGTACATGGAAGCCACCACATAGCCGGCATCTGCGAATTGACTCATTTCGCCAAGCATGAGATTTTTATCGACGCCTTTCCAGCCGCCTCCGGGGATCCACAAAAGTGCAGGTTTTGGACCATGGTCTTCTTTCGGGTCATCTTCACCGGTAGCCAGCTTCATCTCACTGTTACCGTTTTGAAGCATGATAGACATTTTAAGTTCCAATGGCTTGCTGTTTAAATCCGTTTGTTTTGAGTAGACAATGTTGTCAATCAGAGTTAATGATTTTCGACCATGTCCCGGATTAATATATTTTTTCATTATTCATTCGTTCCTTTCATGATCCTTTCAGTGCATTCCTTTATATAAAAATCGGGAAGAACAGATTGATGCCAATGATAAGTGAGATCATTAATATTAATACAAGAGGCAGCGTGAATTTCATCATTTTGAATGCGTTGAGATTTCCTATACCAAAAGCCATCATGGCACCAGAACAGCCGGTAGGCATAACAACGGCAAACCAGCAGGATACTGCAGTTACCAGAACGATTGCTTTGACATTCATGCCTCCTGCCAGAGCGGTAGCTGCAGCAATCGGGCACATAAGAGCCATGGTTCCGAGATTGGAAAGGAAATTTGTCATGATTGTGCTGACAACGCAGAAAACAATGGTTACATATAAGCCGCTTGGGTTGTTTCCTAGAAGGTTTAGTACAGTCTGTCCAATCAGTTCTCCGACTCCGGTTTTTCCTAGAACGGAAGAAATAACTGACATACCTGCGATCATCCATATCATGTCACCTGTAATAGTTGCAACTGTTTCCTTTACACTAAGAACACCCGTAATAATTAAGATCAGTACTCCAACTGCAGGCAGAATGTTGCTTATATTGCTGCCTAACTGGTTGCCAAACATGAATCCCATGATAACGCCAAAGAATACCAGGAAGATAATTGTCTCATGTTTTTTAGAGATTGCATCAGCTTCTTTTACTTCCCTTACCTGGGAACTGTCAATTTTACTGTTGGGAATTATTTTATACATGAAAAGACAATAAATGGTGCCTGCTACAGCGGGGAAAAATCCTGCTTTCAGATAATCCGTGATTCCAAGTAAGTCTTTTGCTTCCACCATCCCCTGATAAAAGGAATTAATGGTTCCTGGCATGGTTGCACCCATACCAATGGGTATTTTTGAGGTCCATATGGTATTTACACAGGCGAGGATAAAAAGCATGCGGGCCGGAGAAATGTCGCTTTCATCATCAAGCGTCTGAACAAACAGAAGCATCATGGAGAGGCAGGCAATCTGACCCATTAACTGGGATAAACCGATGGTGATAAGGATCAGTGCAAGTACCAGAACAATACCACTTTTTCCTTGCAGACGGTTCATGGCCTGGCGCAGTCTGTGAATTAAACTGGTTTTTCCCAGGGCGCCGGCTACTACCAGCATATTTGCTACCATGATGGTAGTGCTATTGGAAAAACCGGAGAACGCAGTTGGTATATCAGCAACTCCTGTCAATACAAGAGTCACGCAGCAGATCATTCCTGTTACACCATAGGGAAGTGCATGAGACAGAAGCATAACAACCATAAATACCATAATTAATAATACAACTATCATTTCATACGTCATTACTAAAATCCTCCATTACTTTTGTGCAAAAGTATAATGTACCCAATCCATCATGAAAAAGGGCGCCGGAATTGTGCATATTATCTCTTGTAAAATTGCTACAAATCGGATTATATAGTAAGAGTGAATAATGTTCAATTGTGTAATACCTATAAAAGTTATAAGAAAAAGCTATAGAGGTTTTAAGGAGCTGATCAGAATGAATACAAAAGGCCTGCTTTACATAACGACGTTAGCCAGAGAAAAAAGCATTTCAGCAGCAGGAAGAAAACTGGGAATTTCCCAGCCTACATTAAGTGTTTATTTATCAAGGCTGGAGAGAAGCCTTGGAACCGATCTGTTTGTCAGGGATAAAAAGTGGCTGATACCCACGCCGGCAGGAAAGATTTATATTGAAACTGCCAATCAGATTCTAAAAGCAAAGGATCAGACGTATCTGGCAATCCGTGCACTGACCCATGAATTAGAAGAAACGATTGTCATAGGTGCTACACCCTTTAGAGGGGCTGTCCTTGTGGCGCAGATATTCACCCAGTTCAGCAAAAGGTATCCCAATATAAAGATAGAGATAAAAGAATGTTATATGAAAGATTTGAGAAACCATGTGATAGCGGGAGATGTGGATTTTGCATTAGGTTCTTGTTATGACAGCGAGGATGAAGATGTGGATTTTGTTATAATGTATAAGGAGGAGGTCATTTTAATTGCACCGTCTTTTCACAAATTGGCCTGTCTGGCAAAGAAAAGTGATAACAGTCTGAATCCAATTGAAATTGGCAGGTTTTCCGATTCTCCTTTTGTACTCATGTCACAGGGAACCTCCATCAGGGCTATATCTGACGGTATTTTTCTTGCAGCTAAAATGAAACCTACAGTTGTTTTTGAAACAAATAATAACCTGGTTCTTAGTAATATGATACGACAGGGAGCAGGCGTGGGGCTGAGTTCCCGATCATCAGTGGCAGATTCTGATCATAAGATTGTCTATTTTTCTCTTTCACCCAGATATTATCTGGGACTTGGCGCGATTATGAAAAAGGGAAAGGTTTTGTCGGAAGCAGAACGGTATTTTATTTATCTTGTCATGAAGCAGGATCGGAATAATCCATTGTATACACCCGCTTATAGTGAATATATAAGAAATATCTGTCATGAATTTGAAAATGAAGGGGGAGAAGTATGAATACCCAGCAGTTAGAATATGTGATAGCAATTGCAGACGAAAAGAATTTATCAAAAGCCGCAGAAAAACTGTTTGTTACCCAGCCGGCATTAAGCCAGCAGTTAAAAAAGCTGGAAGAAGAGCTTCAGACAAAGCTGTTCTATAAAAACAAAAACGATTATCTCCTTACAGATGCAGGACGGATTTATGTAAATGGGGCACAATATATCCTAAGTCTTTACAGCAATGCTTTAAAAGAGATTGAAAATTTGAATTGTCTGGGAAAAAAGAGACTTACAATCATATACCGCAATGATATGCTTCCTGTGATTTCAAAAGAGGTGCTGCCATCTCTGGCTGAGCTGCATGAGAATGTGTTTATTGATACCATCGATGCAGATGGATCTGTTGCAAAAGATTATGTAATTAACGGTATGGCGGATTTAGCAGTTATGGTGACGAAAGAGCTTTCCCACAGCATGCTGGAATATATTCCGCTGCGGAGAGAAAATCTGGTGCTGGCAGTGCCTGATAATCATCGGTGCCTGAAGCAGTTTAATAAAAACCCATTGGATTTTTCCTGCTTTTCCGATGATTCTTTTATATTAAATCCTCCGAAGAGCACCTTTCGCTCCTGTGAAAATGAGATATTTTCAATCCGGCAGTTCACTCCGTCTATCCTGTATGAATCCAATGATCTGACGGTGATGAAACATATGGTCAGCTGCCGCAAGGGGATTGCCTTTTTACCGGAGTCGGTAAGGGAGGAAGAGGGCAACTATGTCTGCCTGCCCTTAACTCCTCCCACTACCTTTTATGTTGTAATAGCTTACCGTAAAAGCAGTATTCTTTCAAAGCCTGTGAAAGATCTTATCAAGTTGCTTTTAAAAGCTTGTGATACTACTTAAAAATAGATTTATATGCAACATTCAATTTTAGTGAAATGAGGATAAATATGGAGCAAATTGCGATTCTTCTTCCAAGGCAGACCATTTTAAAATATGCTCAGAATGTATTGGAAAAAGAAAAAACGGAGGTTCAGCTTTTAAAGGTAGTGGATAATTCCAATGCGGTAGTTGAGGCTAAAGAGGCAATTGAAGCAGGTGCCCGTGTGATTATTGCCAGAGGGCTTCAGGCTACACTGATTAAAGAAAGCTTCAATATTCCGGTTGTGGAAATGCCTATTACGGTACGTGAAATAGGATTTATGATTTTAAAGGCAAAAAATATGCTGAAAAAGGATCACCCGTCCATTGGAATTGTGGCATTTGAAAATATGTTTGAAAGTCTTAAAGAGCTGGACGAGCTGTTTGATTTTGATCTGCGCTTTTATAAGCTCAGTGAACTGGATGACACGAGAAATTTAGTCAGTCAGGCTATTATTGATGGAGTAGACTTAATAATCGGAGGTGTAAAAACCAATCAGATAGCAATAGAAATCGGATTTCCCAGTTTGTTTATGGAAACGGGAGAGGAGTCCATTCAGAAGGCACTTCATCTGGCTGTTCATATGCTTGAGCTGGCAGAGCAGGAAAAACACAATAAGGCACAGATTGATACGCTTCTTGATACATCCTTTAGCGGAATCATTAAAATCAATGCTTACCAGGAGATTGTAGCAGTAAACCGGGTGATTGAGCAGCTGCTTGGGAAGACCACCAGTGAGGTGATAGGCTTTCCCATTGACAAGGTATTTGACGGAATCGATACAGAAAGTATCGATGGGATCCTGAGTGGAAAAGAAGAACTTTATTCTACATCTTTTTCCATTAATAATCAGCTGCTGATGGTAATCGGAGCCCCAATTCAGTACGACGGGCATTACAGCGGAGCCATATTGACCTGTCATAAGGTACGGACAACAGAGCGGGAAGAAGCGTTAGAAGCGGGAGTTAAGCTGGCAGGTGGTCATCTCGCAGGTCATAATTTTCATCATATTCTAAGAGAGTCTGTCGAGATGAAACGGTGCATAAAGCTGGCAAGAGCGTATGGAATTTCTAAAAATCCGGTTTTTATATACGGAGAGACCGGCACGGAAAAAGAAATCTTTGCGGAAGCAATTCATAATAACAGTCCTCAAAAGGGAGGCCCGTTTATCAATATCAATTGCAGCACACTATCGCGGGAGGAGCAGAAACAGGTTTTGTTTGGCTTTGGAGAGGAAAACAGAAAAAAGCCGGCCAGTGCTTTGGAAACTGCGGCTTTTGGAACGATCTTTTTAGAAGAGGCAGACTGTTTGTCTCTGGAATGTCAGTACCTGCTTTTTAAAGCGGTTCGCGACAGGCTTTTCTGGGACCGGGATTCTATGGTAAAACGTGTTCTGCCGGTACGACTGATTGCATCTGCCAGAAACGAACTGTCAGTTCTTGTAAAACAGGGAAAATTCCGGGAAGATTTATATTTCTATCTGACTGCTTTAGAAATCTCACTTCCTCCCCTTCGGAAGGAGCCGGAAGAAATCCGACGTTTCACCGGCCTGTATCTTGAAAAATATAACACTGCGTATTCCAGATATGTGGAAATCAGTGAAGCGGCCCTGGGTGTTATGGAAGAATACGTTTGGGAGGGAAATCTGTTACAGCTTGAGAGTTTCTGCGAAAGACTGGTTCTCACAGCCCACCGGAGAAAAGTGGAAGAGGGGATGGTGCAGAATCTGTTACAGAAGCTCTATCCCGTCATCAGAGATGACAATGGAAGCTGCCAGATTGTAAGAAACCAGAATCCGGAAGCCCTTCGTATTGAGATGCTGATGGAACGTTTTAACGGAAGAAGGAATGAGGTGGCGGAAGCAATGAAGATCAGTACGACAACCTTGTGGAGGAAGATGAAGCGTTACGGGATTGGGAATAACTACGATCTATAATTAACAGGGATTGCAAATGATTGCAATCCCTGTTTCAATATTTGAAAGATTAAGAAAGATGACAAAAAAAGACAAAATGCTTGTGGTGTCTGCCAATAGAATGAGAAGAGATAAAAAGTTATAATCAGATAAGAAAAAGATAGCTATTAAAAAAGGAGAGATAAGATGACACCAGTGATAACTAAAATGGAAGTTTATCCAGTAGCAGGAAAAGATTGCATGGAATTAAATTTGAGCGGAGCTCATGCACCTTTCTTTACCAGAAATATTGTAGTTCTGTATGCGGATAACGGCGAGATGGGCGTAGGAGAAGTACCTGGAGGAAAGAAGATTACCGATGCACTTTTAGAGTGCGTTCCCATTGTGACAGGTACAAAAATCAGCGAATACAAGAGCACCCTTTTAAAAGTAAAGGAATATTTAGACTCCAAGGGGGAGGCAGATGTCAGAGGAAACCAGACGTTTGATTTACGCACAGGAGTACATGTAATAACCGCAATTGAGGCTCCCTGTCTGGATCTTCTGGGAAAATATTTAGAGGTTCCGGTATGTGAACTGTTAGGGGAAGGAAAACAGAGAGACAGCGTACGTATGCTGGGTTATTTATTCTTTGTTGGAGACAGAAATAAAACAGATCTTCCCTATGATTCTGAGCCGGATGCGAACTGCGAGTGGTACCGGATCCGTCACGAAGAGGCTCTTACTGCCGATCAGATTGTGGCGTTTGCAAAAGCTACCAGAGAAAAATACGGATTCCAGGATTTCAAGCTGAAAGGCGGCGTGCTTGCCGGTAATGAAGAGATGGATGTGATCCGGGAATTAAAGAAGGCATTTCCTGATGCACGGATCGATTTAGATCCAAATGGCGGATGGCTTCTTGAAGAGGCTGTGGAGTATGTAAAAGGAATGCAGGGAATTTTAACTTACTGCGAAGATCCCTGCGGAGCAGAAGGTGTTTATTCCGGAAGAGAGATTGTCAGTGAATTCCGCCGCCGAACCGGCTTCCCTACCGCCACAAATATGATTGCAACAGACTGGAGAGAAGTGGGCCATTCCCTGGAATCACAGGCTGTGGATATTATACTGGCTGATCCTCATTTCTGGACAATGAGCGGTTCTGTCCGCGTCGCACAGATGTGCCATGATTTTGGCTATACATGGGGTTCTCATTCCAACAACCATTTTGATATTTCCCTTGCCATGTTTACCCAGGTAGGAGCTGCAGCTCCAGGTGAATACAACGCACTTGATACTCACTGGATCTGGCAGGAAGGAATAGAACGTCTTACAAAAGAACCTCTTCAGATTGTGAACGGCTGTGTGGAAGTTCCAAAGAAACCAGGACTTGGTATTGAAGCAGATTTAGAGCAGATTAAGAAGGCTTATCAGTTGTACCTAGATCACTGTCTGGGGGGAAGAGATGATGCCATGGGAATGCAGTATTTAATACCAGGATGGAAATTTAATCCAAAAAAACCTTGTCTTGTCCGTTGATTTTAGCGGATTATTAACAATTCTTATTGCTGCAATCGGTATTAATTATTGGATTTATGAAAATTTCGTTGGTATAATGCATATGAAAATGAGGTTGAATTAATGCAAAATATGCAATATAGCCAAAGAAAGGAAATGAAACATATGGAGCACTCAGGAACGCCAATTGTAACAGAAATGCAGGTCATTCCGGTTGCTGGTTATGACAGCATGCTGATGACGTTAAGCGGAGCTCATGCACCGTGGTTTACCAGAAATCTGGTGATATTAAAGGACAGTTCGGGGAACACCGGAATCGGCGAGATACATGGAGGAGATTATACCTGTGAGGCATTAAGAAGCTGCACTCCTCTGGTAGTTGGTCAGCAGATCGGAAAATACCGGGGAATTTTAAACGCAATACATAGAGCAGAAACAAGAGCAGAAGGCGATGACGGGGAGGGAATACAGACTCTTGACATCAGCAAACTGAAATTTGTTGTAAAAGCAGAATGGGCGATAGAATGCGCACTCCTTGATCTTCTGGGACAGCACTTAGGGCTTCCCATGTGTGAGATGCTGGGAGAAGGAAAGCAGAGGAATCAGGTAGAGACACTGGGATATTTATTCTATGTCAGTGATAAAAAGAAGGCGCTGCCGGATCTTTCCTATCTGGATGAAAGTGACAGCGAAGACCCATGGTTTCGCCTCCGCCGCAAGGAGATGCTTACTCCTGAGAGCATTGTAGAGCAGGCCATAGTTCTCCATGAAAAATACGGATTTAAAAACTTTAAGCTAAAAGGCGGTGTGCTTGCCGGTTCGGAAGAGATGGAAGCAGTACGGGTGCTGAAGCAGGCGTTTCCCGACGGCCGCATCAATATAGATCCCAACGGTGCATGGAGCTTAAAGGAAGCAATCGAAATTTGCAAGCCAATGGAGGGAATTTTATCCTACATAGAAGATCCATGCGGTCCGGAATCCGGTTTTTCCAGCAGAGAGATTATGGCAGAATTTAAAAACGCCGTGAATCTGCCGGTAGCAACCAACATGATTGCAACGGACTGGAGACAGTTTTATCATTCAGCAGCACTGAAATCGGTGGATATCGTTCTGGCAGATCCTCATTTCTGGGGATTTGGAGGCAGTGTACGTATGGCACAGATTTTAAATGACTGGGGTCTGACATGGGGAAGTCATTCCAACAATCATTTTGATATTACTCTGACAGCATTTGCTCACGTAGCTGCTGCTGCACCAGGGAAACCTACTGCACTGGATACTCACTGGATCTGGCAGGATGGGCAGAATCTTTTAAATGATACTCCGTCAATTAAAAACGGTTATTTAGAGGTGCCGGACAAGCCAGGACTTGGTGTAACCATCAACATGGAGCGCGTCATGGAGGCAAATGCTTTGTATAACAGCCTTTCCTCTCATGACAGAGATGATGCTCTGGCTATGCAGTACTTAATACCAGACTGGAAGTATGACTGTAAGAAACCGGCACTGGTGAGATAATAAGATAAAAGGAGGAGTATTGTCAATGTTTATTAAAAAATATGGGGACATAATTGTCGGCGGTTTTTTTATGATTCTTTCTGCCGGTATGATGATTATGGCGAAGATGCTGCCAAAATCAACCGTTATGGATATCGGACCGGATTTCATGCCGATGTGCATCGGAGTAGTGACTTTCGTCCTGGCGGCAGCTTTAGTTTTTTTTAATGTTAAAAATTTAAAAATGAGAAAAGCAGAAGCAGAAACAATGGTGAAGGAAGATCTGGATTATAAACGTATGCTCACCAGCTTTATGCTTATTCTGGTTTATGTTTACTTACTTCAGCCGGTTGGTTTTATCATCACTACCATCCTTTATTTACCGTTTCAGATGTATGTACTGGCTCCTGATGATAAGAAGACAAAGAAGGATGTCATACAGCTGACAGTTACTTCGGTTTTATTTACGTTTGTTGTGTTTTTCTTATTCCGTTACGGATTCAAGATTATATTGCCTGCTGGCATATTCACCATTAATTTATAGGAGGAGAAGGCATGAACGCATTAATTTCATTAGGCAACGCTTATGCAAGAATATTCACTCCCGGCTCTCTTCTGCTAATGGCTGCTGGGGTAAGTGTGGGAATAATATTTGGTTCCATACCAGGTTTGTCAGCCTCTATGGCTGTGGCATTGTTTTTACCTTTAACGTTCAGCATGTCCCCTTCTATGGGCATGAATATGCTGGTAGCTGTTTACATCGGGGGCATCTCAGGAGGTTTGATCTCAGCGATTCTTCTCAACATGCCGGGTACGGCTTCCTCCATTGCGACCTGCTTTGACGGTTATCCCATGGCGCAAAAGGGAGAGGCTGGGAAGGCGCTGGGATTTGGAATTGTATTTTCCTTCCTTGGATCTGTATTTTCCTTTATTATACTTACGTTCTGTGCGCCAATGCTTGCAGATATTGCGTTAAAGTTTACTCCTGCTGAGAACTTCGGCATTTCCTTTTTTGCTCTTACCATGGTTGCAGTGCTGGCATCTGGCTCCATGCTAAAAGGAGTGCTGGCTGGAATGCTGGGACTTATTTTCTCTCTTGTGGGAATGGCTCCCATTGACGGAACAGCACGTTTTACCTTTGGCTCCAGCTCTCTGATGGCAGGCTATGATACACTTCCAACTCTGATCGGTATTTTTGCTATATCCGAAATCCTTATAACCGCCGAATCTATGGGACATGGACAGATGGAAACAATCAAAATGAAGCCAATTAAGGGGTTTGGCTTTACCTGGAAAGAGTTTGTTTACCAGATTCCCAATGCCATACGTTCTGCTCTGATCGGTACCGGAATCGGTATTCTTCCTGGAATCGGGGGAAGCACTTCAGGAATGCTTGCTTATGTAACAGCAAAAAATATGTCAAAGCATCCGGAAGAGTTTGGAAAAGGCTGTCCTGACGGAATCGTAGCGACGGAGACCGCCAACAACGCAACCATCGGTGGTGCAATGATTCCGCTTCTGGTGCTTGGAATTCCCGGAGACGGGGTGACTGCCATGATGCTTGGCGGATTTTTAATCCATGGTTTATCAGCCGGACCGCTTTTATTTGTAAAAAATGCAGATGTCGTATACGGAATTTTTGCAGCCTGTATGATCTGTGTCACCATGATGCTATTGATCGAGTTCTTTGGAATTAAGGTGTTTGTACAGCTTTTGAAGATTCCAAAACACATTCTCATGCCCTTGATCCTGGTTTTATGCTGTGTAGGTGCTTATGCTACCAATAACCGGATCTTTGATGTACAGTCCATACTTCTGTTTGGATTGGTGGGATATTTATATCATAAGTTCAGACTGCCAACTACACCGTTTGTATTATGCTTCCTCATAGGAAAGATGCTGGAGACATATCTCCGAAGAGGAATCATGCAGTACAAATCATTTGGAGCATTCTTCCAGAGACCGATTTTCGATGCTTTCTTTTTTGTAGCAATCGGAGTAGTGGTTTGGTCGGTTTATAAAGAATACAAGATGTACTTAAGCAAAAAAGCGGTTAAGGCAACTGAACAATCATAAAAAAGGAGAGCAAAAACTATGAAAAAAAGATTTTTAGCAACAGTAATGGCGGCGGGGTTGGTTCTTAGTATGACAGGATGTGGCAGCAGCCAGACACAGGCAACAAAAGCAGCAGAGACAACAAAAGCGGCAGCCAGTTCTGAGGCAGCAGCAACAAAGGGATCAGAAGCAGCAGGTACTGAGGCAGCAGCTTCTACCTGGAAGCCGACTACCACCGTTTCCATCGTGGTTCCGGCTGGAGCGGGCGGCAATACAGATCTTTCTGCCCGTGTATTTGCAGAGTATGCAAAGAGAATGACAGGTGCTGATTTTATTGTGGTAAATGCCAATGGAGCTGCAGGCTCCGTAGCAGCAAATCAGGTTCGTTCTGCAGCAGCAGACGGACATACCTTCCTTTATGGTCACAACCTGGTAAATGTGGCAAATATTGCTGGTGTTACTGATTATAATTATACTGCTTTTAAATTAGGACCGACGTTTGCTCTTGATCCCGCACAGCAGTTATATGCAAATCCGCAGAAGTATAAAACACTTGATGATTTTATCAAGGCAGCAAAAGAAAATCCAGGCAAGTTAAAGGCTTGTACCGAAGTAGGTGCGTATACTTATTATGAGCTGCTTGCATTTGAAAAAGTGGCAGGCATTGATCTGGACCTGGTAGACGTAGGTTCCAACTCCGATAAGGTTGCAGCCATGCTTTCCGGTCAGGTGGATTTAATGCCGGGTGCTTATATTAACTGTAAGGATTATCTGGAAGCTGGACAGTTTGTATGTCTGGGAGCTCCGACGAAAGAGCGTTATGAATTAATCAAGGATATTCCCACTTTAACTGAGCAGGGTGTAGATTTAGTATATCCAAACTGTGAATTTTCCTTTTATTTCCCCAAGGATACATCGGATGATGTCATTGCCTGGTACGATCAGCTGGTTAAGAAAATGACCGAAGATCCGGAAGTAAAAGAGGCAATTGCCAAAGTTGAAATGATGCCTTACTATTTAAGCTCTTCTGATTCTGAGGCAAATGACGAAAAGATTTACAATGAGATTAAACAGATTGCAGATGATCTTGCAAAATAATTGAGATTTCATTCATATAACAGCCCTTGGAAAACCGGATTTGTTATCCATTCCAAGGGCTGTTTTTTTATATAGAATCAATAATGATAAAGAGGTTACGGTCTGCAGTCTATCCGTTTTAATAATATTCTGCAATTTGATGGCAGAAGAATTGATTCGCCTGATTTTGAATCCAGTTCTTTCTTGTTACCAGAGCGTTTAGTCTGGTAAGCTTTGGTTCTACGCTGTAGTACGCCACGTGTTCACGATCCATTGCACAGGATTCACTGATAAATGTCACACCGATTCCCATCGCAACCATGCTTCTGGTTGTGGATATGCTGTTTGTCTCACAGACTGTGATGGGGATCCAGCTTGCATTATTCAATACCATATCGGTGAGACGGCGCAGGGTAGAACCCTTTTTTGAAAGCAGGATATTATCTTCCCCAAAATTCTCTGCAAATTCTTCAATCCGGATCGGTTTGTTTGGATTTATCTTCCTATAGGGATGATGGATTGGAATGGAGAATAAGACTTCTTCTTCCCGGAGTATGGTTACCTGGTCCGGGGAGAATGGATTGATGTCATTTATAGCCATGATTCCACAGTCAATACTTTCCTCCAGTATCATTCTCGTAAGTCCAGGGAGATTGGTTTCTGATATCTCTATAATAATATCTGGGTAACGGACCTTAAATTCCGGAATGATGTCAGTGAGCATGGTAAGTCCGAACTGTGAGGTCACTCCCACGGTTATGTGGCCCCGGTTTTCAATATTCTGGATATTCTGATAGAGGTCATTTTTAATGGACATGACTTTTTTGGCAGCTTCTATGTAAAGAGAGCCTGCTGGCGTCAGGGTTAACCGGCCTTTGCTCCGGTAAAACAAAGGGGTGCCCAGTTCGCTTTCCAGTTTTGAGAGGTATTGGCTTAAGGTGGATTGGGTTACAAAAAGTTCTTCGGCAGCTTTGGTCATGTTTTCTTTTTTTGCGATTGTCAGGATGTAGGTCAGATAGCGAGTGTCCATAGAAGTACCTCCAATATCTTTTTTCTGTTGTGTAAGGAAAGAATGGTTTTTGGGTATTATTGTATATTATAATATCATAACCACGAAAGATTTGCAGTAATCAGAGGGCAATCTTTATTATTGCTGAAAAGCATCTGTTCCCATAGTCCTTCGCCTCTTGTTAATTCGTTATTGCCATCTGCATTAACTTCATGAAGAAGATATTAATAGAAAATCGATTGAGATTATGATATACTACACCATGAAAGTTACCAGAAGGCGTGGGGAGGTATTGTATAGGAATGAGCAAGAACACACTTCACCTTCGATCGGAATAGAGCAGTCAGAAAGTTGGAATGTTTATGGCAAGTATTAAAGAAATCGCAGAGATGTCCGGTGTTGCAAAAAGCACGGTATCCAGATATTTAAACAAAGGATCAGTCAGTGATAAGACAGCCAGGAGAATTGAAGCAGTCATTAAAAAGACAGGATATTCGCCCAATCAGTTTGCCCAGAGCCTGAAGGCGAAAAAGACCAGAATTGTGGGCGTAGTGATCCCCCGGCTTAATTCCAATGCTATGGCAGAAACCTTGCTTGGCATCGATGATGTGCTGCAGAAGCATGGGTTTCAGATGATTATCTCCAATACCAATCAGGATATTGACAGAGAAATCGACAGTCTGTATTCTCTGGCAAAGCAGAAGGTTTCAGGCATTATTCTGGCTGCGACGGTTATCACCGATATGCATAAAAAAGCGTTTGAAGAGATTCAGATCCCCATTGTTCTCATCGGGCAGCAGGCGCCCAATGTCCCCTGTGTGATCCATGACGATTTTCAGGCAGGCTATTGCTTGGGAAACTATATTTTTCAGAGAGGGCACCGTTTGGTGACTTACCTTGGCGTTCCTGAGACGGATGTTTCCGTCGGAATAAAAAGAAAGCAGGGGGTCATAAAAGCTTCTGAAGAATATGCTGACACCGTTCTCAGCATAGAAGAAACCTCGTTTTCCTCACAGGATGCGGTAAATATTGCAAAGGAAATTCTTACCAGGGATAACAGACCCACTGCGATTATTGCAGCGACTGATAATATTGCAGTCGGAGTTTTAAAAGCCTGCTATCTGCTGAATGTGGAAGTTCCAAAGCAGTTGTCCATAGTAGGGGTGGGAGGAGATAAGATCACGGATCTGGTATATCCTGGAATCACAACGATTCAATTATTTTTCCGGGAAGCAGGCGGAGCCGCAGCAAACAGGCTCTTAAAGCTGTTGGAGCATGAAAATCCGGAAGAAGTCATTGTTTCCCCATTTAAATTAATTGAGCGTTTTAGTGTTGACAAAATACAATAGAAGAAGTAAAATCCAATTATAAGGAACCGGTTCCAAAAACTGAGACTGTTCCTTATAATTTTACCACTGAATGGAACCGGTTCCAAATGCGGAGAAAGATGAGGTGGTCTATGGAAACGAGTTATACCAAGTTGGACGATATATCAGAACAGATGTATTCCCAGCTGATGAAACAGGTGCAAAGCAGTCCATGGCGGCAAAGCTATCATATACAGCCCGGTACCGGACTGTTGAACGATCCCAATGGGCTTGCCTGGTACAACGGTTTCTATCATTTGTTTTATCAATGGTTTCCCCTCGGGCCTGTACATGGAATCAAGTATTGGTATCATCTTAGATCGAAGGACCTCTTTCACTGGGAGGACTTAGGGGTTGCCCTTGCACCGGATCGGGATTTTGACAGCCACGGTGTTTATTCAGGAAGCAGCATTGAAAAAGATGGTTTGCTGTACCTGTTTTATACAGGCAATCAAAGAGATGAGGATTGGGTCCGCCACAGCAGCCAGTGTCTTGCGACCATGGACAAAGACGGCAAAATCACAAAAGCAGCCGCGCCTCTGATTCCAGAACCACCGCAGGGGATCACAGAGCATTTCAGAGATCCTAAGGTCTGGAAGGGCAAAAACGGTTATTTTATGATTGCAGGAGCCCAGAAGTGTTCACAGCTGGGGACGGCGTTACTCTATCAAAGCTCCGATTTAATGCAGTGGGATTACCGCGGAGAGCTGGCAGTTCCGTGGAAAACAAAAGCCTTTATGTGGGAGTGCCCGGATTATTTTGAGCTTGGAGATAACGGAATATTGATGCTGTCCCCTCAGGGAGTGGAGACAGAGGAATCCGGAGATGCAAATATTTATGAGTCGGGCTATCTCATAGGCCCCCCCATGAATGAGGATACATTGGCATTTGACGGGGACCGGTACCAGAGACTGGATTATGGATTTGATTTTTATGCACCTCAGACCTTTGAAGACCCTATGGGGAGAAGGATTTTGTTGGGATGGATGGGGCTTCCGGAGATTCAATATCCCACAGACCGGTATGGATGGGCACACTGCATGACAATTCCAAGAGAACTCACCGTCAAGGAAGGGCGCATCAGGCAGAATCCGGTGAAGGAAATAGAATTGTTGAGAACAGAATCAATTTGTGAGACAATTGTCCTGGAAAATAATAGCTTTAAAGATGCAAGATTTTATGGCAGACATTATGAGCTGATGATTCAGATCTTAAATCAAAGTGCAGGAATGCTTGAAATTAATATCAGACAGAATAAACAGGAGCAGACGACGATCCGTTATTCCAGCGAAGACAAAACAGTTTGTGTGGACCGGAGTATTTCCGGAGAGGTGTTTGCAGAAGACTACGGATTCTTACGTAAAGCGAAATTAGAAAGAGGACTGGAAGAGATCCGGATCTTTTCCGATGAATCCTCTTTGGAGATTTTTATAAATCAGGGAGAGGTCTGTTTTTCATTAAGGATTTTTCCCCAGGAGACAGGTGTTGAAACAGAATTCATAGCAAAAGAAGGCTGTGTAAAAGCGGCAATTCAAAAATGGAATCTCAAAGTCTAGTTAAGAATGGAGTGTAATTATGAGTGATATGAATTTAGCAAAAAAGATTGTTGAACATATTGGCGGGAAGGAAAACGTACAGAGTCTCACTCATTGTATGACCCGGCTGCGTTTTGTATTAAAAAATGAAGATAAGGCAGATAAGGAAGCGCTGGAGAAGCTTAATATCATGCAGGTGGTACGAGGCGGCGGTCAGTATCAGGTTGTAATTGGAACTCATGTAAAAGACGTATATGAGGATGTGAGGAGCATTTTAGGCGATATTAAAAATGAGGAAGCGGATGAAAAAGCAAACGGACAGAAGCTGTCTGCGAAAATCTTCAATGTTATTTCAGGAAGCTTTACTCCCATTATACCAGCGATATTAGGCTCTGGTATGTTAAAGGCATTGCTTCAGATTCTTGTGGCTGCAGGGGCGATGTCATCAGCATCAGGCACTTATGCTATTTTGACAGCAGCATCCAACGCAGTATTTTACTTCCTGCCCATTATACTTGGAATTACGTTCGGCACCCGTATGAATGTAAATCCTTATATATCCGGTGTCATAGGAGCAGCCCTTTTAGAGCCGAATTACACCAGGCTTTTGGCATCAACCGGCGGTAAGACAGATTTCATGCATATACCGGTTGTATTAATGGATTATTCCTCCACAGTTTTCCCGGTTTTGCTGGCGATCTGCACCTATGTACTCATTGATAAGCTGTTAAAGAAGATAATTCCCAGTGTATTTCAGGTTCTGGTTGTGCCCATGCTTTCCTTAATGCTGGTTGTTCCTATCACCCTGATTGTATTTGGACCTTTCGGTATTTATACCGGTACGTTTATCTCTAATATTTTGACCATTGCTCTCGGGAAAAATGCAGTACTCACCAACATTGTATTTGGTTTTATCGGCATTCCTACCGTTATGCTTGGTCTCCACTGGGCATTGATCCCTGTTATCATCAATAATTTATCCACCGCAGGTCAGGATTTTCTGCTTCCAACCGTTCAGTCCACCGCTTATGCAGGCGCTGGTGCAGCACTGGGAGTATTCTTAAGAACCAAGGATGTCAAGTTAAAAGAACTGTCCTTCTCTGCATTTGTGCCGGCATTTTTAACCGGAATTACGGAGCCGGTGATTTATGGAATATTCTTTAAATACAGAAGAGCGCTGCTGTATGCCATGTCTATGAGTGCTGTTGCAGGCGGTCTTTGCGGAGTATTCCATGTATCTGCTTCCCAGCTGGCAGGAGGTGTGATGGTAATTCCTTCCTATACTCCGGCTATCAGCTTTGTGATTGCCATGACTGTCTCATTTGTCGGAACCTTCCTTCTGACGTATCTGGTTGGCTTTGAATCTGAAGGCAAAACAGCTGGAAAGCGGATGGAGACAAATTCACCGGCAGCTTTAGAAACGTCAAAAACCATGACGGCACCTGCAAAAGGAAATGTAATCAGCCTTGACGAGGTTGCAGATAAGGCTTTCGCATCCGGTGCATTAGGCAAAGGTATCGGTGTGATTCCATCAGGAGAAGAAATCTATGCGCCAGCAGACGGTGAGGTTGTTTCTGTTTTTCCCACAAAGCACGCCATCGGTATCAGGACGGAATACGGAGCGGAGCTGATCATTCATATCGGAATCAATACGGTGGAGCTTGATGGAAAATATTTTGATATCCATGTACAGGAGGGAGAGAAAATCACCTCAGGCCAGATCATGGGAAAGGTAGATTTTGACAAAATAAAAGAGGCAGGATATGATACAACTGTAATGCTTATTATTGCAAATACAAATATGTTTCATGATGTGAAAATACTGGATCCGGAATCCATACATGACCCGGTCATCCAGGTTGAATAGGAGGAGAGGCAGATGAAGGTCAGAGAAATTGTTGACAGCATCATCACGGAGACAGGTGTGATTCTGGATCCCCTAAAAACGGTGGATCAGATTATTATCGGGGATCCGGATACGGAGGTTACTAAAATTGTAACGTCGTTTATGGCAACCGTTGATGTGATTTTAGAGGCGGTCAGACTGGGAGCCAACTTCATTATAACCCATGAACCAACCTGGTTTAACGGCAGGGATCAAAAAGAATGGCTGATCAATGATCCGGTTTATATCAAAAAGAAACAGCTGATTGAAGAAAATCATCTTGTAATATGGCGGTTTCATGATTATATGCATGCGGTTTCAGATGACATGATTTATCAGGGATTTGATCAGGACATGGGGTGG
>Ga0316613_10000601_pt1 | contig 27576 bp, 23 predicted proteins | sample OWC_soil_day10_C_2_FD_207647 | JGI IMG/M metagenome (GOLD analysis project Ga0316613, IMG submission 207647) | Wetland soil microbial communities from Old Woman Creek delta, Ohio, United States - OWC_soil_day10_CT_b | ecosystem: Environmental > Terrestrial > Soil > Wetlands | place: USA: Ohio...
GTGCACCGCCTGCTGCAGACGCTGCTCGATCTGCCGGCACCGCGCTACCACCACCACCGGCTGATCGTTGGCGCCGACGGTCGCAAGCTCGCCAAATCGAAAGGCGCGGCGGGTCTGGCGACCCTGCGGGCGGCGGGGCTGGCGCCAGCCGACGTCAGGCGGATGGTCGGCCTCGCCCCAATCAACGTCTCTACGCAGTAGTCCGTCTCGCTGACGCGGCGGAACGAGCCCAGACTTGCCCCGCAAAGCGGTGGGACACGCCGACGGGGGACTTCATGGCACAGGCGACCATCGCCATCCTGGGGGGCGCCGGCAACACCGGTCGGCGCCTGGCGCGCCTGTTGGCCCGGGCCGGCGGTTACGATCTTCGTTTGATGGGGCGCAACAAGGCGTCGGTGGACGATGCGGCGGCGCGCATCGCTGCCGAGACCGGCGCGACGCTGATCGGTGTTCGCGCCGACAGCTCCGATCGCGCCGGCCTTCTGGCGGCGCTGTCGGGCGCCGATCTCGTGGTGTCGGCGACTTCGGCCACCCGCGACGCCCCGACGGTGGCGAGCGTGGCGCTGCAGCTCGGCATCGATTATTTCGACATCCACCTGTCGTCGGCGGCCAAATGGCGAGCGCTCAGGACCATCGAACCGGACATCGTCCGGCGCGGCCTGCAGTTCGTCAGCGACGGTGGCTTTCATCCAGGGTTGCCGGCGGCGATGATCCGGCGGCTGTCGACGACCGTCGATCTCACCCATGCGCCGGTCTATGCCAGCTTCAGCGTCGACTGGTCGCGCCTGAGCTTCGGTCCCGGCGCCGCCGACGACTTCGTCGACGAGTTGCGGGAAATGGACCCGAGCGCTTTCCGCGACGGCCGCTGGCTGCGGTCCTGGCGGAACGCCCGCGATTTCGATTTCGGCCCGCCGCAAGGGCGTCAGCAGACGATTGCCATGGGGATCGAGGAACTGCGGTCGTTGCCGGATCGTCTCCCTCATCTGCGTGACACCGGATTCTACATCAGTGGCTTCGGGCCGGTCATCGACTACGTGGCGCTGCCAGCCACCATGCTGGCGACGATGTTGCCGCCACTCCGCCGCTTCGCCGCCTCCGCTTTCTTCGCGGCGCTGAAACATTGGACGCGGCACGACGAGTGGACGGTGTTGGTCTGCGATGGCCGGGGAACCCGTGATGGCCTGCCCGTCGCCGCCCGGCTCCGGATCAGCCACGGCGATTCCTATGAGCTGACCGCCATCGCTGCTGCCGCCTGCGTGCTGGAGATGACCGGCGGCGAGCGTCGCCCCGGCCTTCTCCCGCAAGGTCTTTACGTCGATCCCGGCGTCTTCCTCGGCAATCTTGGCAGCATGGGCGTCGGCGTCGAGGAAACCGCCGAACCGGTCTGACAGGCTTCACCGGCCGCCTTCCGGAGACCGGGCTGAAGGGCGATCTTGTGCGGCCAGCGTCGCTAGGCGAATAATCGGACTGTGGTCGGCCACTTACGGGACCGAACCGACGCCCGGAGCGTTTTCATGCGTGCGCTGTTTCTCGCTTCCATCTTGGGCCTTGCCGCCAGTTGTCTGCCGGCCTTTGCCGCCGAGGGCGTGCCGGCCTATGCCGATCTTCTCGCCGACTGTGCCGCGTCGAACGATGCCGCCTGCGACGGTCAGCAGACGGTGCTGGCAGCGCAATGGCCGAAAGCGCTTGCCGGCGATCCTCTGTCGCTCCGCAATTTCGCCTTCTGCCTTGCCGACGGCTGCTTCGGCGCGCTGACGGTCGACCCGGTGAAGGCCTGTGCCCTGCGCATCGTCATCGTGGCCATCAATAACGAGCCCGTTCGGAGCGAGGATCGCGACAATTTTGGCAAGGATTGCGGCCCGCTTGGCCCCGATGAGCAGCAGGCCGCCAAGATCGTGGCGCGCGATCTGGTCCGGACCATTCGCCGGGGAGCGCCCTGAACGGCGTTGCCTCGCGCCGGACGGGCGGGTGCCGATTTTCTTGACATTTGGCGTCTCCGTTCCGATAGCTAACGCCTTTGCGGCGGTGGACATGGCGCGTGCCGTCCGGATGCCGCCCGGGTGCTGGACGAGATAATGCTGGACGCTACCCTCACCGAGACCGACGCGCAGGCAAACCTGCGCCGCAGCGAGGCCGACAATCCTTCGAGCCTCGTCATGCGCTTCGGCACGGATGCGCCGCTTACCCTTGACGCCGGTCCAGCGATCGCGCCCTGGCAGATCGCCTATCAAACCTATGGCGAGCTCAACGCCGATCACTCCAACGCCATCCTGATCTGCCACGCGCTGACCGGCGACCAGCATGTCGCCAGCACCAACCCGGTGACCGGCAAGCCGGGCTGGTGGGCGGTGATGGTCGGTCCCGGCAAGCCGATCGATACCGACCGCTTCTTCGTCATCTGCTCCAACGTGCTCGGCGGCTGCCTTGGTACCACCGGCCCGGCCAGCACCAACCCCGACACCGGCCGGCCCTACGCTCTCGACCTGCCGGTGGTCACCATCGCCGACATGGTCAGGGCGCAGGCCATGCTGGTCACCGCGCTCGGCATCGAGCAGCTGTTCGCGGTGGTGGGGGGGTCAATGGGCGGCATGCAGGCGCTGCAATGGACGGCGAGCTATCCGGAGCGCGTGTTCTCGGCGGTGGCGATTGCCACCAGCTACCGCCATTCTTCGCAGAACATCGCCTTCCACGAGGTGGGGCGGCAGGCGGTGATGGCCGATCCCGAATGGTGCGACGGCCGCTATCTCGAAGCTGGACGTAACCCGAAGAAGGGCCTCGCCGTGGCGCGTATGGCCGCGCACATCACCTACATGTCGGACCGCTCGCTGCACCAGAAATTCGGCCGCAACCTGCAGGACCGTGAGGCGGTGGCCTTCGGCTTTGACGCCGACTTCCAGATCGAGAGCTACCTCCGGCATCAGGGCATGAGTTTCGTCGACCGCTTCGACGCCAACTCCTATCTCTATGTCACGCGGGCGACCGACTATTTCGACCTCGCCGCCGACCATGGCGGCATTCTGGCCAATGTGTTCAAGGGAACGAAGACGCGCTTCTGCGTGCTGTCGTTTACGTCCGACTGGCTGTACCCGACGTCGGAAAGCCGGGCGGTGGTGCATGCGCTCAATGCTGCCGGAGCGCCCGTCAGCTTCGTGGAGATCGACAGCGACCGCGGCCACGACAGCTTCCTGCTCGAGGTTCCCGAACAGTTCCGCATCGTACGCGGCTTCCTGACCGGCGCGGCGCGGGCGCGCGGCATCGCCGGGCCGGCGGCGGAGGACATCCAATGACCGACCTCGCTGACCTTGCTTCCGACGTCCGTATCGATCTCCGGCTGATCGCCGGGCTGATCGAGCCGGGCTCGCGCGTGCTCGATGTCGGCTGTGGCGACGGCGCACTGCTCGAACTCCTGGAGCGGACGCGCGGCGTCGACGCGCGGGGCATCGAGATCAGCCAGGAGGGCGTCAACGCCGCCGTGGCGCGCGGCCTCTCCGTGATCCAGGGTGATGCCGACAGCGATCTCGTGCAGTATCCGGACCAGTCGTTCGACTATGTCGTGCTGAGCCACACCATCCAGGCGACGCGCAATGCACGCCGGGTGCTCGACGAGATGTTGCGCATCGGCCGCCGAGTGGTGGTGTCGTTGCCGAATTTCGGCCACCTCGACGTGCGCTTCCGTCTGATGTTTCTCGGCCGCATGCCGGTGAGCAAGCGCTTGCCCTATTCCTGGTACGACACGCCCAACATCCATTTCTGTACCATCCGCGACTTCGTCGAGCTGGCCAGGACTGTCGATGCCCATGTCGATCAGGCGATTGTCCTCAACGGTGCCGGCCAGCGGTTGCCATTCAGCCTGCCGTGGATCGTCTGGAACATTCTCGGCGCGCAGGCGGTGTTCCTGCTGTCGCGTAACGGCCGATAGCGCTAACAGGCGGGACCGGTGCGGCGCGGGCTTGGCAGGCCGGCCGGCGATGGCAGCAGCACCGGGCGGATGGCCGGCGAGCGAACGCGGCGGATCATCGGTATGCCCTGATGGAGGTGCTTGGCCGCTTCCACCAGGATGACGCCGGCAAAGGCCGGCCACAGACGGGCGCCGATCGCCTCCCAGCGGGCGCTGGCGTGCAGAAAGCGACGACGCGGCACCGGCATCACGTAGAGCGCTTCGTCCCAGGCGGTTGGCGAGAAGGATGTCTCACGCAGGAGCTTGGTGATCTGGCCACGCGAGAACGGCCGGCCGTAGCCGAAGGGCGAGGTATCGAGGCGCGCCCAGAGGCCGCGGCGGTTGGGCACGACGGCCAATACCCGGCCGCCCGGTGACAGCACGCGCCAGGCTTCCTTCAGAAGTTCGGCTGGGTCGTTGGCCATCTCGAGCGCGTGGACGATCATCAACCGGTCGATGGACGAATCGGGAAGTGGCAGCATGTCGTCGCAGACCAGCGCCGAGGCGGAGGGGCCGCCGGCCGGCCAGTTGACCGCCCCCTGAGCGGCCGGCATCAGCGCCAGCGTGCGGTCTGCCTCGTCGCGAAACGGCGCGAGATAGGGCGTGGCGAAGCCGAGGCCGGCCAGCCGGTCGCCGGAAACGCTGGGCCAAAGCTTCCTGAGATGATCGGCAAGAATGGGCCGGATGACGTGGCCGAGGTCGCTCGAATAGAAGTCCCTGAGGTCGACGACGTCGAGAAACATGCGCAACGCTCCAGGGTGCCTCGGGGTGGGGGTGCCTCGGGGTGTCTTTGCGGCACCCTTGCCCTTTCCGCCATATTGATCGACTGTTGCTTCGCCGCAATGGGCGGCCGCCGCCTTTTTTCGCGAAGCCGGTAAAGGAAGCGCCCAATGGTTTACAAGATCGACGTCATCGCCTGTCTGAGCGACAACTATGCCTACCTTCTCCGCGATGAGGACAGCGGTGCCGCCGTGGTCATCGACGCGCCGGAGGCGGCGCCGATCCTTGCCGCCGTCGAGGCAGCCGGCGGCCGGCTTGATGCGCTCCTGCTGACCCATCACCACGGCGATCACATCGAGGGCGCTGCCGAGATCGTCGAACGCACCGGGGCAAAGCGCATCGGCGCGGCGGCCGATGCTCATCGGCTGCCGCCGCTCGACCGGGCGGTGGTGGATGGCGAGGCTTTTTCCGTCGGTCCGCTTGCCTTCCGCGTCATCGCGACGCCCGGCCACACCCGAGGCCACATCGCCTACCACGCACCGATGGCGCGGGCGCTGTTTTGTGGCGATACGCTGTTCTCGCTCGGCTGCGGCCGCCTGTTCGAGGGCAGCGCGGCGGACATGTGGGACTCGCTCCTCCGCCTTGCCGCGCTGCCGCCTGAGACGGCCGTCTGCCCCGGGCATGAGTATACCGCGTCCAACGGCCGCTTCGCTTTGACGGTCGATCCCGACAATGCGGCGTTGGCCGAGCGGCTCGCCGAGGTGGAGGCTCTACGGGCCGCCGGGCGACCGACGGTGCCGGTGCCGCTCAAGCAAGAGCGCCTCACCAATCCGTTTCTGAGGGCTGGCGATCCGGAGCTCGCTGGGCGGCTGGGGCTGGCGGGCCGGCCGGCGGTGGAGGTGTTCGCCGAATTGCGCCGGCTGAAGGACAGCTTCAGGTGAGGGCCTTGCCGGCGGCGGGTCGCCGGCGGAAGGGCAGTGCATCCCAGGCTGCGATGAGGGCGCCGAGGGTGACGAGCAGGCAGGCGATCGCCGTCGTCCAGCCGAGCGCGCCGTAGCCGGTCAGCGTCAGCAGCAGCGTCGACAGGATCGGTGTGGCGTAGGCGGCGGTGCCGATCAACTGGATGTCGCCGTGCTTGACGCCATGGTCCCAGACGAAGAAGGCGAGACCGACCGGAAAGACGCCGAGCAGCAGCACCATCAGCCATTCAAAGGAACCGGCGGGCAGCACCGTTTTCTCGAAGGCGGCGTGGCAGAGCAGGCTGAGGAGGGCGGTGGCGAGGCAGAAGCCGGCGACGGCTTCCGACGGCACGCCGGCAAAGCGCCGCGAGATGACCGAATAGCCCGCCCAGACCACGGCGGCGAGGAAGGCGGCGAGATAGCCGAAGGCGTAGCCGCCGTCGAGCGTCAATGACCGGCCCGCGGTTACCAGAAGGGCGGCGCCGGAAAAGCCGAGCGCGACACCGGCGAGGTGATGGACGCGCAGGCGTTCGCCCGGCAGCAGGCCGGAAAACAGCACGATGAGCAGCGGCCAGAGGTAGTTGATGAGGCCGGCCTCGACCAGCGGTGCCGTGCGCAGTGCCGTGAAGTAGAGAGCGTGGTAGCCGAACAGGCCGAGCGTGCCGACAGCCCATACCCGCAGCGGCTGCCGCAGAACGCCGACGCGGCCGCGGGCGATCAACCAGATCGTGGCGACCGAGCCGGACAGGCCGAAGCAGAGGGCGTTGAGCAGGAAGGGGGGCACGGCTCCCGAACCACCGGTGAAGACGCCGAGCATCGACCACATGAGAATGGCGGTGAGGCCGATCAAGGTGGCGCGGGCGCGGTTCGACATGGAGTTCGCCTGACTTCCTGGGGAGCTCGCGAGTCCGGCCCCCCAAGGGAAGGGACCTGCCGAATTCGCGTTTTTCCCGAAGTTACTCGGAGGAATTTGCGAGCCTTTAACGGTAGCACGCTAAACTGCGCAAGATAGTACGAATGGATCATTGCCTTGATTTTCGCCAATCGCCGCTGGATGGAGTTCGCCTTCGGCGTGGTCGTTCCGACCACGCTGACGGCGCTCGCCGCGGCGGCGGTGGTCTATCTCGCCATGTCTCGCATGGCGGCCGAGGTGAACGACATCGATCGGCAGAGCATTTCCCGGGTGGTGGACGTGCTGAAGGACGAGGCGCTCGACCGGATGGGGCTCGCCGCCACCGAGTTCGCCACCTGGCACGCCTCCTTTGCCGATGACGATCTGCACCTTCCCGCCGAGAGCGGTCGCTTGTTCGACACGTTGCTGGTTGTCGATGCCGAGGGCACGCCGATACGCGCCTTCCACGAGGGGCGGGCGGCGGGCGGGGACGGTATTGGCATCAGTCGGGATGATATCGCCGCTCTCATCGCTGCCGCACGCTTGCAGCCGCATCAGCCAGCGTCCGGCTTTGTCCAGTCACGCCTCGGGTCCCTGGTGGCGGGACTGCACCAGATCGAAATACGGACCGGTTCAGCGCCGGACAATCGTCCGCACTATCTCCTGGTCGGCCGGTTGGTGACTGGAACGCAGTTCAAGGTGATGGCCGACGCGCTTGGAGTTCGGCACCTCATCCTCGGCCCGGCGCCGGTCGGGGCGGATGTTGTGCCGCTGACCTCGGCGGCGGGCGTCCGTCTCGGCTCGATCGGTTGGGAGCCGCGCGTTTCCGGTACCGAGGCGATGGCGCGCGCCCAACTGCCGGTGCTCGCCGTTCTGGGGCTGCTGTTCGTGGTGATGGGCGTTCTGATCGTCACCATCTGGAAGATGATGAGTGGTCTGCATGACGACGAGACGGCGGCGCGCTACGCGGCGAGCCACGACCCGTTGTCCGGCCTGCCCAACCGGGCCTCCTTCCATCAGCGGCTCGCCGCCGCCTACGCTGGTCCGGACCGTTCCATCGCCGTGCTGTTTGCCGACCTCGACGGTTTCAAGGAAGTGAACGACACCTATGGCCATGACGTCGGCGACCGGCTGATCCGGGCGTCGGCGGCCGGCTTCCGCGCGCTGGTCGGCGACTGCGGTACGTTGGCTCGCCTCGGTGGCGATGAGTTCGCGGTGGTGGTCGAGGGGCCCGAGGCCGCCGAACGGGCGCGTGGCCTCGGAGAGAGCTTTGTCGACTTCCTCGACGAGGCCTTCGACTTCGAGGGACGGACGGTGAAGGTCGGCTGCTCGGTGGGGGTGGCCGCCGATGCCGATGGCGGGCTGACGCCGGGCGAACTGGTGCGGCGGGCCGACGTCGCCATGTATGTTGCCAAGGCCGGGGGCAAGAATCGGGTCGACCTGTACACCGCCAGCATGGATGCCGATCGCCAGGCGCGGGCAGCGCTCGCCACCGAACTGCGCGAGGCCGTGGTGGCCGATGGTCTTCAGGTTCACTATCAGCCGGTCGTCTCAGCGAAGACCGGCGCCATTTCCGCCGTCGAAGCGCTGGTTCGCTGGATTCGTCCGGCCGGTCCCGTCAGCCCGGCGGTCTTCCTCGCCGTTGCCGAGGAAGCCGGCATGAGCGACCTGATCGGCAGCTACGTGCTGCGCCGCGTCGTTCGCGACGCCCGGGCGTTCGGCGAGCTCAAGATGGTGGTCAACGTGTTTGCCGCCCAGTTCCGCGACCCCAGCTTTCCCGATAGCCTCGGGGCCATCCTCAAGACGGCGGGCATGCCGCCGGACCGTCTGGAACTCGACATCACCGAAAGCTTCCTCGCTTCCGAGCCGGAGCGGGCGCGCCGCAGCATCGAGGCGCTGCACGCGCTGGGCGTGTCGGTGGCGCTCGACGACTTCGGTACCGGTTTCTCGTCGGTTGCCTATCTGCGCCGGTTTGCCTTTGACAAGGTGAAGATCGACCGGTCGGTGGTGATCGACGTCATTCGCGATCCGGCCTCGCAGAGCCTGGTGCAGGCGGCGGTGGCGCTGGCTGAAACGCTGGGTGCCGAGGTGACGGCTGAAGGCATCGAGGTGGCCGAGGAAGCCGACGCGCTGAAGCGGGCCGGCTGCCACGAGTTGCAGGGGTATTATTTCGGTGCACCGACGGTGCGCTCGGAAATCTTGCGCCGCATCGAGCGCGAACGGCAGGCGGCCAGCCAGCGCCTGGCGTGAGGTGGTCACGGGTCGAGTTCGACGTCCCAGTAGAGGAAATCCAGCCAGCTTTCGTGAAGATGGTTGGGCGGGAACATCCGGCCGTTGTTGTGGAGGTCGTGCACGGTGGGCGCGAAGGGCCGGCCGGCCAGCGTCATGCCGACCTCCGATACCGTCTTGTCGGCCTTCCTGAGATTGCAGGGCGAGCAGGCGGCGACGACGTTCTCCCACGTGGTCTGGCCACCCTTGGAGCGCGGGATCAGATGATCGAAGGTAAGGTCGTCACGGCTGCCGCAATACTGGCACTCGAAGCGGTCGCGCAGGAAGACGTTGAACCGCGTGAAGACCGGCTGGCGCGACGGCTTGACGAAGGTCTTGAGCGAAACGACCGATGGCAGGTGGAATTCGAAGCTCGGGCTGCGCACCAGCACGTCGTATTCGGAGACGATATTGACGCGGTCAAGAAACACCGCCTTGATCGCATCCTGCCAGGACCAGAGCGACAAAGGGAAATAGCTCAGCGGGCGGTAATCCGCATTCAACACCAGCGCCGGGTGTGCGTCCGGCGAGACGGCGATCGTCACCTCACGCTCTCCTTCACCGAGGCAGGCATCCGATCCCACCCCACGCGAGAATACTCTACGCTGATGATGTCGGTGATGTGAAGCCGGAAGCCAATCTTTTCCGCCCGTTTCGCGGGTATCGTTGCGGTCGGGAAGCGTCCCCTCTTCGACCTGGCAAATCCTTGCCGCCGCTCGTCAATTGCCGGCCTTGGCGGCGCGATGCAGCAGGGCCACGAACACGGAGGCCGGCAGGAGGTGCTTGACGATGGCCGCGCCCTTGGTGAGCCAGGTCACCCGGTAGTAGGGGCGGGGTCGGGTTGATTCGCAGGCATGGACAAGACAGTCCACCACCGCCTCCGGCGGCTTGCGGAAAAAGGAGGCCTCGGCCGGTCGCTGCATGTCGGAAAGGCGCTGGCGATAGCCTTCGGCGTTGGCGGATGCCTCCACATCGACGTTCTCGTGGAACTTTTTCATCGAGGTCGACGTGAAATTGGTGGCGATCGGTCCCGGCTGCAGGGTGGCGACGTGGATGCCGGCGTCGATCAGTTCCAGCCGCCAGCTGTCGGCGAGACCTTCGATGGCATGCTTGGAGGCGTTGTAGGCACCGCGATAGGGCATCGACAGGAAGCCGAGGATCGACGAACACATGACGATGCGCCCGGCGCCGGCCTGACGCATCGCCGGGATCAGACGGCGGGTGAGATCGTGCCAGCCAAGCACGTTGACCTCGAACACATGTCGCAGCACCTCGGTGGTCAGATCCTCGAGCGCGCCGGGCTGGCCATAGGCACCATTGTTGTAAAGGGCGCCGAGCCGGCCGCCGGTCGCGGCGAGCACCGCCTCGGCGGTGGCGGCGATCGAGGCGGGATCGGCATAATCCATCAGGAGCGCCGTGACGCCGGGGATGGCCGCGAGTTTCTGGCGGTCCTCATCGCGCCGCACCGTCGCGAACACCCGCCAGCCGCGCCCGGCAAGGGTGGTCGCGGCGGCAAGACCGATGCCGGACGAGGCGCCGGTGATCAGGATGGTGCGGTCGACGGCGGGAAAGCGCATGACGGAGCCTCGGGTTCGGGAAGACGGCGCGACCGGTGCGACAATCAGTCTTTCTCCGGACGGCGTGGCCGACTATATACTGGGACGGGCGCTTGGAGAGAGACTTGCTCAACGATTCCGACCACGATCATCAGGCCTGCCGCAGCCGCGCCGTTTCCCGCGCCGAGGAACGCTGTCGCGAGGAGGGGCTGCGCCTCACCGAACAGCGGCGCCAGGTTCTCGAGGCAATGCTGGAGAGCCACGCGCCAGTGTCGGCCTATGAGATCATGGACCGCATCGCCGAAAAAGCGCGCCGGCCGAGCCCGATCTCGGTCTACCGTGCCCTCGACTTTCTGGTCGCCCATCGCTTTGCCCATCGCATCGAGAGCCGCAACGCCTTCCTCGCCTGCATCGATGAGCACGGCCATGCCGCCTCCGGTCCGGAGACGCCTTTGGTGTTCCTCCTCTGCGAGGGCTGCGGCTCGGCCACCGAGGCCGAACCCGCAGAGCTCGGCGGGTTGCTGGCCGGCATCGCGGCGGCCGAGGGCTTTTCGCCGTCAGCCTCGGTACTGGAAGTGCGCGGGCTCTGCGCCGCCTGCCGGTCGGCTGGCCATCAACACGATCATTCGCACAGCCACAGTTGAGGATCCCCGACGCATGTCCAGCTCCTTCGGTCCGGCGCCGCGCCGCCGCTCGGTTCCCGTCGTCGTCGGCAAGGTGACGATCGGCGGCGATGCGCCGGTGGTTGTGCAGTCGATGACCAATACCGATACCGCCGACGTCGACGGCACGGTGGCGCAGGTGATGGCGCTGGCTCGCGCCGGCTCGGAACTGGTGCGCATCACCGTCGATCGCGACGAAAGCGCCGCCGCCGTGCCGCACATTCGCGAACGGCTCGATCGGGTCGGTGTCGACGTGCCGCTGATCGGCGACTTTCACTTCATCGGCCACCGGCTGCTCGCCGATTTCCCGGCCTGTGCCGAAGCGCTCGCCAAGTATCGCATCAACCCCGGCAACGTCGGTGTCCGCGCCAAGCGTGACCGCCACTTCACCGACATCGTCGAGATCGCCGCCCGTCACGGCAAGGCGGTGCGGATCGGCGTCAACTGGGGCTCGCTCGACCAGGAACTGGCGACGCGGCTGATGGACGAGAACAAGGCCAAAGGTTCGCCGCAGACGGCGCAGCAGGTGATGCGCGAGGCGATGGTGCAGTCGGCACTGTTGTCGGCGGCCCGTGCCGAGGAGATCGGCCTTGCTAGGGACCGCATCGTGCTGTCGGCCAAGGTCAGCCAGGTGCAGGATCTGATCGCCGTTTACGGCGAGCTTGCCGGGCGTGGCGACTATGCCCTCCATCTCGGCCTCACCGAGGCCGGCATGGGCACCAAGGGCGTCGTCGCCTCCTCGGCCTCGATGGGGTACCTGTTGCAGCACGGCATCGGCGACACCATCCGTGTGTCGCTGACGCCGGAGCCGGGTGGTGACCGCACGCGCGAAGTCATCGTGGCGCAGGAGCTGTTGCAGGTCATGGGCTTTCGCGCCTTCGTGCCGATCGTCGCCGCCTGCCCCGGCTGCGGCCGCACGACGTCGACGGTGTTCCAGGAACTGGCCAAGACCATCCAGGACCAGATCCGCGATGCCATGCCGGCGTGGCGGCAGCGCTATCCCGGCGTCGAGGCGCTGCAGGTGGCGGTGATGGGCTGCATCGTCAACGGACCCGGCGAATCCAAGCACGCCGATATCGGCATATCGCTGCCGGGTACTGGCGAGAACCCGGCGGCGCCGGTGTTCATCGACGGGCAGAAGGCGGCGACATTGCGCGGCCCCACCATCGCCCGCGACTTCCAGGCGCTGGTGCTCGACTATATCGAACAGCGCTTCGGCGACGGCGCCAACCGCAAGCCGGCGGCGGAATAGCCTGCAAGTATCAGCATCGCCGCCCGGCGGCTTTTGACCTGGGCATCTGCTTGTCTGAGACATCTGCAGCTGTTCGGGCGAATGATCTTTCGCGCATCTGGCTATCTGAAAAGTCTTCAACTTTTCAAGCTGATGCTTAGCGTCGCCTCTCGGCGACGAAGCGTGCCGCGGCGGCCAATGTCTCGGAACGCTCGCCCCAGGGGGCGAGCAGATCCGTCGCCTCGGCGACCAGCCGGTCAAGTTCGGTGCGCACCGCGTCGACGCCGTGCAGCGCCACCAGTGTGCCTTTGCCGTGGGCGGCGTCTTTGGCCACTGCCTTGCCCATCTCGCGCTCGGTGGCGGTGACGTCGAGCAGGTCGTCGGCGAGCTGGAAGGCGAGGCCGAGGATGTCGCCAAACCGGCCGAAGCGGACACTCTCCGCCGCGCTGGCGCCGCCGAGCCGGCCACCCATGACGGTCGCGGCACGGATCAGCGCGCCGGTCTTCATCGCCTGCAATTCGCGGATGCCGGCCTCGCCGGGCGCCGCGTCGTCGCCGAAACGTCCTTCCGCCGCCAGGTCGAGCATCTGACCGCCGACCATGCCGCCGAGGCCGCCGGCGCGGGCGAGGTCGAGCACCAGCGCCGCCCGCACGGCCGGATCGGCGTGGCAGGCCGGATCGGCGAGAAGGTCGAAGGCGAGCGTCAACAGGCCGTCGCCGGCCAGGATGGCCGTCGCCTCGTCATAGGCGATGTGGACGGTCGGCCGGCCGCGTCGCAGCGCGTCGTCGTCCATGGCCGGCAGGTCGTCGTGGACCAGCGAATAGCAGTGCAGGCACTCGATGGCCGCTGCCGCCGGCATCAGCGCATCGATCGTCAGGCCGGGATCGAGGAGGCGGGCGACCTCCGTGAGCAGGAACGGCCTGAGGCGTTTGCCGCCGGCCAGCACGGCGTGCCGCATGGCGGCGACAAGCCGCGCCGGGCGGACGATCTCGCCGGGCCGGGGAACGGCGTCGAGACGCGCCGCGAGGCCGGCTTCAAGCGCGCGGGCAAAATCGGCGAGGGCGGCTTCGAAGGCGGCGGTCATCGGCGCTCCGGTCGGCAATTGAACGGCCGCTGTGGTAACGCCGGCCCGACGCCCGGGTCAAGGCGGGGAACGTGCCTCACACCGGGAGCACGGTGGTGTTCTTCACCTCTTCCATCACTGGATAGGTGTGTGTCTCGCGCACGCCCGGCAGTGTCATCAGCACTTCGGACAGGAACCCGCGATAGGCTTCCATGTCGCGGACGCGCGCCTTGACCAGATAGTCGAACCCGCCGGCAATCAGATGGCATTCGAGGACCTCAGGCGCCTTCTTCACCGCGGCGGCGAAGGTGGTGAACACCTCGGGATTCATGCGATCGAGCTTGATCTCGACGAAGACCAGCAGGCCGCGCTGCAAATGCAGGGGATCAAGGCGTGCCGTATAGCCGATGATGAAACCGTCACGCGATAGTCGTTTGACGCGTTCGGCGGTGGCCGTTGCAGACATGCCGATCTTCTCGGCGAGTTCCAGATTGGTGATCCGGCCGTCTTCCTGGAGCGCGGCGAGAATCCGCCGATCGACTCGGTCGAGACCGGGGATGTCCTTGCTCAGATGAGAACGGTCACCTCCTGCTGTAGCCACCATCACAGGGCCCTCCAAGACAGACAGTTCCGGAAGAATCGCGGAAACAAACGGTTCATTCCGAGAATAGTCCCGATTCTATACCTCAATAAGGAGAGTGTCACCGAAAGCCTGCTGCTATCCTGGGACTTATAAGCAAAAGCCGCCCATTGAAGGCGACAACCTTCCGGAGATCAGATGTCTGCACGTCTTACCGAGCCCGTCCGGGTTCCGTGTTTTTCGTCGCCTTACGCGGAGGACGAAACGGTCGTGGTTCGGCGCCTCCTGGCGGCGCGACCTGACGACGCCGAGGCGCGGGCTCGCGTCGATGCGCATGCCAGCCGCCTCATCGCCGCCATTCGCGATGGCAAGTCGGCGATCGGCGGCGTCGAGGATTTCCTGAAAGCCTATTCGCTGACGACGCGCGAGGGTCTTGCCATCATGGTGATGGCGGAGGCGCTACTGCGTGTGCCCGACGGTGCCACTGCCGACCGGTTGATCGAGGACAAGCTGGCCTCGGCTGCCTTCGGCTTCCACGGCAAGGGCGAGGATCCCTGGCTGGTGGCCGCCTCCGGCTGGGCGCTCGGCATGACCACGGCCGTACTGCAACCGGGCGAGACGCCGGAGAACGTCATCACTGGCCTCGTCAAGCGCCTGGGCATGCCGCCGGTGCGCGCCGCCACGCGGCAGGCGATGAAGATCATGGGCCACCAGTTCGTGCTGGGCACCTCGATCGACGCGGCGCTGTCCCGGGCTCGCGGTCTTGCCAGCAAGGGCTACCGCCACTCCTACGACATGCTGGGCGAGGGGGCTCGCACCGCCGCCGATGCCGCACGTTACTTCGCCGATTATGCCAAGGCGATCGAGGCAATCGGCCGGTCGGCCGGTTCAGAGGCACTGCCGGCCCGGCCGGGCATCTCGGTCAAGCTGTCGGCGCTGCACCCGCGCTACGAGGCGCTGAACGCCGAGCGCGTGATGGCCGAACTCGTGCCGAGGCTCATCGAGCTGTCGCGGGCGGCCAGGGCGTACGACCTCAATCTGACGGTCGACGCCGAGGAGGCCGACCGGCTGAAGCTGTCTCTCGACGTGATCGCCGCCGTCGCGGCCGATTCGTCGCTTGCCGGCTGGGACGGCTTCGGCCTTGCCGTGCAGGCCTACCAGAAGCGGGCGCCGGCGGTGATCGACTACATGATCGATCTTGCCGAGAGCCTGAATCGTCGCTTCATGGTCCGCCTCGTCAAAGGCGCCTACTGGGACACCGAGATGAAGCGCGGGCAGGAGCGGGGTGTTGCCGACTATCCGCTGTTCACTCGCAAGGCGTCGACCGACCTTTCCTATCTCGTCTGCGCCGAAAAGCTGCTGCGCGCTCGGCCGCGCCTCTATCCGCAGTTCGCGACGCATAACGCGCTGACGGTGGCCGAGGTGTCGGCGATCGCCGGCACCGACCGGCATTTCGAGTTCCAGCGGCTGCACGGCATGGGCGACACGCTCTATCGCGAGATCACCGAGAAGGACGGCCAGCCCTGCCGGATCTACGCGCCGGTTGGCGGCCACAAGGATCTTCTCGCCTATCTCGTCCGGCGCCTGTTGGAAAATGGCGCCAATTCGTCTTTCGTCGCCGCCGTCGGCGATGCCAAAGTGGAGATCTCGACCTTGCTCAAGCGTCCCGCCGACGTGCTGGATGGCGGTGACCGCGCCCGTCATGCCCGCATTCCATTGCCTGCCGACCTGTTTGGTGCCCGCCGCAATTCGCGTGGGCTGGAGCTTGCCGACGAACAGGCGCTGCAGCCGCTGCTCGCCGCCATCGCGGCGGCCGGCAGCGATTTCGGGACTGCTTCTTCGATCATCGACGGCGCGGACGCGGCGGGTGTATCGCGCCTCCTGCTGTCGCCGGTCGACGGCAAGACCGAAATTGGCAAGGCGATCGACGCCGACACGAAGACCGTTGAGACGGCGGTCGCCGCCGCCGCCGCCGGCTTCCGCTCGTGGTCGATGACGCCGGCTGCGACGCGCGCCGCCGCGCTCGAGACGACGGCCGACCTTCTTGAAGACCGGCTGCCGCAGTTTCTCGCCGTGCTGGCGCTCGAGGCGGGCAAGACGCTGGCCGATGGTATCGCCGAGGTGCGGGAGGCGGTCGACTTCTGCCGCTATTACGCCGCCGAGGCGCGACGTCTTTTTGAGGCGCCCGTCGCCATGCCCGGCCCGACCGGTGAGGAAAATCGGCTCAGCTATCGCGGCCGTGGCGTCTTCGCGGCCATTGCCCCGTGGAACTTCCCGCTGGCCATCTTCATGGGACAGACGGCGGCGGCGCTCGCCGCCGGCAACACGGTGGTGGCCAAGCCGGCCGAACAGACGCCGCTCACCGGCGCCATGGCGGTGCGCCTTCTGCACGAGGCCGGCGTGCCAGCGTCGGCGCTCGTCCTCCTTGTCGGCGATGGCGTGGCCGGCGCGGCGCTCACCGCCGATCCGCGCATTGCCGGCGTCGCCTTCACCGGTTCGACCGACACCGCCTTTGCCATCAACCGGGCGCTGGCTGCCAAGCGTGGGCCAATCGTGCCGCTGATCGCCGAGACCGGCGGCCTCAACGCCATGATCGTCGACGCCACGGCGCTTGGCGAGCAGGTGACCGACGACGTCGTCACCTCGGCCTTCCGCTCGGCTGGCCAGCGCTGCTCGGCGCTGCGGCTGCTGTTCGTGCAGGAAGACGTCGCTGACCACATGATCGATCTCGTCAAGGGGGCGGCGGCCGAGCTCAGGGTCGGCGATCCGCGCCGGCCGGATACCGACGTCGGTCCGATCATCGATCGCGAGCAGGCCGAGAAGCTCGCCGTTCACGTCGCCACCTGGCAGGGCAAGGGTGGCGTGCTGTTGTCCGGCAAGACGCCGGATGGATCACTTGCCGATGGCACCTATTTCGCGCCTGTCATCATCGCGCTGCCTGACGCGACGGCGCTCGATCGGGAGGTGTTCGGTCCGGTGCTGCACATCGTCCGCTACAAGGCGAAGGACCTCGACCGTCTGCTCGACGACATCGCGGCCAGCGGCTACGGCCTGACGCTCGGCATCCACTCGCGCATCGAGACGACGGTGAAGCGCATCGTCGATCGGCTGCCGGTCGGCAATGTCTACGTCAACCGCAACATGATCGGCGCGGTGGTCGGCTCGCAGCCGTTCGGCGGCTCGGGGTTGTCGGGCACTGGCCCCAAGGCCGGCGGGCCGAACTATCTGATGCGCTTTGCACTGGAACAGGTGGTGTCCGTTAATACGGCGGCGGCCGGCGGCAATGCGACGCTGGTCGCCATGGGCGACGACTGACAGACAAACAGTGGCGGGGGGCGGAAGGGCCGGGGAGCAATCTCCGGCCTTTTCCATGCGCTGCCGACAACCGCCCGTGATGGGCACAGCGGAGGACCGAGCAAAAAAACAGGCCGGGGTTACCGGCCTGAGTTCTGGGAGGAAAGCTGGAGAGCCACGGTGGATCAGGAGGAAGATCCAGACGGAAGACCGACAAGCAGCGCTCACAGGTATAAAGTCTCATGCTGCCTCAATTCGCGCCATGCTAAATTTAGGGCATTACTGTGTAATTTGCGAGCATTTGCTGAAATAGGCAGCTCTTTGGCTCTCTGTCACCGGTCAGCCGATGCCTTGGGCGGGTTGAAACCGGTGTCGACCGTCGCCGAATGTCGTCTTTTCCCTTGTTTGCCGGCCGTCATCGTTGGTTTATGAGGAAACGGACAGGCGGGTGGGTATGAGCGATTTCAGCGAGGCAATGGCCGAAGGCGCGCCGGTAACGGACGACGGGGAGACGGTGGCTGTGAGGCGGGCTGGTAGGCGGATCTGGCTCAAACGGCTGTCGATCGCCGCCGCGGTGGTGGTCGTGCTGCCCTTCGTGCTGGCGCCGCTCTATCTGTTCGTCCGGCCGGTATCGACGCTGATGATCTGGGATCTCCTGACCTTCCAAGGCTACAGCCGCACCTGGGTCGATATCGATGACATCGCGCCGAGCATGAAACAGGCGGTCGTGATGAGCGAGGACGGTCAGTTCTGTTTCCACGATGGTGTCGACTGGGGGCAGCTGCGCTCGGTGTTGAGCCGCAATGGCGGCCCCAACCGCGGGGCGAGCACCATCACCATGCAGACGGTGAAGAACGTCTTCCTGTGGCCGTCGCGCTCCTATGTCCGCAAAGGGCTCGAAATCCCGCTCGCCATCTACGCCGATCTCGTCTGGTCGAAGCGGCGGACGCTGGAAATCTATCTCAATATCGCCGAGCTCGGTCCTAACATCTACGGCGTCGAGGCGGCGGCGCAACATTACTACAAGAAGCCGGCGTCGAAGCTGAGCCGGCGCGAAGCGGCGCTGATCGCCGCCGCCCTGCCCAATCCCGATCTCCGCAACCCCTTGAAGCCGAGCCGGGCGCAGAAAACGCTGTCGCGGATCATTGAACGCCGCGTCGGCCAGTCGGGCGCCTATGTCGAGTGCCTGAAACCGTAAGCACCGGATCGTCGCTGTCGTCGGCTTGCCATCGGGATTGCGACGGAGAGACTCACTTTTTTCCGGCAGGCACTGGCAAAGTGGCCCATCAGTCTGTATAAGGCCGCATCTTTAGGAACGAGCGCCCGCGCGCCCGAACGGTGGATCGTTGCGGTTCGCCCTTCCGAGCGGGCGATGGAGTAGAAGACAATGGCAGTTCCCAAGCGAAAGACCTCGCCGTCCAAGCGGGGCATGCGTCGGTCCCACGATGCCCTGAAGCAGCCGACCTACGTCGAAGACAAGACCTCGGGCGAGCTGCGTCGTCCCCACCACGTCGATCTCAAGACCGGCATGTACCGCGGCCGCCAGATCCTGGCGCCGAAGGAAGCCTGATGAGAGACCTGCTTGGCCGTCGCTGACGGCCAGGATCGACTTGAAAAGAGCCGGTGCTTCGCGCCGGCCTTTTTGTGTTCGGGAACGAGCAGACGAGAGCAGCTTGCGTTGTGACGAACGCAACGCAGCTTGATTTTCGTTATCGCGTCGTTTCTGCGGATGTCGCTGCGCGCATGTTCGCGCACGGTGCTCAGTATTCGGCGGCGCCGAAGAAGCCTGGCTCGAGATCGGTGACGCGGCGATAGCCGTCGCGATAAAGCGCGTCGGCGCGGGCGACGATCAGAGACGGATCGCGACGAACGCGGCGCTCGCCGGTTCCGGCGTCGCCGAGGCCGAGGGCGGCGAGCTGGGCGACAAAGGGTGCCGAGGCGGACTCACCCGCCGGCACCGCCGCATGACGGCGGAACGTTTCGCTCCGCTGCTCGGCGCGAAGGTCGGCGATCGCCAGCCTTGGTGGCCGGTCGCCGCTGGTGGACGCACCCTCGATGGCTTCGACATAATGGCCGGAGGCGCGGCGGACCGCCCTTTCCAGGCTCTGGCTGCCGATGCTTCCGCTGATGGAACCGACCGAACCGATCATTGTCGCGGGCCTTTCAGAGGGGGCTGTGCCATTTCGGCACGGGGTGAGCCGACGCAAAGGAAACGGTGCAACCAACGCGCCAGATCTTGAGAATGGTTAAGAAAAGGTTAAACCGCAAGACCGCCGGATGGAAATTCGGTGGGGAGACAAGAGCATTCACAACTGCCGACGGCGAGCGGATCAAAAACCCGGTTCCCGTGGTGTGGGCATTGCGGTAGGTGTTCCAAAACGACGAGGGCGGCGGCAGATGGATGACGATCTCGTTTCTTCGGACGGGCACGGGTTGGCCGGTAGCGCCATCGGCGCCGCGATGGCGGCGGCGGGCGTCGCCGCCTACGAGCACGACTATGCCGGGGACCGTCTGCGCTGGTCGCCGAATGCCGGTGAGGTCTTCGATCTTCCGGCTTACGAGGTGCCGCTGTCCGGCCGGGCGCTCCATCGCCTGATCGGGCCACAGGCGGAGACGGTGCGGCTTGGTGCGACACCGCCGGGCGTGCTCTCCGCCGACCGCATCAGTCCCGACTATCGCCTCGTCTATGACCTGATGCCGCGCGGCGGCAAGCTACAGGGCGTGCGTGTCGAGGAGAGCGGCAGTTGGATCGGACCGGCTGGCCAGCCGGCGCTCGGCGCGCGCGGCACGGTGCGCGTGCTGCCGCAAGGCGCCGAGACGGCGACGCCGATCCGGCTGTATGGGCCGGACCGTCGGCTCGACCGTGACGAGTTGCTCCAGAGCCTCGACGATCGGCTGAAGTTGCTCGAGGCTGAGGGCGGCTCTGCGGTATTCCTGATCATCGCCGTGCTCGACATCGGCCGGATCAACGCCAATTTCGGCTACGAGGCCGGTGACCAGGTGATCGATGCTGCCGGGGAGCGCATTCTGCAGCGGATGCGGCAGGGAGACGTGTTCGGCTCGTTTTCCGGCCACAAGTTCGGCGCTGTCCTCAACGACTGCGACGAGAATGCCCTGATCATCGCCGCCGAACGCTTCCGCGACGCGGTGCGCGGTGAGGCGATCGATTGCGATGGCACCGCCGTGCGCGCCGACATCGCCATTGGCGCGGTGATGTTGCCGCAGCATGCGCTGTCCGGCGCCATGGCCGCCAACCGCGCCGAGGAGGCACTTGGTGACGCCCGGCGCGACATCGACCGCCATGTCACCCTCTACGAACCCTCGGCCGCTCGCGACGCCCTTCGCCGCCGCAACGTCGAAATCGCCGAAACGATCCAGCGCGGCCTTGCCGAGGAGCGATTCGTGTTGGCCTATCAGCCGATCGCCCGGGCGGGTGATCGTGCCGTGATTTCCTATGAGGCGCTCAGCCGGCTGGCACTGCCGTCGGGGGAGATCGTCTCCGGTGGTCCCTATGTGGAGGCGGCGGAGAAGCTCGGCTTCATCCGGCGGCTCGACATGCGGGCCCTGACACTGGTGATCGCCGATCTCTATGCCTCGCCGTCGCTCAGGTTGTCGGTCAACGTGTCGCCGGACACGCTGGCCGACCCGGCGTGGCTCAGCATGCTGGTGGCCGGTGCCCGCCGCGATAGCGACGCGCTCCGCCGGCTGACCATCGAGATCACCGAAACGGCGGCGCTGTCGCGCATGGACGACCTCCGGCACATGGTCTCCACGGTGCGCGATATCGGTTGCCGCATCGCCATTGACGACTTCGGCTCCGGCCACACCTCGCTCAGGATGCTGCGCGACATCAAGCCGGACTGGCTGAAGATCGACGGGGCCTTCATCCGCGACATCGGCCGCGACGCCGACGCCGTGGTGTTCGTCAGGGCGCTGACCACGCTCGCCAGCCACTTCGGCATCCGCACCGTCGCCGAGTTCGTGCAGGACGAGGCGTCGGCGGATCTGCTCGCCGAGCTCGGCATCTCGGCCTTCCAGGGACGGTTGATCGGCGAGCCGCGTTTGCGGGCGGTACCGGGCGTGACGGTGCTCGATGGCCTCGACGACGACAGCTGGCTCCACGGACCGCTCGCCGTTGCGCCGGCCTGATCGCACCTTTTCTCCGTGTTTATTCGGTCTCCGGCGCCAGCCGGTCGAGCCGTCGTCGCATGGCATCGAGCTCGTCACGCAGGGCGTTGATGTCGGATGCGCGGCTTTCGGCGGTGGCTATGGTTTCCTCCGGGGCATCGCCCGGCAGGGCGGCGCGTACCGCCCGTTCGAAGGATTCGGCGTTGAGGCGGACCTGCTCGCCGAGCTTCTCGCTGAGGGCCGGGACGCCGAGCGCTTCCCCGGCGATGCCGCGCATCTTGCCTTGCTCGCGTGCGAACTGGCCGATCGAATACTCGAGAAAAGCCGGCACCATCGCCTGTAGCTCGTCGCCATAGAAGCGGATCAGCTGACGCAGGAAATTGACGGGCAGGAGATGCGGCCCGCGCGTTTCCTCCTCGAGAATGATCTGGGTCAGCACCTCGTGGGTGATGTCGTCGTCGCTTTTGGCGTCGATCACCACGAAGTCGACGTTGGCACGCACCATGCCGGCGAGGTCCTGCAGCGTGACATAGCTGGAGGTACCGGTGTCGTAGAGCCGCCGGTTGGCATATTTTCGAATGACGGTGCCCTGCCTCACCTTGGACATGGAGAGCCTTTCGCCGTGTCGCCGCGCTCTTTCGCGGCACCGCCAGCATAGGGGCAATGGTGCACCGCAGCCAAGTCTTTTGCGCTGCGCGTGTTGCTCCCGCAATGTGGCGGGAGGCTTCTCCCATCGGATAGCCAGAGGAAGGTGCCAAAGACCGAAAGGACTGGTATTATATAAACTTGCGCCGGTTCTCGGAGGGGAAGCGGCGGCGGGGGGCAGGGGAGGCATGGTTCGCGTCATTACGGCCTTGTCGGGGCTGGTGCTGGTCGTCCTGGCGGTACGCCTGGCGATGGCGCCGCTGTTCCCGCTCGACAAGTTCGTCGCGCCGGCCGTTGCCGCTTTCGAGGCCGAAACCGGCACGGTGGTGAAGATTGGCGGCGCCGATATCGAGCTGCTGCCGACGCCGCGCGTCGTGGCCGCCGATATCGCCATCGAACTGCCCGATGGCCTCGGTGAGGTGCATGCCGAGCGGCTCGTGCTTGTCCTTCGCCCGCTCCCCCTGCTGTCCGGCTCGGCTGAACTTGGTGGCGTGGAGGTCGAGCGGCCCGAGCTTCGCCTTACCCTCGACGATGGCGATCTCCGCCCGGCAAAGGTGATCGGCGGGCTGGTCGACCTGGCCGGCTGGGCGGCCACCTGGAATTTTCTGGCGACGGACGGCGGGCTTGCTCTTTCGGCCAGCGGCACGCAAGCCCGCTTCGAGGGGCTGACGGCGTCGGCCCTCCGCACCGGTGACGGTGATCGCCTCACCGTCAAGGCGACGGTTCACGGCGAGCCGCTATCGCTGACGGTGGAGGCTGGACCGGCCGGTGCCGCCCGGGTTCGGGTCGCTGCGCCCGCGGCGAGCCTCGGCCTCGACGGCGGCCTTGCCGGTGGCGCCTTTGCCGGCCGCCTCGATCTGATGGTGCCGAACGTCGCTGCCCTCGGTGGCCCCTTCGCCGACGGTCGTGGATCCCTTGAGCTCGACGGTGCCGTCACGTTGTCGTCCGGCCGGGCCGAAATGGTTGACGCGTCGGCCGCCGCCTTTGGCGGCAGCGGCCGGCTGTCCGCCGCATTCGATTTCAGCACGCCGCGCGCCTCCGTCGACCTCCATGCCGATTTCGAGCGGTTGCCGGTCGATTCGCTGGCGACGCTCGCCGGACTCGTCGCTCATCTCGGCCTCGACCCGATCGCCGCCGCCTCGCCCTTCGACGTTGGTATCGATCTGAAGCTCGCCCAGCTGACCTTTCCGGCCGGCGGCATCCAGAATGTCCACTTTACCGCTGTTGACCGCGACGGCCGCTTCGGCGCGCTGTTCGACGGAGCGATGGACGACGGGACGCTGTCGGGCCGGCTCGATCTGATCCCCGACGGCGGTGGTCGACGGCTCGGCGCCTCCGTCGCCGCAAAGAATGTGGCAGTCGGCGATGTCGCGGCGCTGGTCGGCCTTTCCTCACCGCTTGCCGGCCGCCTCAGCGCCGATTTCCGTCTGTCGGCGCGCGGCCGGTCGATCGACGAACTGACGGCAACGCTCGCCGTCGATGGTGCTGGCAAATTTCGCGACGGCCGCCTTGCCAGCCTGCCGCTGGCCGGTGGATTCGCGGTCCCGTCGTTGCGTGATCTCTCCGCCGATCTGTTGGTCACTGGTCTCGACAAGCCGGCTAGGCTCGTCGGGCAGGCGACTGCAGAATCGGGCGGCGTCACGCTTGAGGCATCGGCGACGCCGCGCCGGCTGATTGACGGTGGCGCCGCGCCAGTGGTGGTTCAGATCGAGGGACCGGCGTTTTCCGTCGGTTTCGACGGCGGCGTCGATCCGGGCATGGTCTCGGCGAGCGGCAGTCTGGCGCTGACCAGCGGCCGGCTGCCGGCGCTCGCGGGGATGGCCGGCTTGCCGGAAAGCGCTTCGCTGGATGGTCGGCTCGAGGCCGGCCCCGGCCGCCTGACGCTGTCCAACGTGCGATTGATGATCGGCGACGGCGCCTTTGGCGGTCTGCTCGATCTGTCGACCTCCGGCAAGCGTGGCCGGCTCACCGGTCGCCTGAGTGGCGACACGGTCGACGTCGCAGCGTTGTCCGCCGTTCTGGCCGATGCGCTGTCGGGGACTGCCCGGGACGCCCTGGGCGCTCTCGACGCCGATTTTCACATCGCGGCCGGCCGCATCGCCGCCGGGCCGGTGGCGGCGGCCGGTGGCCCGGTCGATCTCCGGCTCGGCAGCAAGGGCGCCGAGATTGGGCTCTCCCAATTGTCGCTCGGTGGTGGCAGCGGCTCGGCGACACTGAATATCACCGCGGGTGACCAGCCGGCTTTCGCCCTCAAGGGCAAGCTGGAGGGCGCACGCCTTGCCAGTCTCGCGCCGCTCATCGGTGCCGCCGCCGACGGCGAACTCAACCTTTCGGCGGATGTTGCAGCCAAGGGAGTGGCCCGCGCCGACCTTATGACATCGGTCAGCGGCACCGCCGGTTTTTCTCTGTCGCATGGCATTCTCTATGACCTTGATCCGGTGGCCCTGTTCGGCCGCCTGGCCCGCTCCGTGCAGACTGGCTTTGGATCGGACTCGGGGCGCTTCGGCTTTGAAAAGCTATCTGGACGCCTGACGCTCGCAAAAGGCCTGGCGACCGGCCATGACATCGCCTTTGCAGCCGGCGGGCTCAAACTGTCGGGTTCGGGCAGTCTCGGCCTTGTCGATGGTCGTCTCGATGTGCGGCTTGAGCCCAAGCTGAAGGACTATCCGGCTTTTGAAGTGCCGGTGGCCATCACCGGACCGCTTTCCGCACCACGCCTCTACCCCGACTTTCCCGGACTGGTGAGCGACCCCGTCGTGGGCTACGCGCGCCTTGCGGTCATGGGGGGCGGCTTCTCGCGCTTTCTCGGTGGGGGAGTGGCGCCGAAGCTTGATGCTGTCGGGCCGGATGCGATGACATCAATGATCGACGGGCTGGCCGACAGGCCAAAGCCGGCAGATCCACCCGCCGTCGCGCCACCCGCTGTCGTGCTACCCGCCGCCGTGCCACCCGCTGTCGTGCCACCCGCTGTCGTGCCACCGGCCGTCGTGCCACCGGCCGTCGTGATGCCCACCGTGGTGATGCCCACCGTCGTGCCACCGGTGCCGATGGCCCGCCCGCCCGTCCAGACGATCACGCCACGACGGGAGCGGGCGGTCGCCCGGCCATCGGTTTTTCCTGGTGGGCCGCTCGATCTCGGGGCGCTCGGCCGGGCGGCCAGTGTCCCGGTGCCGACGAGCGCGCCGCTCAATGCGTGCCGGCCGGGCCGGGATGGCCGCTGCATTCCCTGACCGTGGGATACCCGTCCGATCGGCGAAAGCGTCGCTGCTCAGCCGCGCCAGTGCCGTCCGTCGAGACGCAGGCCGAACGTGTCGGGACGGCGGGCAAAGTCGACGAGGCCGGCGAGGGCGGGACGGTCGTGGACGATGATCGCCGTCGGCAGGCCGGCCATCAGGCCCTGGTGGGGATACTTATCCTCGAAGGCGGCACGGAAACCGCCCTGCTGCAGCACCTTGACGATGCGCGGCGCGATGCCGCCGGCCAGATAGACGCCGCCATGGGAGAGGAAGGTCAGGGCAAGGTTGCCGGCGATGCGGCCCAGATGCTCGGCGAACAGGGCAACAGTCTCGACGGCACGCGGATCGCCCGCTTCGGCGGCGGCGGTGACGGCGGCCGGCGTGTCGCAGGCGGGCAGGGTGTTGCCGGCTGCGGCGATCGCCCGATAAAGGCGCAGGAGGCCGGAGCCGCAAATGATGGTCTCACCGGTGACCCGACCGCCGGCCCGCTCGATATGCGGCCAGATGTCGTAGTCGCGGGCCGTCACAGGCGCGAGGTCGATATGGCCGCCCTCGCCGGGCACCGGTACCCACAGGCCGGCGGCGTCGACAAGGCCGGCGGCTCCGAGGCCGGTGCCGGGGCCGATCACCACCTTGGTGCCGCGTTCCGGCGGCAGGGCGCTGCCGACGGCGACAAGATCCTTCGGCTTGAGGCCGGGCAGGCAGAGGCCGAGCGCCTCGAAGTCGTTGAACAGGATGACGTGATCGAGCCGGAAGCGTTCGACGAGGCGCTTCGGGGTGACCACCCAGGGGCAGTTGGTGAGCTGGGTGCTTTCTTCGCCGATCGGACCGGCCAGCGCGAACACCAGCGACTTCGGGACGGGTGCGCCGACATCGATCACGGCGCCCTGGATGGCGTCCTCGACGGTCGGGAACAGCCGTGTCTCGACGGTATCGAAATGGCGAATGTCGCCGTGGGCGTCGAGAAGCAGGGCGAAGCGGGCGTTGGTGCCGCCGATGTCGGCGAACAGGACCGGAAAGGTGACGACGTTGGACGCGCTCTGGGACATCGTGATCTTCGCTCAGTCGGAGGAAATGGGAGCAGGGCGGGCGAAACCGTCGGCGCGGATCAACAGCTCCGCCGTCGCGCGGTTGAGGGCCATCGGAATGTCGTAGACCACCGACAGGCGGGTGAGGGCCTTGACGTCGACGTCGTGCGGCATCGGCGACAGCGGATCGATGAAGAAGATGAGGCCGCCGAGCTTGCCCTCGGCGATCATGGCGCCGATCTGCTGATCGCCGCCGAGCGGACCACTCTTCAGGCGGGTGACATCGAGAGCCGGGCAGGCTTCCATGATGCGACTGCCGGTGGTGCCAGTGGCGAACAGGCGGACGGCGGAGAGCCACGGTTCATGGGCGCGGACGAAGGCGACCATGTCGTCCTTCCTGGCGTCGTGGGCGACAAGGGCGATTGCCGGGGCGATGGCAGATGCGGTGGGCGCGGTCATCGTGTCCTTCGGATGCGGCAGGGGACTCGTTGGGCACGCTCTTAGCGCCTTTCCCCCTGAAACGGTATCGGTTTTGCTCCTTGCCCCTGTCAAATTTCGACCGTCGTGGCCGCAAGGCGAGAGACACCCTCATCGTTCTAAGGGCAAACACGTAAAATGGGAGAGATGAACGGCTGGCGGCGGTGGTACTCGGTGGTCTGCCGAGGTGCCCTGGAGGCGCGAATCCGCCGTTGCTGACGCGTTATCCGGCAGCGTCTGCCTGTGCCTAAAGCGTTGTGCATCAATATTGTCCATTTGGTCAAAAACCGAAGAAAGACGATGCAAACCGCCAGAAAGCATGCTTAGGTATGCGCCACTCGGGGGAGGGGCGTTTCGGATTTCCTCCGCCGACAAGGCCCGAACGGGGGCTCCTTCCAAAAGGGGTGAGGAACACGATGATCAACAAACTGATCGGCGCTACCTTTGTCGCAGCCATGCTGGCGAGCACGGCTATGGCGGCGGACGTCAAGCCGGCGCTCGTCTATGGCACCGGTGGCAAGTTCGACAAGTCCTTCAACGAGGCGGCCTATGGCGGCGCCGAGAAATTCAAGGCCGAGACCGGCATCGAATATCGCGACTTCGAGCCGACTGGCGATACCCAGGGCGAGCAGGCGATCCGCAACTTCGCCTCCAAGGGCTTCAACCCGGTGGTGGCCGTTTCCTTTGCCTGGACCTCGGCCATCGAGAAGGTGGCAACCGAGTTCCCCGACACCAAGTTCATCATCGTCGACGCCGTCGTCGACAAGCCGAACGTTCGCTCGGTGGTCTACAAGGAGGAGGAAGGTTCCTACCTCGTCGGCACCGTCGCTGGCCTGTTCTCGAAGACCGGCAAGGTCGGCTTCGTCGGCGGCATGGACATTCCGCTGATCCGCAAGTTTG
>Ga0316613_10000605_pt1 | contig 27467 bp, 22 predicted proteins | sample OWC_soil_day10_C_2_FD_207647 | JGI IMG/M metagenome (GOLD analysis project Ga0316613, IMG submission 207647) | Wetland soil microbial communities from Old Woman Creek delta, Ohio, United States - OWC_soil_day10_CT_b | ecosystem: Environmental > Terrestrial > Soil > Wetlands | place: USA: Ohio...
AATACATTGCAGGACTATCTTATTAAAAATAACATTCAGTGTATCTATGGTGTTGATACGCGGGCTATTACAAGGCGTATTCGTTCCCATGGTACGATGAAAGGTGTTATTGTTTCAGTTGAAACCAGTGACGAACAAGTGGCACAATATTTTGCCCAGCCTGCAGTAACAGGTGAAGTTATGGAAGTGACGACTCCAGAGGTGTATCGTATCGAGAATGATGGACCTCATGTTGTCGTGATGGATTTTGGTATCAAAAATAATATTTTAAATTCATTAAGTAAGCTTGGCTGTTCCTTAACCGTAGTGCCTGCTGATATGGGAGTGCAGAAAATACTAGCGCTTAAACCTGATGGTATCTTTTTGTCCAATGGTCCTGGAGATCCCAAAGATGTATCTTGTGCTGTGATGACAATAAAAGAATTAATCGGAAAGAAACCCATATTTGGAATTTGTTTAGGGCACCAATTATTAGCCCTAGCCCTGGGTGCTGATACTTATAAATTGAAATTTGGTCATCGTGGTTCAAACCAACCAGTAAAAAACCTATTTACAGGTCGCGTACACATTACTTCACAAAATCATGGGTATGCAGTAGAAGAAGCTTCATTGGCGGGTAAAGATGTAGTAATTAGTCATCGGGCGGTCAATGATAATACTGTTGAAGGTATACGGCATAATAGTTTACCTATATTTTCAGTTCAGTATCATCCTGAAGCGTCACCAGGGCCTGATGATAGCACTTATTTATTCGATGAATTTATGGCGCTGCTTACGAAAGGGGTATAATTATGCCGAAAAAAGAATATCTAAAAAAAGTAATGGTCATTGGATCAGGGCCGATTGTTATTGGGCAGGCTGCAGAGTTTGACTACGCGGGAACCCAGGCATGTCGCGCATTGAAAGAAGAAGGGTTGGAAGTGGTGCTAGTGAATAGTAATCCAGCCACAATTATGACTGATACCAATATTGCTGACCGTGTTTATATTGAACCCTTAACTTTGGATTTTTTGGAGGCTATTATTGCCAAAGAACGTCCTGACGGACTGCTCGCGACTTTAGGCGGACAGGCAGGGCTTAACTTAGCTGTTGAACTATCAGAGGCCGGCGTGCTCTCAAATTTTAATGTAGAGTTATTAGGAACACCCTTGACGGCAATAATGAAGGCCGAAGACCGTGAATTATTTAAGGCGACCATGAAAGAGATTGGTCAGCCTGTCCCTGAAAGTATTACTGTAGAAGATGTAGAAGCAGCTTGCTTATTTGCGCGAAAGATAGGTTATCCTCTTATTGTGCGCCCTGCTTACACTATGGGTGGTGCAGGTGGTGGTATTGTTGATAATGAAAGTGACTTGATCAGCGTAGTTACCAGGGGACTGAAGTATAGTATGATTGGTCAAGTGCTCATTGAACGCAGTGTAGCGGGCTGGAAAGAAATTGAATATGAAGTCATCCGTGATGCTGCAGATAACTGTATCGTTGTCTGTAATATGGAAAATTTTGATCCTGTAGGTGTTCATACAGGTGATAGTATTGTTGTTGCTCCATCCCAAACCTTGACAGATCATGAGTATCAGATGCTTAGAACTGCTTCTCTTAATATTATTCGGTCATTAGGAATTGAAGGTGGTTGTAATGCCCAATATGCCCTTGATCCTAATAGTAATAATTATTATGTTATTGAAGTAAATCCCCGGGTGAGTCGTTCAAGTGCTCTGGCTTCTAAAGCAACTGGTTATCCTATTGCGAAAGTTGCCAGTAAGATTGCTATTGGTTATCATTTGGATGAAATACAAAATGCCGTTACGAAGAAAACCATGGCTTGTTTTGAACCCGCACTAGATTATATCGTGGTAAAATTCCCACGCTGGCCTTTTGATAAATTTATGTATGCTGATCGAATACTTGGAACCCAAATGAAAGCAACTGGGGAAGTTATGTCCATTGATCGTTCCTTTGAGGGGGCTTTATTGAAAGCAGTGCGTTCTTTGGAGATTGGCATTCACCGCTTGCAAATCCCAGAAATAGGGAATCTATCTACTGAAGAAGTACGGAAAAAGCTAATTGTCACCAATGATGAGCGGATTTTTATGGTGGCCGAAGCTTTACGTCGCAATATTAGTGTTGATGAAATTCATGAAATCACAAAAGTGGATTACTTTTTCCTCAATAAGATCAAAAATATTATCAAGATGGAAACTCGCCTTTTGGTGGAAGAACATGGTACAGAATTGATGCTTGCAGCTAAAAAAATGGGCTTTGCAGATAAGTCTATCGCTGAGATCGCGGGAAAAACCATGGAAGAAGTCAGAGAAGGTCGCAAACAACAACAGATTGTTCCAAGTTACAAAATGGTAGATACGTGTGCTGCTGAGTTTGAAGCCGATACACCTTACTACTACTCCACATATGCTCAGGAGGATGAGGTTGTTGTATCCAATAACCGCAAAGTCATGGTGCTAGGATCAGGGCCTATTCGTATCGGTCAAGGGGTAGAATTTGACTATTGTTCGGTCCATTCGGTATGGGCACTACGGGAAATGGGTATTGAGTCTATTATCGTTAATAATAATCCTGAAACAGTAAGTACTGACTTTGACACTGCTGATAGTTTGTATTTTGAACCGCTTACCCCAGAAGATGTTCTGAATATTATTGACAAAGAAAAACCCGAAGGCGTTATTGTGCAGTTTGGTGGGCAAACAGCTATTAATTTGGCAGGACCGCTGGCTAAGGCTGGGGTCAAAATAATGGGTACAAGTGTTGAAGATATTGATCGAGCCGAAGATCGTGAGAAGTTTGATGCATTGCTAGAACAAAGCGGTATTCCAAGACCTCAGGGTGGAACGGTGACTAATGGGGCTGATGCTGTTATCGAAGCAGCTAAAATTGGTTATCCTGTGGTGGTGCGTCCTTCCTATGTCTTAGGGGGCCGTGCTATGGAAATAGTTTATGATGAAGATGAATTAAAAGACTATATGACTAGAGCGGTAAAGGCTTCCCCAGAACATCCAGTACTTGTTGACCGCTATATGCAAGGTACGGAAGTTGAGGTAGATGCTATTTCGGATGGACAGGATGTATTCATTCCCGGGATTATGGAACATGTGGAACGAGCAGGCGTACATTCTGGTGACAGTATTGCCGTTTATCCAACTCAAACCCTGTCATCTGAAGTTATTGCCACCATTGTAGAATATACTACGCGGTTAGCAACTGGTCTTAATGTTAAGGGTGTTATCAATATTCAATATGTAGTGGTTGATGATGGTGTGTATGTTATAGAAGTAAATCCTCGTTCTAGCCGTACCATTCCTTTCTTAAGTAAAGTCACAGATGTACCAATGGTTAATGTAGCTACGCGCGTAGCGATGGGTGAGACTCTTCGATCTCTTGGGTATAAATCTGGTTTAATGCCTGCAAAACCTTATATTGCAGTGAAAGCGCCTGTGTTCTCTTTCTCTAAAATGCAACAGGTAGACATATCTTTAGGGCCTGAAATGAAGTCTACTGGGGAAGTGATGGGCATTGACTATCATTATGCCAGGGCTTTATATAAAGCAATTACTGGTGCTGGTATGAATGTGCCGCAACATGGTACCGTATTGTTCACCGTAGCTGATAAGGACAAGGAAGAGGGCGGCGAACTGGCTAAGGGGCTTGCTGACCTTGGATATCGTCTGGTCGCTACTGGTGGCACAGCCCAGCATTTGCAATCATTGGGTCTGGATGTGGATGTTGTGCACAAAATGCATGAGCATAAGCCTGATATTATGCAGATGATTAAAAGTGGTAAGATTAATATGGTCATTAATACGCTGACCCATGGTAGAGCACCAGAACGTGATGGCTATAAAATACGTAGGGCAACAGTTGAGCATGCTATTCCATGTTTTACATCAATGGATACTGCTAAAGCTGTTTTTGATGTACTGACATTTATGCGGGAACGTCGTCTGTCATATGTACTCGCCATACAAGATTATGTGGGTGGAGGGGATAGCCTTGCCTAAAATAGTGGTAGAGGCTCAGGTTGTAGACAATGTAGATATTGGTACTCAGGTAAAAGAATTGGTGCTGTATGCTCCCGAAATTGCAGCACAAGCTGTACCTGGCCAATTTCTTCATGTCAGAGTGGCGAGTGCTACTTATCATCCGCTATTACGGCGCCCACTCAGTATCTCTAATGTAGATGCTGATGTAGGTACAGTAAGTACGATTTACCGAATTGTAGGGCAAGGTACGACTTGTCTGTCAACATTAAACAAGAATAATATTGTAGATTGCATGGGACCGCTGGGGAATGGGTTTACAATACAAGGTCAACGTCCCTTATTAATAGGGGGCGGGATGGGATTGGCGCCGCTAATATTTCTAGCAGGCGTCTTATGCCCGAGACCAATAGAAGTATTAATGGGTGGGCGTACTGAAAAAGAAATGTTCTGGGCATCTATATTTAAACATATGTGCCAGAACCTACATATTACCACTGATGATGGTACTTTGGGGAGCCGAGGTGTTACACTAGATCTATTGCCAGAGTTATTACAAACAGGAAAGTTTGATATGATCTACACCTGCGGACCTCATGTGATGATGGACGGCGTAGCGAGACTTGCTAAAGAGTACAACATTCCTTGCCAGGTATCCTTGGAAGAATATATGGCTTGTGGAGTAGGCGGTTGTTTATCCTGTACTTGTGCTACAAATGATGGCTCGCGGAAAAAAGTGTGTACCGATGGTCCGGTTTTCTGGGCCAAGGAGGTGGTTTCATGTTAGCGGTCAATATTGCTGGCATAAAAATGAAAACACCGGTGATGACAGCATCAGGGACCTTTGGTTTTGGCCTGGAGTATAGTGATTTTGTGGATTTGAACAAAATTGGCGCAGTGGTTGTCAAAGGCACGACTTTAAAACCTCGCTCAGGAAATAATGGGCGGCGAATCGCTGAAACTCCAGCAGGGATGCTGAACTCAATTGGACTAGAAAATCCAGGGGTTGAAGAGTTTTTGCATACCACACTGCCTAAGCTTGCTCAGTATGATGTGCCGATTATTGTGAATATTTCTGGCAATACGGTTGAAGAGTATGGGAAACTCGCGACACTTCTGACTGTGCCAGGTGTAGCCGGCCTGGAACTCAATATTTCTTGCCCGAATGTAAAAGAAGGCGGTATTGCTTTTGGCACTCAGTGCCATAGTGCCGCAGCTGTTGTTGAGATGGCAAAACGCAATACAAAATTACCTGTAATTGTTAAATTGTCCCCGAATGTAACCGATATCGTAGAAATGGCTCAGGCTGTAGAGCAGGCCGGTGCAGATGCTATATCCCTGATTAATACGTTGCTTGGTATGGCTATTGATATTCATAAGTGGAAGCCAGTCCTGGGCAATGTGGTGGGCGGTCTCTCTGGCCCTGCGGTCAGACCAGTAGCGGTGCGGATGGTGTGGCAGGTTGCACAAGCTGTCAAAGTGCCGATTATTGGCATGGGTGGTATTGTAACTGCGGATGATGCCATTGAATTTATGTTAGCAGGGGCAAGTGCTGTAGCAGTAGGAACAGGTAATTTTGTTAATCCTAAAGCTACTCAGTCAGTAGCAGAAGGTATTAAAGACTATCTGGGAAAAAGAGGCTTATCACATGTAAATCAACTTGTTGGTAAGGTGAATGTATAAAAATTTGGATGTGATACTTGATGAGTGCTGATCAACGTTTAATAGTCGCTATAGATGTTAATACAATGGAAAAAGTGCAGGAATTGGTAGAAGTTTTAGGAGATAGTGTTAGTTACTATAAAGTTGGCATGGAGCTGTTTTATAGTGTGGGCAGTCAGGTCATCAGTTACCTATGTGCACAAGGCAAGGATGTATTTTTAGATTTAAAGTTACATGATATACCTAATACTGTCGGGCAAAGTTTAGCTGCACTGACTGGTCTGGGCATATCGATGCTTAATGTACATGCTTCAGGTGGTCCTGCCATGATGGCGACTGCTGCTCAAGCTGTTAAAAATAAAGCGGAGGCTATGGGAATTGAACGTCCTAAGCTGATTGCTGTTACGGTTTTAACAAGTATTAACAGCGGTGAATGGAATACTCTTGGTTACAACTTAGATTTGTCAAAACAAGTGGTACACTTAGCACGGCTAGCACAATGTGCAGGTCTAGATGGTGTGGTGGCTTCTCCTCAGGAGGCAGAGCAAATCCGCGCTGCATGTGGTGATGAATTTATCATTGTTACACCTGGAATAAGACCTAGCGGCGCTGCCATTAATGATCAAAGTCGTATTGCGACACCTGCTGGCGCTCTGAAAAATGGAGCTCATCATTTAGTTATCGGGCGGCCTATTACGGCGGCACAAGATCCACGGCAAGCAGTGCAAGCTATTTTACAAGAAATGAGGGATAGGACATGACGGAAGCAGAAGTAAGAGAGTTATTTGTAAAGACAGGGGCAATTTTAGAAGGCCACTTTTTATTGACCTCAGGGCTTCATAGTCCTTTATATGTAGAAAAATTTCAAGTACTTCAGTATCCTGAGCATACAGCAGCCTTATGTAAGGCTTTGGCAGCGCGCTTTGTGCAGGATAATGTTGAGCTAGTGATTGGTCCGATTACTGGGGGCATATTACTCGCCCATGAAGTGGGTAAAAATCTGGGGACCCGGGCTATTTTTACTGAACGCGAAAATGGCCAAATGACTTTGCGGCGTGGTTTTGTTATAAAACCTGGTGAACGGGTGCTTATTGTTGAAGATATTATTACTACAGGTGGTTCGGTACAAGAGGTTGTCGATGTTGTACGCGCACATGGCGGTATACCAGTAGGGGTAGGAATATTAGTTGATCGTAGTGGTGGTACTGTGGATTTTGGCATACCACATCAAGCATTGCTTCATCTTACTGTAGAGACGTATAGTAATGACGCGTGCCCGCTCTGCGCAAAGGGGCAACCGATCACTAAACGTGGTAGCCGTAAATTATAGAAAAAGACGAAAATTCCTAAGAAAAAGTGGCTAGATCTTAGGTCATAAAAAAATATAGTTTCTATAAAAAAACTATTGATATAATAACAGAGTTATGTTATTATATAGAAGTCGGTGATCGCAAGGCACGACAATGTGGCCCAGTAGTTTAGCGGTTAGAATGCCGCCCTGTCACGGCGGAGGTCGTCGGTTCAAATCCGATCTGGGTCGCCATCTATATGCGGGAATAGCTCAGCGGTAGAGCATCGCCTTGCCAAGGCGAGGGTCGGGAGTTCGAATCTCCTTTCCCGCTCCACAGGGGTATAGCTCAATTGGTAGAGTAGCGGTCTCCAAAACCGTTGGTTGAGGGTTCAAGTCCTTCTGCCCCTGCCACTAAAACACAGTAACGACGCGGCTTTGTGCCACGTCGTTTTTTTGTTGCACAAAAAAAGAGTCTTAAATTCCATTATTTAGTTTCTTTTATTAAGTAGAAGTGGTATAATTACATAAAATGTAATTATTTACTATTATTTTTGGAGGGATTTATATGGGAGCGACTTCTGGTATTCTGAATTTTCAGAATACAACTTTAGTAGAACCTTTTGAACAGTTAAAGTCTTATTGTTTAAGTGAGACATCAAAGTTAACACAACACGTCGATGATGCGGGATTAAAATCTGATTGGAATGATGTAGAGGCTTGTGTAGCACACCTCGTAATTGCGAGTACTTTTTACGGTTCCAAATATGTAAGAAATGATAAAGATTATCAAGCAGTCGTGGGGTTTATTTGCGCAACATTTATGGAAATGGCTAAAACAACATCAGGTAATACATTGGGCGAAAATGAGTTGATCGAACTGTTCAATTTATATGACACTAGGCAGAAGGAGTACCGTGAAACTATATTGACGGATTTACGTACTTATAATGGTGCTGACTTCCCAGAATTATCAAATCGCCTTTCGAGTGTTCTATTGCAATCAGCCGTAAACGTGTCTAAGGTAGCTCCTATAATTAACAATCATTTAAAAGCTTTTGTTCCAATGGTAAACTCAGCGACAAGCTGATAGTTTATCGCATGCCACAAATTTTCGAAATTGTCAATAATTTATATATGGAAGTACTACTGCCACTGAAATATTTGAGACGATACGTGCATACTGTATCGTCTTCTTTGCGTGTCTTTCCATATTCGCAGTAGTTTTTGTTGCAAATTTAATCTCATTTCTGACAAATGGCTTAGTGAACAAGTCAAACAGTTATCGACGCAAAGGACGACTAAATATGCGATTTATGTAAAAACATTGGGGCAGGAAGGGCAGAAGATAGTTCTATGGCCCTTTATGATCAAATTGGACGGCAATATATACTCTTTATTTTTCTGATATTAACATATACCAGAGGAGATAGGTACATTATCCTGAAATAAAAAAATGGCGCAGGTCCCTGTTTTTCCCCAGCAATGTGTGGCAGTATCACGCCATATACGGATAGTATTGATGGCAAGCCAGGAAGTCGGCGGCAAAACTCTAGTTTGAAAAATGATTTCTTATCAATTAGTGAAAGATATTCGTTAGTGCATTAATTCTATTGAACCGAACGGTGCATACAATGGTGTGAGATGTTGCTTGCTGGATAAAATAATAGTGATTTGGAAGGATAAGGATAGCTTTAAGGCGGTCTGGGAACCTAATTAGTTTAAATAGATATGCTGACTAATGTACTAAAAAATTTGTTGAAATACCGAAAAACAGCTGAAATAGATAAAAACCCACAGTTGATTGCTGTGGGTTTTTATCTATTATATAATCGTATTTTCGGAAGTCTTATTACTTAAAACTTCATCACGCAAAATCGACCAGATGGTTTGGAATAATTCGTTATAATATAATGAAGTACGAATAGTGGCGATGTCACGGGGGCGGGGGAGGTCTATGTCAATGATGGCTTTGATCATACCAGGATGAGCGGTCATAACCATAATTCGATCACCTAAGCATAAGGCTTCATCGATACTGTGTGTAATAAAAACAGTGGTCTTTTGTGTGCCTTCCCATATTCGGAGGAGTTCTTGCTGCAGAATCAATCTATTTTGTTCATCAAGTGCACCAAATGGTTCATCCATCAGTAGTACTTCAGGATCATTGGCAAAAGCGCGAGCCACACTGACGCGTTGTTTCATTCCACCAGACAGTTGTGAGGGATAGGCATGAGTGAAATTCCTAAGTCCGATCATGTTGATATAAAGTTCGGCAATTTCATTTCTAACTTTTTTAGGTATTCCTCGCATGCGAAGTCCATAGCTAACGTTGTCAATTACTGTCATCCAGGGGAATACTGATTGCTCCTGGAAAACCATTGAATTGATGGGGCGATCATTCTGAGATGATTTGATTGTTGTAACACCGCTTGAAGCTGTTTCCAGTCCAGCTAAAATGCGCAGTAGAGTGGTTTTTCCACAACCGCTAGGACCGACAATGCAGAAAAATTCTCCGTCGCCAATGGACAATGAAATATCTTTTAGGGCAGTTATTTGACTGGAGTTAGTATAAAAAACTTTATTGATGTTGTTGATAGAGATTCGTTCAGTGTCATACATCCTTATCCTCATCCCCCTTGTTATACTTGTTGTTTCCAGGGGAGAACCCAGCCTTCAATCCGGTCAAGGAACAGTGAGAATATATAGCCGAGAAATGATAGCGTAATGAGGGCTACAAACATTTGTTCAATATCAAACATGTCATAAGCGCGCCATATCATCCAACCTATTCCGGCTTTGGCAGCTGATAGTTCAGCTGCCACAATGAGAATTAATGCCATTCCCATGCCTAATTTTAAACCAGCAAAAATCATTGGTAGAGCACCAGGAAAGGCTACTGTTAAATAAAAATTTTTTCGATCGGCACCGAAGTTTTTGGCAACATCCAGATAAATTTTATCAATATTAAGCACCCCGGCCATAGTGTTGATCACTACCAAATAAAATACACCTATGGCAATTGTGAAAATCTTTGATGTTTCACCCAGACCAAAGATTAATAAGATTAATGGCATTAGCGCTAGTTTAGGAATAGGATATGTAGCTGCAATCATTGGTTCAATCGCGGATCGGACAACTGGTGATAAACCCATACTTATACCAAGTAATATACCGGGAATAGATCCTCCTAAGAATCCCCATAATACTCGCTGTACACTTACTGAGGTATTAAATAATAGCTCGCCGGATAACAGCAATGGAATGAAAGATTGTAGAATTAAACTAGGGCTTGATAAGAGTCGAACATCAATGAAATGAATGCGAGCTAAAATTTCCCATAATAAGAGTAGTGTTACAGGAGATAATACAGAAAGTACCCGAATGAATAAAGCAGAATTTAGTTGTCTGGCCATGTGCTCAACTCCAAAAGGTATTTTCGATTACTTATATTGTCCCAAAGTTTTAATGGCAAAGTCTACATATTGATTATCCACAGCATCGGCAAATTGTATGTTGGATTTTAATAGGTTGTTTTCCTTATACCATGCTAAATCCATTATTATTCCTTTAGTACGAACATAACCATTGGGATTTAAGCCGGTAGGAAACATCTTTTCATATAATGAGACATCTTTTATGACTGAGTATTTGCAGAGAATATCAATGATCTCGGTTTTATTTTTATTTTTAAAGAAAGCATCATTATAGTCGCGTAAAGACTGTATGTATGCAGTCATAAATCTGTTGGCTATATCTGAATTTTTGGTCATACTGGTGCCGAAGACTAATAATGCTGTTTGGGCATCAGGATCATAATCAGTAGGATCTTTCCAAGGGTCAGCTAGGTCTTTGCTGATACCGAGGGTGATAAAGGGTTCTATTACCATGGCTGCATCAATACTTCTATTGCCCAGAGATACTAACATATCAGGAAAAGCACGGATAACTTGTAAGTCGATATCTTTCATCGTTAATCCGGCTTTTTGCAGTACTCTTGCTAAAGCGATTTCGTCAAGTGAAGCAGTGCCAACAATAGCTATTTTTTTACCGCGTAAATCTTTATAGTCCTTAATGGTATCAACTAAGTCTTTGCGGATGACCAGACGGTAATAACCTTGACCGGGGACGTTGATTCCCTTGTCGGCAACGATTTTTACAGGAATATCACGGGACATAGCATTGAACAAGCCTGCAGAAGTGACGGTAGCTCCGACATCGAGTTGGCCAGCTGCTAGTTGATTAATCATTTCTTGACCGGAGTTAAATTGTACTGGCTCAATTGTGATGCCTAAATCTTTGTAATAGCCTTTTGCTATACCGATTAGTATACCTGCGTCAGAAATGACTTGTTTCATACCTACCTTAATGACTTTTTCTTGAGGTAATGGAGATAACCCTGATGCCCATGCTGGGCCTGTTGCTGGTTGTTGAGAGCTAACGGGATTTTGACTACAGGCAGTAATCAGTAATGTAATGAGCAATAGGGCTACTATTCCTATTTTGTTGACGTATTTCATGTTTTCTCCTCCTAACATTTTTGATAAGTTAACACATGATATTCATTTCTGTGATTGTTGGTGACAAATAGAGGGTTTTGTGAGGAAAATAAAGAATAGTTATATATTAGAATGAGAGGTTATTTTATATGGAAAAAATAATAGCACAGATACAAGCATGGGAATTACTAGCTAAATTGCCCACTGAATTTACAGGATTTACATTAAGTCTAGAGTTACAAGAAAGGGGCACGCAGTATTGTATATTCACATATCAAAATATAGAATGGCATAAAAGCTTTTCCGTATTATATGATAAAGCCACTAAGGAGTTTTTGGCTCGGACTGTTGTAGGTTTGACTGAGTACTTTGATGTAAATTTCATTGTTGGTGATATAGGACTTTTAGAAAAATTATTAATTAAAAGATTGAAAGATACACTAGTAAGTTTGGCAATTTTTAATCCTGATCATTTGGGCAGTATCATTATTGATAAGCAAATACTTGAATGGCCATATGGGGAAAAACTTCCTCAGGAATTAGTAGGGTTTGAATTATTTATAAAGCCATGTGAACCTGTAAAAATAATAAATGGTTCATATATTATTATTGATTATAGTGATTTTTTCAATGAGAGTAGTTTGGTTATTTATTATAATATATTTAGAGATGAATTTTTTGGAGAAGCGCGTATTAGGCGTACACCGCACATGTCAGCAGTGTTTGATGCTACTACTTTAGATAAATTACAAGAGAACATTACTGTTCATCTTAAAGTGGTTTTACAAAGTATGAGAAACCAGTTGGGATGAACAGGATTTATGGAAAGATAGTTAGGAGGAACTGAGATAAAGTGGCAAGGATATTAGTGTGTGATGATTCTGCTTTTATGCGAATGATGTTAAAGAAAGTACTTATTGATAATGGGCATGAAATTGTAGGTGAAGCAGGAGACGGCATGGAAGCAGTGCAATTGTATCGTCAGCATAAGCCAGACCTAGCAACAATGGATATTACTATGCCTAAAATGGATGGAATACAGGCAGTAGTGCATATTCATGAAGAAAATCCTTTAGCAAGAATTATTATGGTTACGGCTCTTGGTCAAAGAGCTATTATTATTGATGCTCTTAAAGCTGGTGCATCTGATTTTATTGTAAAACCATTTGATGCCGAGCAGGTTATAACAACAATAAAGAAAGTACTGGCGAGCTAAAGCAAGACAGATTGCTTATAGGGCGATATGTTGGCTTTGTTTGATTTGTTAGCGGTCGAACATCCTTGTAATGACAAGCCGAGTTTTCTTTACGAAATTACTTGACAATAAAAATCAATATGCTATAATGATATTTGTGACTAGGGCTTGCAACTGGAAATATATGAATTTAAAAAGAAATTCAAAAAACTAGTTGACAAATTTAATGAAATGCAATATAATAGATTATGTTGCTGAGAAATACGGCCCAGTAGTTTAGCGGTTAGAATGCCGCCCTGTCACGGCGGAGGTCGTCGGTTCAAATCCGATCTGGGTCGCCATTACAAAAACACTTGCCTCGGTAGCTCAGTCGGTAGAGCAGAGGACTGAAAATCCTCGTGTCGGCAGTTCGATTCTGCCCTGAGGCACCATTCATTATGCGGGAATAGCTCAGCGGTAGAGCATCGCCTTGCCAAGGCGAGGGTCGGGAGTTCGAATCTCCTTTCCCGCTCCAATTTTAAAGGCGGCATAGCCAAGTGGTAAGGCAGAGGTCTGCAAAACCTCTATTCCCCAGTTCAAATCTGGGTGCCGCCTCCAATTAGTTAAAGTTTCATATATGCGAGGGTGGCGGAATCGGCAGACGCACCGGACTTAAAATCCGGAGGGTGGTAACGCCCGTGGGGGTTCAAGTCCCCCCCTTCGCACCAATTTTAAAATGAAATAATTTAATATACATGATTGCATATAAGTTACATATTTTTAAAAGCTTCTGGTTTTATATCAGGAGCTTTTACCTTTACCTTGAATTTGACATTTAACTGTGACATGAATATACTTATATTTAAGAATATTCTAGCAGTAGGGGGTAACTATGAAAAATACAGTATTTCTCAATGCAGCAAAACTCGACTTTGATGACAAATTGGATTTCGCGCCATTATCTAAGATAACTACTGTCACAAAATACGACGATAGTAGTTATGAGGATATTTTAGGACGGGTTAAGGAGCAAAATATTGTCATCACTAAGGAATTACCTCTGGGCAGGGATTTGATTTCTCAATTTCCTCCTTCTGTTAAACTTATATGTGAAGCTGGTACAGGATATAACAATATCGATATTGTTGCTGCAAGGGAAAAGAATATTTCTGTTTGCAATGTTCCTAGTTATAGCACTGAAGCGGTCGCCCAATTGGTGATTACTTTCATATTGAATTTAAGCTCCTCATTGATTCAGCAACAGATCATGCTTCAACAGAAAAATTTTGATAATTTCACAAAATGCTTGCAGGTGCCACATTTTGAATTACAAAATAAAACCCTTGGTGTCATTGGTGGTACTGGTGCAATTGGGCAGAATGTGATAAAGATTGCTCTGACCTTGGGAATGAATATTGTTGTATATAATCGTACTCCGAAGTCCTGGGGAGATTCAAATGTGCAATTTGTTTCCCTTGAAGATTTGCTTCGGCAGAGTGATTTTATCACCATACACTGCCCTCTTACTGCCGATACAAAACATCTTATTAATATGAACAGGTTGAAGATGATGAAACCTTCGACTTTTATCATAAACACTGCAAGGGGAGCGATTATCAAGGAAACTGATTTGATTCAAGCTCTACAAGAAGGCGTTATTGCCGGTGCGGCCCTTGATGTTCAGGATCCAGAACCACCGGATCTGGATAATCCTTTATTTTCTATGAGCAACGTTATTTTAACTCCTCATATTGGATGGAGGCGTTTCGAGTCACGGCAAAGGCTTATTGATCTTATGGCTGTTAATATTGAAGCCTTTATTCAAGATAAACCAATTAATGTTATTAATTAGTTGGGTAAGTAAAAAGCACTCATTTTCATGAGTGTTTTTTACTTTTTACGGGATTAGAAAGTATAACATTTTCGCGATTCCAAGTAAGAACAACTAGGGCATCTGAAGACTTAGCATAAGCCGAATTTTTACTTATCCTTTGGAAGGCGTTGTTGTATTTATGATGTTGAATATTTGTGTAAGTTGATCACCGATCATTGTTGAAAATGTATCCAACAATGATAATGCTTCAGTACCATCTGGACGAGTTGTGGAATTATCAACTATATAAGTATTGGTTGATGCGGAAAAGGCTTTAAAATCAAGCGAAAAATCAATGGGATGGATAGTGAATAGCATTACATAATTAACATGTGCAGAATTGGTGTACGTAGATAATAGGTCTACAGTTGCTGATGCAGTATTTGTAATTCCACAACGAGTAAGATCACGTATGACTGCATTCCCCGATTGGACTTCACTGCCTAAAAATAAAGCATTAATTTTAAAACGTATAACTTCATTTAGGGCTTTGGTTAAAAACTCAGTACCTGGAATATAGTGTCCAGATGTATCAATGTACAGAGCTACTGCAATCATCGCATTTTCATCAGATGGCCCTGCCAGACATGTTGTTACGTTTAGTAGAAGTATGACTAATAATAGTAAGGCTATTTTTTTCGACATAATAATACCTCGCTTAAATTTATTTAGTAATCGATTTCGTTTAAAACCGTATATCTGAGCCCCAGTTATAGAGCTTTTTACTAGTTGATCGTAAGTAAAAATGTTATAATGATCTGTAACGGTGAAATGATGCATACTAAAGTGATGGCTTAAAGGAGATTTTTACAATAAATGATAAAAAACGTATATGACCAAGTACGGAATTTTTATGATGAAAGTATAATATGGGACCCTGCTATTAAACAGGAATGGGTTGAGGGTTTTTTACGGCAAAAGGCTTGGCAAGGGACTAGTGATGCTAAACTTAAAGACTTATGGCGTCAAATACAAATTTTTACAATTTACTTGAATTATGCTGATAATGATGATTTGAATGAAATAACTTTGCTTGAATATAGTTTGGCAATTGAATGGTTAGAAGAACATATAGCAGATTTTAAAGCAAATTTAAAATCTGTCCGACATATTTTTAACGTTCTTATTGATTTTTATTATTATTTATTTAATAAAAAAATAATTGATAATGTAGATGAAATTAAACATGCAGCACAAAAAATTACAGGAGGAAAGAAATTAAATCTTATTAAATCGGATTCAATGCTTGATGAGTTGAGATTGTTTGAGGAAGATTTTGATGGTGAGTTAAGTAGGGATTTTGGCAGTATTGTTGCTGATGCTACTGAAGGACTCATGTTGAAATTAGGAAAGTATTTTCATGCAAAAGATTTTACTGAAGATTTTGAGCGTGCTTTGTACTTTTATATAGGTCCATTTGAAAGGATGCCAGAAGACGTTGGAGATGAATTTTGGTTGGGTTTTTGGGATTACTTCTTGTTTGATTATCATTTACTAGATAGTGATCAAAAACCCTTGCAATATTTTAATACTGCCTGTGGTGACAAGCTAAGCTCTGATGAATATCGGATATTACAAGAGTTATTGAATTCAAAATTTACTGTGTTTTATGTTAGTAGAATACTAAATCAGAATTCAGTAGAGTGTGTTAATTTATTTACAGGTGAGATATTTGGTTTACCGTTACTTGATTTTGATTATAAATCTTTGAAGAAATTGTTATTTTTTGGACATGTTTTTCCCACAGGTTTGGTAATGATTAATTATTTAACCAGTATTGAAATGAGCATTAATCTTCGGCGCCGAATAAAGGATGAAGTTATTCGGCAAAAAGAAATTTTTCAAATTCAAATGCCTAATTCTACTTTGGAAGATTTTTTTAATCGTCATGCCTTAGTGTTGCGGCATACAGTACGTATTCTGGTTACACTGAGTACAGTTAATGTTACATCTATAGCCCAGTTAGAGCGTAGTTATCCGTGTATTGAGACCAAACGATTACCAAATCAAGCTGTAATTAATTTGTTGCATAAGTTGGTATTGGCCCATGGATTTTCATTGCATGATCAAAATCTGCTAGAAAAAATATGGTATGATTTTTCTCAACTTCATAATATCAATGTACGTAAACCTGCCACATGGGCAACAGCGGTATTTCATGCATATGCAGAGATTAATAGTATTGACAATGTTACAGCGAAAGATCTTGCTGACCACTTAGAGGTTTCTGCAGCTAGTCTGCATAAGAACCGAAAGCTATTGGATAATATATTGCAGCTACAAGCCTTTGATGCACGATATTTAAGTGAAGAAGGATTTGTAAATTTATTGTTTGAACAATGAAAATTTACAAATCAATAAAATAGAGAAAAGTATTTTTCAAATGGATTTTAATATGTCAGGAGTGATAATCTTGAATTGTAGAGTTTGCGGTGCTGGGGTGGAAGCGGATGAGCAGCAATGTTCTAAATGCAGAGAAATGGAAAACAAAGTTCAAGTTTTGACTCTGGAAGAAAGGCAATATTTTAACGGTATTACTCTTGAACAAGATCAACCGGAAGAGGGCAGGCATTATGAATATCAAGATAGTAATGTTAAGCAACAGATGTATAGCAGACAGTTTAATATAAGCAGCACTGGTTTCCTTACAAAATTATTGCTTGGAGTTATTTTGGCGGGACTCGTATTTATTGCATTGCCTATTGCTATTTTCTTCATAAGTATTGTTAGTATAATTTTGTATTTGGTGCGCAGATAGATCTTACTTTTATAGTAATTTTTCTTTGAGTTTGAGATATTTGGCAGTGAAATAAGTTCCATTTTGGGCTTCCCGATGGTCAAAACCATAAGCACGTCTGCTGATCGCCAGCACAGGGGGAGCTTGGATTCTTTTAGCAACTGCCATGCCTGTATAAAGGCCCCACCATTTTTCTAGATCAGCAATGAAGTCAGCGGGTGTAGGAAATAATTGTTCTACTAATCCTGGTTGACAGCCGATTTTTTCTTCTAAGATATGTTGCTCATACCATAAGAGAATGTCTTCAGGCGTAGCCCGATTCCAATGTTCCATAAATGCTTTAAATAGGTAATCATGGTAGGGATAAATAATAGGATCACCTTTGCCTTGGTCAACAGCTTGTTCAAAAGACAGTTCGGCACTGGGGACGATGTCGATTGTTTCTTGGGGGATGACTTCGCGTTGATAAATATCTGTGTTCATAAAGTGTGCCAATTCATAGACCTGATGTTTCCAAAGATCGGCTAAGGCTGCTAAAAAGCCGCTTTGATCGCCATAGAGAGTGGAGTAGCCTACGGTCGTTTCGCTTTTATTGGCATTGCAAGTAAAGCCAGCACCGAAGGTAGCGGCAATGCCAGCTAAAATGCGGGCTGAACGATCGCGGGCTTGAATATTCTCTGTTACAAAGGAAGTAACTTTTAGTTCTTGCTTTTCTCCAGTTGTAAGGTTTATTACTGGAGTTTGGTTGATTTGTTGAATAGTATGGTCAACTACTTCCTGAATGGGCATAATAGTATAGAGACAACCGAGGTTACTTGCTAGTTTAGCAGATAAGTCTTTCGTTGTTTGGGAATTATACTTGCTTGGCATATTTACCAGCAACACATTGTCAGGACCCAAAATTTGGACATATAGGGCAGCGCTTACAGCTGAATCAATGCCTCCAGAGGCACCAATGACTACTTTCTTCATGCCAATAGAGCGTAAAAAGCGTTCAGTTCCATAGTATAGAGCTCTGTAAATACTGCTTATATCAGTGTCAGTTGCCATGGTAATTGGTGAATGAGCTACGTCTGACTTGGTATATGCCAAGTTTTTTTCTATATCGCTAGTTAAATCTAGTTCAATACATTTTAATATTGGCGAAAAAGGTAGGCAATAATCTACAATGTCACCTTTGTGGTTGTAAATCGTACTAAGACCATCAAAGGTATAAATCGTTTTTCCGTTATTTTGGATACCTGTATTATTTACATAAATTAGAGGTCGATTTACTATTTTAGCTTGATTCGAAAAAACACGATTCCGTTTATTATTTTTGCCAATGGTGTATGGTGAACTTGAGATATTGATAAACAGGTCTACTGGACCATTTTTGTGGATGGCAGTGATTGGTTTAATTGCGTATTCATCACTCCAACCATCTTCACAGAGTATGCAACCAAGTTTGAGTTGTTTGTGACCTAATTGCAATTGTACTGGCTGTAATAATTGATTAACATTTTCGCCCAGTTCAGTTGCTAGTTTACGTAGACTGTAAAAATGGCGTGAATCATCAAATTCCCGATAATTGGGTTGTAGTGTTTTAATACGGAAAGGGTAGGGAAAGTTATCATCGCCCATAAGTTTACCTTGATATGCGACAAAGCAGGCGTTGTATTTTCGTACTCTGCCATCATCATTAACTTTATTCCAATCTATTGCAATATTTCCAAACACGATACAAATATTAGTTGAGGCCAAGATAATACGGTGTCCATATTCTACGCAATCTCTTAGGAATGCTGGTTGTTCCCAAGTATCACCGAGAAAATAGCCAGGTATGGACATTTCAGGAAAAATAATCATTTCTGCCTGTTGTTGACGCGCCTGCTCTATCATAATTAACATGGTTTTAGTGTTTACATCTGGTCTGCCAGGGATTATTTCCATTTGTGCTAGAGCTACTTTAAGCAAAAGTAAGTCACCTCTTTTTGTCGATTGGTTAATATTATTGTTATTAATTCTATGTTATAAGTAGATATCCTGCCTAAATGATGGTAAATAAGTATTGGTTAAGAATCTTGGCGTTTATTGACAAATGAAAGTAAGCATAATATACTCTGTAGAATATATTATGTTTGTTGTATAATGTTAATAATGTTGCTATATGTAGCGACTTTGTTAATTTGATTAAATGAGGGATTTTTTTGAAGAAAACTAATGTTGCTCGCATTTTGGATGGCCTTAAAATTAACTATGAGTTACGTGAATATAAAGTGGATGAAAGCGATCTGAGTGCAGAAAGTGTAGCACAAAAGATTGAGGTTCCATTAGCACAGGTATTTAAAACATTAGTAGTGTGTGGTGATAAAACTGGAGTACTATTGGCATGTATACCAGGTGGCCTTGAGCTTGATTTAAAAGCATTGGCTAGTATTAGTGGCAATAAGAAAGTAGACATGGTTCCATTAAAAGATGTGCAGAAACTAACAGGATATATTCGGGGTGGTGTTTCGCCCTTGGGTACAAAGAAACAATATGATATCTATATTGATGAGAGTGCGATTGAATGGACGTATATCTCGATTAGTGCTGGACTAAGGGGGTGTCAGATTCTGATTGCTCCTAATGATCTAGTTGGTGCAGTAAATGGTAAAATATCCAACATATCTCGCGATGTGGCATTAGAATCTTAAAATAGTTGATTTTTTATGGAGGCATCTATGAAGTTTGATATTCATGAAAGTGTAAAACAGGGGGATACTCGTTGTCGACTGGGGTATATTCTTATTCGTAATGTTAAGATACAAGGTACGCCCCCGTCTTTAGCTCAAAAGTTTTTTCAATTACAGACCTCAATAGCTGCAGTTTATAATATAGATGCATTGGCCAATGTACCCCGGATAGCTGGTGTGGGGAGTTTGTATAATCACAAGGGTTTTGATGCCTCACGATATAATTTGGCTTCTGAAGAATTGGTTCGTCGAGTAATAGATAATAAAGATTCCTATTATGTTAATAGTGCAGTGACGGTGATTAATTATTGTTCGATCAATTTTCTGTTGCCAATTGGTTTATATGATCTTGATCAAATAAATGGTGATATTATGTATAACATTCCGTTAGAAGATAATTATATGGATATCAGGGGCGATGTTATGGCTACTGATTGTAAACCGTTTTTAAGTGATAGTAATGGTGTTTTTGGTAATTCTAATGCAGAGGCTAGGCGTACAGCGGTAACTTTATCTACGAATAATCTTTTGGCTGTAGTGTATGCAGATGAAAAAGTAGCTGCAGAGGAACTTATGCGCATACTTAATTTTACTAGTGAAATGATCATTCGTTATAATGGCGGTACAGTAGAAAAGCAAGAGATTATTGAATAAGGAATATAGAGTTTTGAGGAAAAGGAGTTTTTTTATGTATATTAGTACTCGCGGGAAAGATAATAATTTTGGCGCAGCTGAAGCTATTGTAGCCGGAATAGCTGCTGATGGTGGGTTATTTGTACCAACTATTGTACCTAAGGTCACTACAGAGTGGTTAGCTAATTTAACAAATCTCGACTATGGAAAGCGTGCTTTTAATATTCTAAGTTTGTTTTTGCCTGACTATAGCGATGCTGAATTAGGTTTGTGTATCGAGGCTGCTTATACAGCTGCTAAATTTGATGATCCTAAGATTGCACCTCTGGTATCAATTGGTGATGATAAGTTTGTACTTGAATTGTGGCATGGTCCGACAAGTGCTTTTAAAGATATGGCTTTACAAATACTTCCCCAATTGTTATCCAAGGCCCTTAAAAAAACCAATGAAAAAGCGGAAATCGTAATTTTGACAGCAACATCTGGTGATACGGGGAAAGCCGCCTTGGAAGGGTTTGCAGATGTTGATCAGATAAAAATTATAGTTTTTTATCCAGACAAAGGTGTGAGTCCAATCCAGCGTATGCAGATGGTTACACAAGCTGGTTCGAATGTTTCAGTTGTGGCAGTCCGAGGTAATTTTGATGACGCACAAACTGGGGTAAAAAATATTTTTAATAATATAGAATTTAATACTGATTTGGCAGTTCAAGGCTTTCAGTTGTCATCAGCTAATTCGATTAACTGGGGGCGATTAGCACCACAGATTGTATACTATTTTAGCGCGTATGCTGATATGGTGCGTGATGGTCATTTGCAGCTGGGACAACCAGTAAATTTTGTTGTGCCAACTGGGAATTTTGGTAATATCCTTGCAGGTTATTATGCGAAAATAATGGGGCTGCCGATTGGGAAATTAATTTGTGCATCTAATAGTAATAATGTGCTGACTGAGTTTTTGCAAACTGGTGTGTATAATCGTAAACGCCCTTTTCATAAAACAGTATCTCCATCCATGGATATATTAATTTCCAGTAATCTGGAAAGGTTGTTATATTACATTACAGAGGGTGATACTTTGCAAGTTAAGAGCTTCATGGCAGAACTTAATGACAGTGGGCAATATAATGTAGGAGAAGATTATTTAACAGCTATTCAACAAATCTTTTGGGCAGATTATGTTGACGATAATGAGACCTTGCAGACGATTAAAACTATTTATGATGAGTGTAATTATCTAACAGACCCTCATACAGCTGTCGCTTGGCAGGTAGGAGATCGATATCGTCAGCAGACGGGTGATCATACTACTCAGATTATTGTATCTACTGCTAGTCCTTTTAAGTTTAATGAAAGTGTGTTAACCGCTATTGGAGATTCAAATAATCTCGAAGGGAAAAATGAATTTGAAATCTTACAACAGTTGTCTGAATTAAGCGGTTGTCCGGTGCCTTCAGCACTAGCAGCATTAGAAAATGAGCCTATTCGCCATGAAATGGTATGTGATAAAGAGGATATGTCTGTAATTATAAAGCAGATATTAAAGAACAGTAAATAGACTAAATAGTTTTAGGGACTTGGCATAAGCCAAGTCTTTTTATTATAATAATACTAGCTGAAAAACAATATATTGCTCTAGCCAATGGTAGTGTATGCTGATAAGTAATGTTATATAAAGGGCAATTTGGTTACAGTATCCATTGGAGATAAGTTTAGTCATGTGTACTATGAACTAGATTCAATTTTTAATGTGCATCTGCCAATAGAATATCCCGCAATACCGCAAGATATTCTTAAACCGTGTAATACTTGACAATATATAGAAGCTTATGATCGTAAGGCGAGGGTGCTAACTGCATTATTTAATAATATTGCTAACTTTAGTAATATTATTCCCAAAGTTATTCTAGAAGGTGAACCTAGAGTTTAAGAACAATAATTTTTAAGACAACAATGGCCTGAATCTATTGATTCAGGCCATTGTTGTCTATTCTGCTAATAGTTTTTCCATTTCGTCAAGCATGCCGGCAAATTTTGCTAATGTTATCTCAATTGGCTTGGCTGAAGACATGTCAACACCGGCCTGTTTTAAGATATTAAGGGAGTAGTCAGATCCGCCGCTCTTCAAAAATTCGATATACTTTTGTTGAGCAGGCTGGCCGTCATGCAATATTTTTTCAGCTAGGGTAGTCGCTGCTGAGTAACCGGTAACATATTGATATACATAAAATCCCATGTAAAAGTGTGGAATACGTGCCCATTCCACGTCGATTTCCTGGTCTATGACGATATCTGGGCCATAGTATTTTGCGTTAAGTTCATGCCATAGCTTATCAAGCATATCAGCAGTAAGGGACTCGTTCTGTTCCGCAGCTTCATAGAGGAGTTTCTCAAATTCAGCAAACATAGTTTGGCGATATATAGTACCTCGCACTTGTTCTAGATATTGATTAATGAGGTAAAGTTTAATTTTTCTATCTGTAGTCGTTTTAAGCATATGTTCCAAGAGTAATATTTCATTGGTGGTAGAAGCTACTTCAGCACAAAAAGTGGTATATGCTGAAGTGGGATAGGGTTGATATTTCTGACTATAATAACTATGAATGGCATGACCCATCTCGTGTGCTAAGGTGGAGACAGCATCATAGCGATTATTATAATTTAATAATACAAAAGGATGTGTGCCGTAGTTACCCCAGGAATAAGCACCTGTTTGTTTACCTTTGTTTTCATAAACATCAATCCAACCAGACGTTAGACCTTTATCTAAAATATCCGCATATTGTGGGCCTAGAGGATGAAGACTTGTACGGACTAATTTTAAACCTTCTTCATAGGGGAGTGTCAGTTTTACATCACTAACAAGTGGTGTGTACAAATCGTACATATGGATTTCATTTAAGTTAAGGAATTTTTTCTTCATAGTTACATAACGATGTAATGGTGCAAGATTGTTGTGGACAGTAGTGATTAGATTATCATATACTGCTGTTGGTACATTATCACCTTTTAAGGCTGCTTCTAATGCGGAATTATACTTACGTGTTTTAGCATAAAAGACATCCGATTTCACATTACCGCTTAAAGTTGAGGCAAAAGTATTACGATATTTGTTGTATGTTTCAAATAGATTAGTAAAAGCTTGCTGACGTACATCACGATTACTTGAACGGATAAATAAGCTGTATCGTCCTTCACTTAATTGTACAGATTGCCCATTTTCATCAATTGTTTTTGGGAATTCGATATCGGCGTGGGCCAGCATGTTGAATGTGTTTTCAGATGCTTGTGTCACTTCTGCTACTCGAGATAAAATAGCTTCTTCGGCTGGTGAAAGGATATGATGCTTTTGTCTAGTAAGGTTGTCAAAATAAAAGCTATAGTCGGCTAATCCTTGCTCTTGCTGACGGAAGTTGGTTAGCTTTGTATCAGGTATAGCTAAAATCTCTGGTTCGATAAACGCAGTCGTTGCACCTGCTTCCGCTAGCAATGATTCAACCTTGCCGGTCATGGCTTGATATTTGGCATCAGCTGTATTTTCGTCGCGGTGCATGCGGGCAAAGGCATATAGTTTACCACTAGTAATACCAATTTCATCTCGTGCTTTAAGACATGCAAGTAAATCTTGAGATGAATTTGCCAATTTGCCTGTGAATTGCTCGATTGACCTAAGACTGACTTTTAGTTTATCAAAATCTTGCTGCCAGAGTTCGTCGTTAGCATAAATATCATTGAGATGCCATTTGTGTTCGCTAGGTATTTCACTGCGGTCAGGCACATGTGACGTATTTTGAGCTGCAGTTTCTCCTGGGGGACTACATAGCATAGTGCTAAGAACAAGAGGTATGATTTGCGGTATTTTAAACATGGGCACACTCCTTTGAATAATCTTAGATATGTTTACACTGAATAAATTTACAGACGGGGATGTTATTACTAACATCCCGTCATTAAACTTGATTCTTTATGTGCTCTATATCATTGTATATATTGGCAAAAAATACGAGGATTCCTGTGTAGTATATGAAAAAAAAGATTTTTTATGCTTTAAAATAGTTTGCAATACCTTGAAAGATACTTTCGGCTATCTTGGTTCGACCATCTGTACTAGAAAGTAGTACTTCTTCCTCAGGATTGGAAATGAAGGCTACTTCCACTAAAATAGCGGTCATTTTTGTATAACGAATAACATAAAAACTGGCAAAACGTGAAGAACGATCTTTAGTGCCTAGTTCGGCTACTAAGTTTTTTTGAACCAAGGCAGCTAATTTCATGGAGGCAGCATCTCCATAATGAAAGCAAGTTGTACCGCTAGTTGTATTGCTGGTAAATGAATCATTGTGTATACTGATGAAGATATCGGCATTCGCATCGGCGGCAATTTCTACACGGGCTTTTAGTTCTTCACTGGCCGAGGAATCGGGAGCAGACACATTTTGATCTGTGTCCCTAGTCATTACAACTGTCGCGCCGTTACTTTCTAAGATGTCTCTAAGTAGTAAAGATATTGCTAAGGTATTATCTTTTTCCAGTGTCCCAGATGGACCTATGGAGCCAGGATCACTGCCACCATGACCGGCGTCAATGCAGATGATCTTACCTAGTAGACGGTTGCTTTCAGGTTCAGGGATCATAAGTGTGGGACGGTCTAAGGAGGTTGGAGGAACATAATTTTTGGAATAAATATAAACTAATTCATTGGCGGTATCGTAGTTGATTCGCCAATGAAGAGTTTGTGACATGGCTTTTAGGGTCATTAATAAATCTCTACTAACCCGGACATTAACAGGTACTTTTTGTCCATCTATAACTATCCGCATTATTGCACCTTCCTTTAGAGGTTACTTTAATTTATAATATTCACTAAACTGTCATGCGGTGAATTTGGCGTAAAGTAATGTAAAGGTAAGGATAGTTAAACCACAACTTGGGAAACATTATATGTGAATTTATATGGGGTGATTTTATAATGAAAGTAGTTTTAACAACATTGAATGCCAAATTTATCCATTCATCCGTTGCGTTGAAATATCTGGAGATTGCTTGTCGGCCTATATGCTCTGAGATTGTTAGTAAGGAATATACTATTAATAATGAACTGCTTACTATTTTAGGTGATATTTATAAGGAGCAGCCAGCTATTGTAGGACTGGCTTGCTATATATGGAATGTGGATATGACTTTTAAATTAGCTGGGCTCTTAAAAAAAGTACTGCCGAAGGTGGTTATTGTTTTAGGTGGACCAGAGGTAACCTACGATCCAACAGAGATTATGAGACAGCATAGCTCAGTAGATTATGTTATACAAGGAGAAGGGGAAGAAACCTTACAAGCGTTGCTTCTAGCACTCAAATCTAATTCATCTGTTAATGGCATTGCTGGCCTAACTTTTCGGCAAAATGAGATAATTGTTGCAGGAAAGCCGCAAATTGTAGTTGATTTAAACACTATCCCTTTTCCTTATTGTGATGAAGATATAGACAAACTGAAAGATAAAATTATTTATTATGAAAGTACTAGGGGATGTCCTTTTTCCTGTAGTTATTGTCTATCAAGTGCTAATTGCGGTGTACGATTTTTTAGTCTGGATAGAGTATATAGGGATCTGCAATTTTTTATAGCACATAATGTTAGACAAGTTAAATTTGTTGATCGCACCTTTAATGCCCGTAAAGAACATTATTTGCCTATATTACGTTTTTTAGCTAAAAGTGATTGCCGTACTAACTTTCATTTTGAAATTTCTGCAGATATTTTAGATGATGAGGTGTTAGAATTTTTAAAAGAGATACCAGTTGGTAGATTTCAATTTGAAATAGGTATTCAATCTACATATGAACAAACCCTTGATAAAATTTCCCGACATAATAACTGGTCAAAGATTATGGATTATGTTACAAAAATTATTTCCTATCAGAATATTCATGTGCATCTTGATTTGATTGTTGGACTACCCCAGGAGAGTTATGAGCGTTTTGGGCAGTCCTTTAATGATGTTTATCATCTTCAACCACATATGTTGCAGATTGGCTTTTTAAAAATGCTAAAAGGTGCTGCTATTAGAGATGATGCGTATAAATATAATTATATTTTCCTTGATTATGCACCATATGAAGTATTATCAAATGATTGTTTGACTTATGGCGATATTCGTAAGCTTAAGATCCTGGAAGAAATATTCAACCAGGTATATAATACTGGTCGATTTCGGTGTACATTACAATTTTTAATTACATTACATGGTGGTGATGCTTTTAATTTCTATCATGATTTGGCTACATATTGGGAAGAACGAGAGCTGCATCTAGTGGCTCACAGTAGTAAATCATTATATAAATATTTAGTGGATTTCTGTCAGGTTCATCATGCACAAGAGGTGGATTTAATCCAGGAATTTTTGAAGTTTGATGCTCTTACGAGTGAAAAAGGAACGGTACGCCCGGAAGTTTTATCATGGAACAAAGAAATATGGTCCAAGGAAAAGGGAGCATTCTGGAGTAATCAAGAAAAAGTACGTAATTATTTGCCTGATTATACTTTTACGACCTGGCGGGATATTAATAAAAAGTATCATATAGAAGTATTTTCGATAGACATACCCCAGTATTTACAGTCAGGGACAATTGTAAGTGTGGATACTCCTGTGTTGTTCTCTTATGTTCAAGATACTACCAAGTATCAATCTCTCAGTAGTCATTATTTAGGGCTAGGAAGAGAGGAATATTAATATGCGTTATAATATTTATTCAGAACATTTGAAACAGCGTTATGGTGGGAAGGTGTATAAATTACCTGTCAGTTTACCAGTTACTTGTCCTAATCGTGATGGTACTTACGGGAGAGGGGGGTGCGTCTTCTGTGGTGAAATTGGTGCCGGATATGAAAATCTGCC
>Ga0316613_10000607_pt1 | contig 27340 bp, 24 predicted proteins | sample OWC_soil_day10_C_2_FD_207647 | JGI IMG/M metagenome (GOLD analysis project Ga0316613, IMG submission 207647) | Wetland soil microbial communities from Old Woman Creek delta, Ohio, United States - OWC_soil_day10_CT_b | ecosystem: Environmental > Terrestrial > Soil > Wetlands | place: USA: Ohio...
ACCTTGGCAGTACAAAGTGGACAGTTAGAACTTAATGCTTTTTATCCGTTAATAGCGGTCAATCTTTTACCGGCGATGGAGTCGATGGCTAAAGCCTTACGTCTATTGGCGGAAAAATGTATTTTAGGAATCCAAGCCATGCCAGAAGTGTGTTTAAAACATTTGAAAAATAGTACAGCCCTTGCGACGGTACTGTCACCGCTTATTGGTTACGAACATGCGGCAATATTGGCTAAGAAAGCTCTTGCTAGTGGACGACCGGTTATTGATATTTTACTGGAAGAAAAAGTATTTTCTCAGGAGGAAATTACTGAACTGCTGCAGGTGCAGCAATTAACTAGAACGGGAGTTATAGGAAAGGATAGTAAGTGGCAGAGGAGGACTGAGAATGAATAATACCCAACGAGGTAATCGGCTACATATAGCCTTATTTGGAAGAAGAAACGCTGGAAAATCTAGTTTAATTAATGCTCTGACCAATCAACAAGTTGCTATTGTTTCAAGAATTGCCGGGACAACTACTGATCCGGTATATAAGTCTATGGAAATTTTACCTTTAGGGCCAGTAGTGATGATTGATACTGCTGGTTTGGATGATGCTGGTGAATTGGGAGAAATGCGTATTCAAAAATCTCTGGAGGTTCTGAATAAGACAGATTTGGCTCTCTTAGTTATGGATGCACAAAACGGGGGAGGAGTGCTGGAACAAGAACTTGTCAGATTATGTCGTGAAAAAGAAATTCCTATGATTGGAGTTATCAATAAAATTGATAACTTAACCGTAGATTTCTCTAAGCAAGAGGCTATAAAGCAGCAGTTGGGAATTAAGAATTTGGTGATGGTCAGTGCCCTAACTAAAACGGGTATAAACGATTTAAAAATTACATTGGTAAAAACTGCACCCGCACACTTTGACAACCAAACGATTATTGGCGATTTGCTGAATCCGGGTGATACAGCAGTACTAGTGACTCCTATTGACTTAGCGGCTCCGAAAGGACGGCTTATTTTACCTCAGGTACAGGTGATCCGTGATATTTTGGACAGCGATGCCATGGCTTACGTGACAAAAGAGCGAGAGTTAAAAGAGTGTATTGAAAATATGAAGAAAAAGCCTCGTATTGTTATTACCGATTCTCAGGCTTTTCTGAAGGCGGATGCAGATACACCACCTGATGTTTTGCTGACATCATTCTCTATTTTGTTTGCCCGCTATAAAGGAAATTTGGACGTTTTGGTAGAGGGAGCAAAGACACTCCTGGCACTTAAGCCTGGTGATAAAATTTTGATGAGCGAAGGGTGTACCCACCATCGGGTGGAAGACGATATTGGCAGCGTAAAACTGCCTCGCTGGATTCGCCAATATGTAGGTGGGGAGATTCAATTTGAATGGTCAAGTGGTATGACTTTTCCTGCTGATTTATCTCAATATAAGTTGATAGTGCATTGTGGTGCTTGTATGTTGAATAGAAGAGAAATGCTAGCGCGTATTATGGAAGCGCAGCAAAATGGGGTAGCTATTGTAAATTACGGAGTGGCTATTGCAGCTCTGCAGGGTATATTGCCAAGAGCTTTATCACCATTCCCGCTATTAGCGGAAATGTTAAATAATGATATAGAGTGGTAGGATCTTTTTGGACAAAAAAAAACCACGCTAATATAACGTGGTTGCAAGAGGATGGAATTTTAGTAGAGTATTTTTAAAAAATTAGCATCCAGAGGAACAATCATCATTTGAGAAGCAGAGTAAAAGGATGATTATAATAATTATTATAACCCAACTACCACCGCGTCCATTGTGTCCACCAAAACCACCGAAGCCCATAAGTATTCCTCCTTTTTCATGTATATTCTTGTGACGTAATGTATTGTATGCTAGCTAGACACGGGAGGTACCAATGATTTGTTATACAATATTATTTTATAATACAAAATAATACTGCTTGATATTTCACTTGAATTAAGCAAACTCTGATTAAGCGGCATAATGTTAAGCATATGGCGCAATTACAATACTAACTTCATAAGATAATGCAAAGGAGATGATTGTATGAAAACGACAAAGATACCGATAAAAACGCATGATGCCTCCAAACAAGGTGAAAAGGGCAAAACAAAGGCTTCGTGGCCTAAGACGAACAGCCAGTCATCTACGAATGCATCACAGCCTAAATTGCCTAATAAGTAAGCAGCAGACGACACCTTGAAGGTGCCGTCTTCTTTATATTAATTAAGAATTAGTTTTTCCCACTAATCTCTTTTGATTGAAGTGTATTAGATAAATATTTGTTTATGGTTTTAAATATGAGGAAACGTCGAGTAGTAAAATAATTTTACTTTGGAATGAATTAATCGATATTGCGTAAAATATATTACCACTTCAAAATATATTGAATATGCTAGCTTTTTGATAAAACCGAATTTGCTAGGTAAAGCACTAATCAGGCAGTTTGTATTGGTGGCTTTCATATGACATAGTATATAAATAGATACTATGTCACTGATAAGTGCGTACTTGCGAATTAGCGTGGTAATGTCTATTATTATCATAAAAAGCATCACGTTCATCATTTGAACAAGTGCGATTTTTCTAAAAGAGTAAGATTTCCTTAAAAGTCACCATTTGGGTAGATTGGGGTACATCTAAAGCTAAGATAGCAAGACCAGTCTGCTAAATTGACAGACTGGTCTTGCTTCTTTCCATGAGTAAAGAATTATAAAAAATTTGAGGGGTGTGCAGCTATGAAAAAGACGATTTTAGAATCTGTTTTTCAAAGTATTCATCATGGCGGACTAAAAGTACGTTATTGGGATGGATCCGAGTCCCAATACGGTACTAGTGAGCCTACTTTTAAAATTATTTTTAATAAGGAACCACTACTTTCTGATCTGAGTGATCCATCATTAGCTTTGGGAGAATTCTACATGGATGGCATTATAGACTATGAAGGTGAATTGGATAAGCTACTAGACATCATGGAAATGAATAAGCCACTCAACATTTCAAAGCAAGGTACGATGAAAAAAATCTTTACTACAGCAGTAAAAAATCTTGTATCCTTAGCAGATAAAAATGAACAAAAGAGTAATATCCAAGCTCATTATGATCTTGGTAATGATTTCTTTTCCCTATGGCTTGATAAAACAATGTGTTATTCTTGCGCCTATTTTAAGACACCACAGGATTCTCTTTATAAGGCTCAGTTACAAAAGATTGATTTAATTTTAAAGAAACTTCGTTTAGAAACGGGACAGAAATTACTAGATATAGGTTGCGGTTGGGGATCACTAATTATCCGGGCCGTTGAAAAGTATGGTGTTAAGGCACTTGGAATTACGTTAAGCGAGGAACAATACGCGAGTGTTACTAATCGAATTCGCAATGCTGGACTGAGCAGTTTTATCGATGTGAAATTGGTGAATTATCTTGACCTGGATTGTAGCGAATATCAATTTGACAGGATCGTTAGCGTAGGTATGTTCGAACATGTTGGCAAAGAATACCTTGCAAGATATATGCAGAAAGTGAATGATTTGCTTTTACCTAAAGGAATTTCCTTATTGCACACTTTAATAAATCAGCAAGAGGTCATTACTAACCCTTGGGTTAGAAAGTATATATTTCCCGGAGGATATATTCCTTCACTTCGCGAGACATATCATTTATTCCCAGAGTATGATTTCAGAGTAATTCACGATGAAAGTCTAAGAATGCATTATGTTAAAACATTGGAATACTGGTATCAAAACTTTACACAACAGCTTGACAAGGTCTATCAAAAATTTGATGAACGTTTTGTTCGTATGTGGTCATTATATTTACAGGGAGCGGCTGCAATACTTAGAACGGGAAATCTTGACCTACATCAAATCCTTTTTTCCAAAGGCCCAATCAATGATTTGCCCCTAACACTAACCGATATCTATGTACAAGACTAATATAAACATAAAAAGACCTCCGATTGTAGAAAGATCACTACAAATTGGAGGTCTTTAACATGATAGAGAAGAGAATGAATAAGGGATAGAAAAAATTATGGATGTTGCGGCGATACTTGCTTGTATACTGTCATATAAACCCATAATGCATTGAGTAATAATAATGTACCAGTGATAAAAAATACATAGTGGATACCAAAGGCGGCCGCTACCTGTCCACCTAATACTGAACCGCCAAAGGAACCTAAAAACTGAGCAGACTGGTTGTAGCCAAAAGACCGACCAGTAATAGAGCTTGGTGTATTTCGCATGACCAAAGTATTAATAGAAGGCAACAGTCCTGCTGCCGCTATACCTAACAAAAAGCGAAGCCCCATCAATTGCCAAGGTGTTGTCACATAGGCTTGGGGAATGAAAAGTAGTCCTGCGGCAATAAGAGCCACTAAGATTACCTTATGAGGACCAATTCTGTCAGAGATTTTTCCCAGCTGCGAAGCAGCCAGCATGTTGGCAAATCCGGAAGCAGCAAAAACCATGCCGGAAATGAGAGCAACGTGATTCACAACGTGCAGCTGGCCAATATACACTGTGATAATTGGCTCAATGGACAATAGAGCCAGTTGCAGGATAAATGTGGTGATAAACATAGTAATCATTACTTTGGGATTGGGTATAAGGTTCCAAACTTCACGATAAGAAAGTATTTTTTTAGTGGGAGGCGTAAAATTCTCCTGGACAAATAGGAGAGATGCCATGAATGCGATCATTAGCAACGTGCCAGTGGCAAAGAAGACGCTGCGGAACCCCCAGGTTTCAGCCAGATAGCCACCAATCAATGGCCCTAGTAACATGCCACCAACTGCTCCAGTAGAAAGTGTACCAAGTGCCCAACCAGCACGTTCTTTTGGTGCTTGGGTTGCGATTAAGGTAATAGCTGCTGAAACAAAGCCTGAGACGGCCCCTTGAATTAACCGCAGTCCCACCAATTGATAGACATTTTGTACGAAGCCCATACAAGTTATAACAATGGCCATTCCTAAACTAGCCCGGAGTAACATAGGCTTTCGTCCATACCTGTCTGCAGCTTGCCCCCAAATGGGGGATGCAATCGCCATAATAATAAAGGTAACTCCGAAGGCAATTCCAGACCATTGCTCAATTTCTGCAACATTTTGGATTCCCAAGTGTTCAATATAAAGAGGTAGAACTGGTGCGATTTGGCTCAATCCTGCAGCGGTAGCAAAACAGCCAAACCAGCATACTAGCAGATTCTTTTTCCAAAATTCCATTATAATATCCTCGCATTCTAAATTTGCTGTTAGTTCATGTTAGAAATAACCGCTTCTGCTATTAATACATTTACAGGGGGTCGCAAGAAGATTCTATACCACGAATGAAGGTATTGATTAAGCACTGATAGCTTTCTTCTCGATCAATGGGGGCAGCGAACCATCCTGCCTCTTCCAACGAAGCAAAGCCATGCATCAAGCTGCGTAAGCCTCGAAGTGCATGGGTTTTATCGCTGGCAGCCAAGCCGTATGGTTCTAATACCTGGGAAATTACTGCCATCATTTTTTGAATGGCAACCTTAAGCTCCAGATTATCACGGTCTGGCGATGATACGATCGCCTTATACAAACCTGGCCGTTGATGGGCAAATAATCGGTAGGCATCAGCTATAGCCATAATTGCATCCTGCCTTGCCTTACCAATGGCAACTTCACTGATTTTGGCTCGCAGTTGATCTGTACCCCAAATTGCCAGCTGTCCTTTTAGTTCAGGCAATCCGTTGACATGATTGTATAATGAGGGCTTACGAACGCCTAAACGTTCGGACACAGCTGTAAGCGTAATATTATCTAAACCATTCAAGTCGGCGATTTCCGCCGCTGCCGCCACGATAATTTGGCGGTCTAATTTAACGCGTGTGCACAAGGGGGTCACCAGCTTTCCGTTAGTATTCTATTATTTTTGGATGTTCCTAATATAAAATAAACTAATGAGTATAATTATAAAACTAACGATGTTAGTTTGTCAATATAAGGTTATAGAGTAACAGATAGTTTGTGGCCTGAGAAGTTGGTTGCTATTTTTGCCTATCCAGCTTTGCCAATGTATATCCTCATCAATTATCTGGTGGTATGCAGCAAAGGTGAGATATTTTTGCAAATATCATTTTTAAGGCGCTCTAGGTCAATATATAAAACTGGCAATTAGTATAAGACTTTTAAAAAGCAATGGAGGCAGTGCATTCTTAGTTGTATTTTAAATGATCTTATAAAATTCCTTGACGCATACATGGAAGAAAGTGTAATCTTAATGTAAGATACCATGTATGATACCTAGAGCCGATCAGAAAACTGAAGGCTGGGTTTTCTCGAAAGGGAAGCTCAGCCTTTTTTTGTGACCTAATTTAAAGGAGTGAAGATTAAATGTATATGTCTCATTTGGAATGTCCCAAATGTGGTGCCAAGCATAATCCTCATAAAATTACTCAGCTGTGTCCTGATTGTAGTGCACCATTATTGGTTCGGTATGATATGGATAAAGTAAAAGAAAACTTTAAAAAAGAAGAATTGGTAAATCGTAAAGCTGATCTATGGCGGTACCGCGAATTACTGCCACTTGTTGACGAAAAAAACAAAGTTAGTTTGGGCGAAGGGATGACACCGCTTATCTCTCTAAATAAACTTAGTAAGAAATTGGGCATTGAACTATATTTAAAGGATGAGGGAATTATCCCCAGTGGGACTTTTAAATCTCGTGGTGCTGCGGTGGGAGTTTCACGAGCCAAGGAGCTAGGTGTAAAGGCATTGCTAATGCCGACAAATGGTAATGCCGGTGCGTCTTGGTCGATTTACTCTGCGAAAGCTGATATTGATGCTTACATAGTTATGCCAGTTGATGCTCCTTCTATTACTCGTAATGAATGTGCGATTGCTGGTGCAAAGTTGTTTTTAGTCAACGGATTAATTAGTGATGCTGGTAAAATTGTTGGTCGTGCAGTAGCTAAACATGGTTGGATGGATGCTTCTACACTAAAAGAGCCATATCGTATTGAAGGTAAAAAGACGATGGGATTAGAAATCGCTGAACAGCTTAATTGGGAAGTGCCTGATGTCATCTTGTACCCGACTGGTGGCGGTGTTGGTCTTATTGGCATTTATAAAGCTTTTCGCGAGTTGCAGCAGCTAGGTTGGATTGGCGAAAAAATGCCTCGTTTGGTTGCTGTTCAGGCAGCAGGATGTGCACCTATTGTTAAGGCCTGGGAAGAGAAAAAAGATGCATCGGAATTTTGGGATAATGCTTCTACGGTTGCTTTTGGCATTACAGTACCGAAAGCACTTGGTGACTTTTTAGTCCTTGATGCTATCTATCAAACTGAAGGTTGTGCAATTGCAGTGACTGATGAAGAATTGTTGAAAGACCAAGCTGAATTAGCCGCTACTGAAGGAACCTTTGTGTGCCCAGAAGGCGCAGCTAATTATACCGCTATTAAAAAACTGCGGGAAAGCGGCTGGATTAAGCCCAATGAGAAAGTTGTTATGCTCAATACTGGCACTGGTTTGAAATATCCTGATACCGTCCGAGTGAATGTGCCTGTTCTTCAGCCCGATGAAGATGTATTTGGATAATAAGAAGCGTTGACCAGGTGTACTGAAGGCAAACTTTATTCTTAAGAGAATAAAGTTTGCCCTTTAAGTTTAGTGTAAATAAAAATATTTTCATCTATAATGACAGCACAGTTAGGCCTTGTCATTTGTTAAATTATCAATATGAGTAAGTTGAGGAAAAATTTTCATCCAAAGTAAAGCTATTATAATCGTGCCAATACCTCCAATTAAAACGGCAGGCACGACACCAACCCAAGCTGCTGTTATACCTGATTCAAACTCACCTAATTGATTTGAGGTACCGACAAACATTGAATTCACAGCACTCACTCTTCCCCTCATCTCATCAGGAGTTCCCAGTTGCACCAAAGACGATCGGATTACCACACTGATAACATCCGATGCACCAAGAACTGTAAGTGCGCAAATCGATAGTACAAAGGACGTTGATACCGCAAAACCAATAGTAGCTATCCCAAAGATGATTACTGCAATGAACATAGTTCGCCCCACTCGATGTTGGAGGGGATTGCGTGCTAAGAACACCGACATTAATAGTGCACCAACAGCAGGCGCCGACCGCAGAATTCCTAATCCTTGTGGACCAATAGCAAGAATCTCTCTTGCATATACTGGAAGTAGAGCCGTAGCTCCACCAAGCAATACTGCGAAAAGATCGAGGGATATGGCACCAAGTATTGCTGGTTTACTGCGAATAAAGGAAATTCCCGCAAATAATGATTGTAGATTTACGGAACCTTTATTGCTTACAATCATCCGTTGAATATGAATCAGAGAAACGAATAAGCTTGCCCCTAGGAATAACACACTAACAATAGAATAAACAGGAGTCGGACCAGCAACATAAAGTAATTAAAATACATTATTGGTAAGAGCATAAATATGCCATCCTACCGCAACTGCTAGCATCTGATAAGCCAAGGTAGACAATACGCGCGCAAACCAGAAAAAGATAAACGACTTATTGTTTACTGAGCTCAACTTTCTGGATAAGTTATGTAATAATGTGATCATATTGTACTCCAATTCAGTTTGAACGATTTGATTATTAAAAAGTATAATTTTATTGGAAACTGCTGTCAAGAAAAAATGACAATGAGTTCTACAATAGTTAATAGCTGTTTTAAAAAATTATACAGAATTAGAGTAATATAGTACAATTAATCTAGAAGAATTTTTACGTTATTGGAGGTTATTATCAAATGACAGAAATAAAATTAAGTAATATTGAAGAAATTGCATCTATATTTATTGAGAATAGCCCACTTAATAAGATGGAAGCACTAGGTTCTTTAAAACTTTTTGATTCTCCACTGTTGGCAGTAGCTAATGCCTACGATCCGCTATTTACTCGCCTCACCGAAGAAGATGCTGTTGGTCCACAACATATGCTGCCGCAGGAATGGTTAAAGGATGCCAGGTCTGTAATATCATATTTCCTGCCTTTTACGAAACGAGTCCGTGAAGCCAATAGGACTTTGGGATTGGCTGCCAAAGAATGGATGTATGGGCGCTACGAAGGCGAACAATTTAATAACTCCTTACGCAAACATCTAGTTCAGTATCTCGTAAATGCTGGAGCTAAAGCCGTTTCGCCAGGGATAGATCCTCGTTTTGCTGTAGTAAAACGCCGCAGTAACTGGTCTGAACGCCATGTCGCTTTCGTTGCTGGTTTAGGGACGTTTAGCCTGAGCCGTTCATTAATTACAAGCTATGGTTCTGCAGGTAGGATTGGCAGTGTAATTGTGGACTTTTCCATTGAGCCAACCATACGACAATATACAGCAATGGACGAATATTGTGTGAAATGTGGTGCTTGTATTTTGCGATGCCCACCACTTGCGATAAATGAGCAAGGTAAGGATAATGCGGTTTGTTCAGACTATCTGGATCGGGTTCTTGCACGTTATAAACCTAGATATGGCTGTGGAAAATGCCAAACAAGTGTGCCTTGTGAATTTAAAATTCCCCATGCACCAGTCAACAATAGATCCGACAACTACTTTTAATACTATCTGTAATTGCGAAAAGTCCTGCAAAATTATTTTGCAGGACTTTTCTATTATAAGGATAAGTGTATAGTTAATAAAGCTTGTGATTATAAAGAGTTAGAAAAGCTCGTGTCAATTGGCAAAAGGTTGCTGGTTTCGCCGTCGGGATAATTGATTTTTTTTGACTGCATATTAAAAGTATCAGCAACCTTAGACAAATTCAAATGTAGGATACTACAGTAATTTTATGTGAATTATATAGTGGAGAACTATGCGGCAGCAAAATTTTGATTGATACACTATGTTGGCACGATAATTGCTTTACTATAAAGGAGACCTGATTTAGAAGGAGTTAAAGCCCCATCTGAATCTTAGCTTATCTAAGAACTTAGCATTCTAAGGCTTGCAACTTATAGAAAATGAGAGTCTTAGACTTGGTCATCGGATAAATTTCAATCAAGGTTTATAAAAATGAGAGAATAACAGTGATTCCTTCTCTTATTCATGGGAAAGGGGGGCAAAACAGATTATGAAGAGAATTGATAGAATCTACAATTATATTAGAGAAAATTCTCAGAAATATACGATTGAGCAATTGACAGGTCAAATAGGATTTGATGCCTCTGAAATCTCCGAGGCATTAGATATTTTGAGAAATAATGTAAGTATGGAACTAAATGTGCTTTTTAAAATGGACAAGGTTATCAAAATAGCAAGTAGACCTGTTTTATATTTTGACAAAGAAGTACTGGAAAAATTATGTGGTAAGAAACTTGGTAAGGGGCCTATCGAAGTTGGCAAGCTAGAAGAAATTATAACGATTAAGGAAGATGATTCTTTGGAGAAAAGCCCTTTTAAATATTTAATTGGGGCAAATGGTAGTCTGAAAAACCAGGTTGAACAAGCGAAAGCCGCTATACTTTACCCACCAAATGGACTTCATACTTTAATTGTAGGGCAAACTGGTGTTGGTAAAACTTTGTTTGTAAATATGATGTATAGTTATGGGAAATACGAAAAAAAACTAAAGGAAGATGCTCCTTTTAAGATATTTAACTGTGCTGACTATTATAATAATTCCCAATTGTTAGTATCCCATATTTTTGGGCATATGAAAGGCAGTTTTACAGGAGCTGATGCGGACAAACAAGGTCTGGTTGAAAAAGCTGATGGTGGGATTTTATTTTTAGACGAAATACATCGCCTGCCTCCTGAAGGACAGGAAATGATTTTTTATTTTATGGATACGGGGACTTTTAACAGACTTGGTGAAACGGATCGCAAGCGCAAGGCAAATGTGCTTATTATAGGTGCGACTACAGAAGAGCCATTATCGTTAATGAAGACTTTTATTAGAAGAATTCCAATTGTAATTACTCTGCCGCCTTTGAATGAACGTCCAATACAAGAAAGCGTAGATATTATTAAATTTCTTCTTTCGAATGAAGCGCATCGTGTAAATAAGTCTATAAAGATTACGGCTGATGCTGCTAAGGCTCTTATCGGAAGTATTTCCTATGGTAACGTTGGACAATTAAAATCAAATATCCAATTGGTGTGTGCAAAATCTTTTTTGAATGGGATTCATAATAAGGATTATATTGAAATCAACTTTAAGAGTTTGCCAGACCATATTAAAAATGACTTATTATCATTAGGTGCTAAAAGAAATCAGATGGAAGAACTAGCCAAATATCTTGATGAGCCCATTATTATAACTCCTCAAGGCCATAAGGTGTTAGTGGAAGATGATCCTTATGAACCACCATTTAATTTGTATAAGATAATAGAAGACAAGGCAGCATTATTAAGAGAGGAAGGCATGAGCGAAGGGCTCATTAAGAAGTTTATAACGGTAGATATAAACTTGCATATCAAATCTTTTTATAACAAATTCAATAATCATATGAGTTCAAGAGAAAAAATGTTAAAGATCGTAGATAAAAATTTATTGGAATTAGCTGAAGAAATTCAAGAACTGGCTAGAAAAAGGTTGAAAAAAGAATATAAAGATCAATTTTTGTATGCATTAAGCCTACACCTAAGTGCATTGTTTAAAAGACTTAAAAGTAATCAGTCATTACAATATACAAACATTGAGAGTGTAATAAAGGAATATCCTAATGAGTTTGAGGTAGCATTAGAAATAAAGACCAAAATAGAAGAAAGATATAATATAGAAATACCCAAAGAAGAACTTGCTTATTTTACATTACTGCTTAGCTCCATTCAAGAAGAAAAACAGGGTGGACAAGTCGCTATCATAGTAGTAACTCATGGAAATAGTACAGCAACTTCTATGGTGGATGTAACACAAAAGTTATTTGGTTACAGCAATATAATAGCAGTGGATATGCCATTAGAAGTTAGTCCTAAGGATATTTTGGATAAAATAGTAGAGAAAATTCAAGATATTGATAAAGAAAACGGCATATTACTGCTTGTTGATATGGGATCATTAACGAGCTTTGGTACTATGATTATGGAAAAAATCAATATTAAAGTGAAAACTTTAGATATGGTTTCTACTTCGCTGGTGCTGGAGGCAGCGAGAAAAGCAAATATTTTTGGGATGGATTTGGAAAGTATCTACAATTCACTTAAGAAATTTAAAGGGTATGGAGGTACTATTGAGAAAACACATCCTTATCATCCAGATAAAGGAGTTATCATAACCATTTGTACCACAGGTGAAGGGGCTGCTGTTAAATTAAAAGAGTTAGTGGAAGATAGTATTCGTAATATAACGGATGAGTATATTGATGTGATTCCTATCGGCATTCAAGATGTAAAGGAAAGAGTAAAAGAAATCCGGGAGCAGCATAAAATACTGGCTTCCGTTGGAATCACAAATCCACATATTGATGCTCCATTCATACCTCTAGATGCTTTAATCGATGGGCGGGGAGAAAAAGTATTAAAAAATATTTTTAAAAATGATGATTTTACAATGATTGATAAAGGGCATAATCTGGTAGTCAGAAACCTTTGTGAAGATAGTTTGAAACAAATTCTCACATACCTGAATCCAATTAAAATCATTAGTGTATTATTGGAGTTTCAAAGAGTATTAGGAAAAGAACTCAAAAGAGAATTTAGTAACTCTATGCAAATGAAACTGATCATTCATTGCGGATGTGCCGTTGAGAGAATGGTCATAAAGGAGGGACTTAGCTATAAAGGGGATAGAAGTAAGAGTGATGCTGCCGTGATAAAACATATAAAAAAGGCCGCAGAAGTTTTTCACGACACTATTCAAATTGAGCTCACCGAAGATGAGATCTTATATATAGCAGACATGTTATAAGCAGATGTAACTGTGCATTATAATAATCCCTCATGCAAAGCGGCATGAGGGATTATTATGTAATGCGCAATGTTTATTTTATTTGATACACTTTAGATTAAGTTAACTGTATTAGAGTATCAATTTTTAGAAAAGTGTATTAAATAATGAAAAATGGATAGGGAAAAAGGGTAGGAAATGAAAAGAGCGGGAAAGATAAGGCTAATACACAGTGTTGGCATAAAAGTTGCATATATAAATATGTGTGAAGTGAATCATAGCATTATGGAGGTGAAATGATGGTAGCAATTGTTGTAGGTACACATGGAAATTTTTCTAGAGAATTGATTAGAACTTGTGAAATGATTCTTGGTCCAAAAGATAATATTGCAGCGGTTACTTTAGAACCTGGTGAAAGTGCCGATGGTTTAGTTGAAAAGTATAAAAGTGCCATTAAAGGTTTGGACTCAAGCGGAGGCGTTCTGTTTATAACTGACTTATTTGGGGGAAGCCCATATAATGCAGCTTGTAAAATTGCAATTGAAAAAGATAATATAGGTGTTGTTGCTGGTGTTAATTTGTCTATGGCATTGGAAGTCTTTAATTTACAAGATCTTCCTATAGAACAAATTGTAGAGATAGCGCAAGCTGCCGGAAAGCAGGGAATTATGGCTTTTAATAAAAGTGTCCTAATTAATAATGAAGAGGAGGATTTGTAATGAATATTGTTTTAGCAAGGATTGATGACAGATTAATTCATGGGCAAGTAGTTACAGTTTGGACAAAAGAGACAAAGTGTGAACGGATTATAGTGTGTAATGATGATGTAGCTGCAGATTCGATCAGAAAAACTCTTTTAACTCAGGTGGCTCCTCCGGGTGTCAAAGCAAGTGTAGTTGATATTGAGAAAGCGATCAGGGTTTATCAAAACCCTAAATATGCTGAAACTCGAACACTTCTCTTATTTACAAATCCTACAGATGTATTGAGAATGGTTGAAGGCGGAGTTGATATAAAGAGTGTCAACATAGGCGGTATGAGTTTTAAAGAAGGGAAAAAACAGATGACAAAGGCTGTTTCTGTTGATGAAAAAGATATAGATTCTTTTCGCAAGCTCAAAGAAAGAGGAATTGAGCTTGAAATCAGAAAAGTGGCATCTGACTCAAAGATTGATTTAATGTCCATTCTACAATAGAAGGATATTAAGATAACAAATAACACAATAGGGAGGGGTATACATGGAAATCAGTGGAATTCAGATTATTCTAATTTTTATCGTTGCCTGCATTGCTGGTATGGGGAGTGTGCTTGATGAATTTCAAACACACAGGCCACTTATTGCATGTACTGCAATAGGGGCAGTATTAGGAGATATGACGACAGGTATTATCATTGGCGGTACATTAGAAATGATCGCTTTGGGCTGGATGAACATTGGCGCAGCTATGGCACCCGATGCTGCATTAGCATCTGTAATTTCTACCATATTGGTTATTGCAGGTCATCAGAGTATTGGTGCAGGGATTGCTGTCGCCATGCCTTTGGCCGCAGCTGGTCAGGTATTAACCATCTTCGCCAGAACGATTACGGTATTTTTTCAACACCAGGCAGATAAATATGCTGAGAAAGGTAACTTTACAGGGATTGATATTTGTCACCTTTTGGCGTTATTCATTCAGGCATTGCGCGTATCAATTCCAGCAGTCTTAGTAGCCATATTTATCGGTACAAGTGCAGTTCAAGCCTTATTAAATTCCATTCCTCCAGTAATAACAGGTGGATTGCAAGTGGCAGGCGGGTTTATCGTTGTTGTTGGTTATGCAATGGTTATTAACATGATGGAAGCCAAATATTTAATGTCATTCTTTTTCCTTGGATTCGTTTTAGCAGCATTTACAAATTTCAATCTAGTTGCATTTGGCGTAATTGGTATTGTTCTTGCCATATTATATATTCAATTGAATCCTAAATACACGATAAATTCATCGCCAGCATTAGCATATCAATCAACTACAGCTAAGAATGATGATTTAGATAATGATTTGGATGATTAATGAGAAAAGGGGGAAGTCGGAATGAGTGTACCAGATAACAAAATTCAACTAACAAAAGGCGATCTTTTTAACATGTTTGTTAGATCCAACCTCCATCAAGGATCTTGGAATTTTGAGAGAATGCAAGCATTAGGTTACTGCTTTAGTATGGTACCTATTATTAAACGTTTATATAAAGGCGAGGATCGAGCTAACGCTTTAAAAAGACATCTTGAGTTTTACAATACACAACCATTCGTTACGGCACCAATTCTTGGGATAACTGCTGCGATGGAAGAACAAAAAGCAAACGGTGCCGAGATTGATGGTGGAGCTATTAATGGTATCAAAGTAGGTCTTATGGGTCCTTTGGCAGGTGTTGGTGATCCAATTTTCTGGGGAACCTTGCGGCCGTTATTGGCAGCACTTGGCGCATCATTGGCCCTTGGTGGCAGTATTCTTGGTCCATTATTATTCTTTATCTTATTTAATATTGTTCGCTTAGGGGTCAGATGGTATGGTATTGACTACGGCTATAGAACAGGAACGGATATCATTAAGGATATTGCGGGGAATAGGCTGCAAAAATTGACAGAAGGGGCTTCCATATTAGGTTTGTTTGTAATGGGGGCACTAGTTAGTAAATGGACATCAGTGAATATTCCCCTTGTTGTTTCGACCATTACCATGCAGGATGGAAAGGTCATTACCACTACAGTGCAAGATATCTTTAATCAATTAATGCCAGGTTTAGTACCTCTTATCATGACATTTGCTTGCATGAGCCTATTAAGTAGGAAAGTCAATGCTCTTTGGATTATTTTTGGCTTGTTTGCCATTGGCATCTTTGGCTATGCATTTGGATTATTAAAATAAATATAGGCTCTGAAATAAAAAAAGACACAGCTTGCTGTGTCTTTTTTTATTTCAATCGTTTTCAACTAGGGTAAAGGTACTAATGTGCAAGAAAATATTTTTTGATCCCATTGTAAATACCGGTTGCTACCTTTTTGTCAAAATCACGATTGGCGAGCAGCTTTTCTTCTTTAGGATTGGAAAGGAAAGCTGCTTCCGTCAATATTGCGGGCATGTTTGTATTTTTAAGGACATAAAAGTCGCCGGGCTGAGATCCTCTATCATATAACTTCAATTGATTAACCATACTGTCTTGAATCAAAGGGGCAAGATCATCGTCGTTGCCGCCTGGATAAAAATATGTTGTTGTACCACTTCCAATTTCGTCGCATGCATCGGCGTGAATACTGATAAATAAGTCCGCATTGGCCTGATTTGCGATATCTACACGAGCCTGTAATTCTTCAATATCTGAAACTTCACCGTTGCTGACATCGCGATCAGAGATCCGAGTCATAATAACAGTTGCTCCTCCATCAGCGAGTAATTGACGCAGATCGCGGGCTATAGCCAGTGTAACATTTTTCTCTAAAACATTACTTGGGCCAATGGCACCAGCATCACTACCTCCATGACCAGGATCAACAACGATCACCTTGCCTTTAAGAGAATGCTTTTGAGATTTCTGGTATGGATTTGTTTGATACTCCCATAGTTTACCAATATTCTGACTTTGGGTATCATAAGCAGCAGCACTAACCATCGTGGAAGTTGAGCTAATTACTGACAAAAATAAAGTCATGACAATAAGAGAAATTAATATTTGCTTTTTCATTTATTCATCCTTGCTCATTTATAGATTTTAGCCAATTACTTAAATTATACTCGATATAAGATCTCTATAGGTAACGTAATTTTTCCCATCTAATGAGGGATATAAGCTACTTATAGGAAATGAGAAACGGATTGAATTAAAGATATTTCAATAGCCCGATCTGTCTATGAGAGAGTAGGAAAAATTTAAATGGAGAAATGGACAGTGTAAAGCACAAAAAGCTCTATTTACATGTTAAAAGGGGGCTGTATAAAATACAGCCCCCTTACATTCGTAGCCGATAGGAAGGTTTATAACCAGAGATTCCTTTTACTGATACTGCATCTCTGCTGACAAAGGCTGATAAACATGCATCCCAGAATACATAGTGTTGGCTTGCATATTAGACATTTGGTACAGGGCTTTCTGGTGCATATACATCATCATATCATAAACCATATTCATACAAGAGGTACAACAATTCATAACCATTTTTCGCATGGTATCGTCGGAGCAAGACATGGTTGCAGTGCTTAAGGACATAACACATGATTTAAGCGAACTTGTCATGCAAAATACCATATCGCGGTCATCTAGTTGGCTGGCATTGACATTGATGGGCTGATGCATTTGATTCACATTGGCTTGCCAGCTCACGATCCGTTCTGGCATTATCTTGTTGATTTCTTTGGTCTGCATATATTTGAGTATGTTATTACACATGCTCATCATATGTTCTAATTGCCTATCAATCATGGACGTTATTTGAGGTTCCCTAACTTGAGGGCGGTACATGCGAAAGGTATTCATACAATTAACCATTGTTGTCATGGCTTCGCCAACGTGCATCATTTGATGGGCTTCTACTAACATGTGTCCTCTTCCCATGTCTCCACTTCTTTGTGCTTGTAGTGATCTTCTCATTCCATAGTTCATAAAAATACCTCCTTAAAATTGTATCCTGAAACATTTTTCCCCATTCAAGCCTGAAATATTCTCTTGATCCATCAAAAAAAAATTAAAAAGGAGGGAGTTTTAATCTGAGTCATAGCCAATGACCGATAACATAATCTTATTTGGACACTTCACGGTAGAAAGTTTAGAAGGGAATGAAAGAGGATTTGGAGAATATTGGACTGTAAAAGATAAAAGAACCTTTCTTAAGTTGGCTAAGATGCGCAGGAATAACGCATATTAGGAGGATAACTATGAAAAAATGGCGGTTTTTAGTTCTTACATTACTGGTTACACTTTTCTTTACCAGCTATGCATTTGCGGCTTACTCGTCTAATTTTGATGAAAGACCGACTGCACTTGAGTCGGGTAAAAGCACGGGGTATTTTTTATGGCAAGATAAAGATGGACTACATTTGCGAACAATATCAACAGGGGCTGCGCATGGGTTCAGCGGAACGGTTCGAACGGATGGCAGATTTGAAGATATTTTTGAAAAGTATAAAGGTAATAATGAAGATTATTTTGATGTCAGTAAAAGTCAAAATAAAATAGCCTACAATTTCACGACTTCAGAAGAAGAAGAGGGAATTGATTTTAAGCTTTCTTATGGGAGTTATGTGAAGTTTAGCCTAGCTCTAGATGGAGAACCTATCGCTACCGAAAAAATTTTTATTGGCAAGGATGGATGGCATCCTGCGAGGAATGAATTTACGATTCGCCACGATGAAGATTATACAAAATATATTGATTGGGGAACTGTCTATATCATTGGTGGAGGTTTTTGGCGACCTGGATGGCAGGGGCCTCACCAATAATTTCTATACATAGATATAAGCAATTGGAATCGCAAAAAAACTTCTGTAAAATAATGAATTTTACAGAAGTTTTTGCGCAAATGTATAATTAGAAAAGATATCTTTATATTTGGGATTCTCTATTCATGAGTTGGTGAGAGTGTCCTGGAATTAAGATGAATATGTTGAAGAATTGACTGCATCGTTGAGAAGTTCGCAAAGTGTTTCTAAAGCTTTTGGTAAATCTGCATTTGCCAGATTAGTCCAGCAAATTCGCAAATGATTGGTCTCTGGTTCTCCTGGATAAAAAATAGAGCCTGGGAGAAAATGTATACCGCGGCGATGGGCTTCTGGAATTAAGGAATCAGTATGAATTCCGCTTGGCAGGGAAAGCCATAAGTGAAGACCGGCAGATTGTTTCGGGCGGATAATGCGAGGATCAAGGAGATGGTCAAGAGTCTGAAGGACACTTTTGCGGCGTGTATCTAGTAAGGTGCTCATTTTACTGATTACTCGCAGCAGTTGTGGGTTTTGGAAAAAAGGTATCAGTGATTTTTGCAGCCAAAGGGGTGAGCCCAGATCTGCGATCGATTTGGCTGCAAGTAATCGGTTATAGATACTGCCATCGGCAGCAAGGAGTCCCAAGCGCATTCCTGGAAAGAGGAATTTGCTGAAACCCTTCAAATAAATAACTCGCCCATCAGTGTCTAACATCTTTAAGGGAGGAGGTAAAATAGAATTTTTAATCCGGGTCATTTCTAGTTCACGATGTGGTTCATCCTCCAAGATGAGGACATTATGCTCTCGTGCGAAATGTAATAAATCTTGACGGCGGGATAGGGACATGATGGCACCAGTTGGATTCTGACCCGTAGGGACAGTGTAAATGCCTTTCAGGCGAATATGAGGTGCTAAGTCTTCCAGTATATCAATCCGTATTCCGTTGCTATCCACGGGGATTGGTTGTAGGTTGACATGTGATAAGCGAAAAGCATCAATGGCTCCCGAGAAACAAGGGGTTTCAACGGCGATTGTATCACCAGGACCAAGGAAAGTACGAGTAAAGAGATCAATGCCTTGCTGGGTACCATTTGTTACAATCAATTGGTGGGGAGCAAGCTGAATGGATAGTAGTTTTAAATAGGCAACGATTGCTTGTAGAAAATCGGAATCACCTTGAAAATTTGCGTATTGACCTAAATAATTGGGCGATTTTTCTAGTGCTTGCTGGATGGATGCCTGAATTAAAGAGATGGGTAACAAGGAGTGGTGTACACAGGCAGAGGCAAGGTCTAATATATGGGGAGGGAGGCGGACAGAGCTCTGGCTCCAAAAGCTAGCCCGTGGAAGATAATCAGGGATGGAGAGTTGCCAATCAAAAGTAGTGGCAGGATTAGAATAATCTGTCTTATTTTCTAGGTTACCGACGAAGGTTCCTTTACCGGGAATTGTTTTTGTTAAGCCGTTATTATCAAGCATCTTATAAATATGATGGGCAGTGACTAAACTTATATTCAGCTCCTTTGAGAGATCTCGTACGGAAGGTAGTTTACTAGTCGGCTCAAGTAGGCCTGTACGGATTCGTTGGGCAATCTCCAGGTAGACTTGTTCGCGAATGGATACTGTACTTTGTCGGTTAATTGAAATTTTCATGAAACCTCCAACTGTTATAGTACTTGTTTGACTGTTATAGTAAAATAATGGTTTTATAAGACTAATATACACGAATGTTATATAACAGGAAAGAGGGGGAAATCATGTATATAGTATATGGTCTAATGTGTTTACTTTTTGGTACGACTTTTTTAGCGATAAAGGTAGGTGTTGATGCAGGAGTTCCTCCTTTTCTTTTTGCTGGGACGCGCTTTTTAACTGCAGGAGTGATCGTGTTAATTGCAATGAAACTTCTTGGAAAAAAGATTGCTTTACAGCCCAAAAGCATATGGGATGTTTTTCTTGTTGGCATCTTTATGACTGCTGTTATGTTTGGTTGTTTATATTGGGGAGAACGCTATATTTCATCAAGCGTTGCTGCCCTATTAGCTGCCACTACGCCTATCATGATTGCTATCGTAGAATGGGTGCAAGGCGTTCGTAAAAATGTTTGGATCAAAGGGTGTGGTTTACTACTATCCTTTATTGGAGTCGTGATTGCCGTACTTCCTGCATTAGGAGTCGAAGTAACGCAGAAAGCTATTTTAGCGGTCGTAATTATACTGGTGGCTGAAATAGGTTGTGTTTTTGGTACAATGAAATCGAAAAAAATATTAACTGGAGGTTTGAGTCCTTTTCTACTAAATGGTTGGCAAATGGTAATAGGAGGAATAACTCTGGTGCTATTATCAAGGATTGTTGAACCAACAAGAGTGGCTATGAATGAGCAAATTGCTTTTTCATGGATTTATCTCGTTGTATGTGGTTCGCTTATTGGGCATGGGTCTTATTACTGGTTAGTACTTCGCGCAGGGCCCTTATTACCCTCTACCTGGACCTATATCTCACCTGTTATTGCCCAATTTGTCGGTTTCTATTTCCTATCAGAATATGTATCAATCTATTCATTCCTAGGGCTTGGCCTGGTACTTAGTGGTGTATTTTTGGTTAGCAGGGCAGACATATTAGAAAATTGGTTTAAAGAGCAACTGAAAAAAGTAGTACCTTCTTGATAGGTGGAAGATCACTAGTTCACAGTTCCAAAATACGCTATCGGCTTGCCGATAGCGTATTTTTTATAGGATAGGTATAATCTGGAAGGAATTTGATGAAATGTTAGCGAAATTTATATTACTAGGAAGATTACGTAGGAAATGATAGAGGTATAAGTCAGAAATTTATAATCATTATTTGACTGATTAAAGATGGTTGTAAGTCTTTTTATTATCCAAGAACAAAAATAGAAGGGAGAGTCATCAATGGATAAATCATGCGCATCTGAAATTTTTAGCTTGTATGTCGAAGGGTGGAAAGAAAAAAATGTTAATAAAATTATTACGAGCATAGATAAAGATTGTGTAATTATCGAATCCCATGGCCCAACATACTACGGGAGCGAAAACATCCGTCAATGGGTAAATGAGTGGTTTGGTGTAAATAGTATTGTGATAAAATGGGATATTGTTTCGTTTCATTATGATTCTGACGTAGGTTTTTGTGAATGGGATTTTACATGCATTGTCAATGATCAAGAGTATAATTTTCTGGGTGCAAGTATTGTTAAATATAAAAATGATAAAATAGCATATTTACATGAATATAGAATGACCGCTAAACCATATAAATGGGAAGGTTAGTCCCACATCTCTTGTATTAATAAAAAAAATTTGGGATAATAATAAAGAAGAATTAATTCAGATGGAGCTTTAAATTCCACTGAATTTTAGTCGTACTTATCCTTAGGTCGAGACCGCTCGTAACTCCTGCTTGTGAAGATAGGGGCTTAGGGCGGTTTAGTCATCGGATAAGCAGATTATTAGCTTAAGCTGCTTAAGTTTGGATTGAATTTAAAGTTTTGAAAAGAGGATAAGGAATGAATAAGGTATCCATTTATGGACTGACATTAGATCAGCTGGCAGCATGGCTTATGGAATATGGGCATAAGAAATCCCGGGCAGTACAAGTCTGGCATTGGCTTTACAGGAAACGAGTTACAAGCTTCTTCGAAATGATGGATGTCAATAAAGAATGTATTCAGTTATTGGTAGATCATTTTGTAATTGAAACATTAAGCGAACACTTACGTCAAGAATCCACAGATGGAACAATTAAGTTCCTATTTCAGTTACAAGATGGTAATCTTGTAGAAACGGTATTAATGAGACATAAATTTGGCTTATCTGTTTGTGTTACAACTCAAGTGGGCTGTAATATAGGGTGTAGTTTTTGTGCTAGCGGATTATTAAGAAAAAAACGTGATTTAGTTAGTAGTGAAATTGTGGAGCAAATTATGAAAGTCCAGCAGCATCTGGATCAAGAGAAACAACAAGAGCAAGTGAGTCACGTTGTGGTAATGGGGATTGGTGAACCTTTTGATAATTTTAAGAATCTCGTAGATTTTTTACAAATTATTAAAGAGCACAAAGGGTTAGCTATTGCTGCAAGACGTGTCACAGTATCGACTAGTGGCCTTGCAGATAAAATTATTGAATTCGCCGATGCCAACTTGCAGGTAAATCTAGCTATCTCATTACATGCACCAACGAACGAGCTTCGCACACGGATAATGAAAATAAACCGTACCTTTCCAATCGAAAAAATCATGCAAGCCGTCGATTATTACTTGGAAAAGAACAATCGGAAAATCACATTGGAATATATTCTGTTAAAGGACGTTAATGACAGCAAGGAACACGCCTGTGAACTTGCTAATTTAATTGGCGATGATAAAAAGCATCTTGTAAATGTGAATTTAATTCCCTATAATCCAGTGGATGAGCATAGTCAATATCAAAGAAGCGAAGGAGAATCCATGCGAACATTTTATGATATATTAAAAAAGCACGGTATTCATTGTAGTAAGCGGCTAGAACATGGGACTGACATTGATGCTGCTTGTGGGCAGTTAAGAAGTAAACAAATCAAAGACTCTAAAAAATGATTTGAATTAGATTACGGTGAAACCTCCTGCAAAAATTCCTATACGAATTTTGCAGGAGGTTATTTTAGAATCTTTCGATTTGCTAGAAGGTGACTTACTGAATTTTTCTCATGATTCTTTAGGGATAAAAAGAAATTTTGAAAATAACAAATGCTTTGCAGTAATAGTATGCAATCATAAGATGATTCAGTATAATATAACTAGGGATAGGAAATTTTTCCAGAGGGGATGAGTGTGTGGCTAAATTACGTGCGGTATTATTTGAAAAGCCGGCAGTTTATTGGAATAACCAAAAAGTAGTGTTTCCATTTGCCAAAATGGAAGCCTTGTTATACTATCTTTTGGTTGCTGGTGAAGCCACACGTGAGAGCTTGGCAGCACTTTTCTGGGGAGACATGGACGATCATGCCGCTAAGCGAAATTTACGCAATACGATATATTTGCTTAAAAAAACATTTTCGGTGGATTTATTGATTACTTCATCTCGATCGAGGATTACATTAAATCCAGAAGTGGTAGCGGTTACAGATCTGGAACTATTAACAGCTACTGATGTTGCAAAGTTTTTAGAAAAAAATTCGGGTGAATTTTTAGCAGGATTCTATTGTAAGGATGCAAATGGTTTTGATAATTGGGTTACGGAAAAGCGTGAACAGTTTAGGAAAGATCTTATAAGCTGTTTAACTAAGTTGATCATAAAGCTAATGAGCAACAAAAATTATTCCTCTGCCAAGCAGTTTCTACATCACTTGATCGGGCTAGATGAATATAACGAAAGTGCTTATCGGGTGCTGATGAAAATCTATGCAAAAGAAGATTCTTATAAAGTCATGGAAATATATCAAAAACTAGAACGGAAGATGGCCCATGAGCTAGGTCTAGAACCTAGCTTTAAGACACAGGAAATCTATAAAAGGATCAAGGACAGGAAAAGCAGCAAAGTCATTGTGGAAGAGATATTTAGCAACCAGAAATTTTTTGGACGCGAAAAAGAATTGCTGCAATTGCGCCTATGGCTGGATAATTCTTATCAAAAAGACCAGAGTAAACGAATGATTTTACTACAGGGAGACCAAGGTGTTGGTAAATCTGCAATTATTGAACAGCTTTTTTCTTCGATTTCAACAGAGAATTGTAATGTTTTCCGTACCCAATGTTACCAGGCTGAATTTGAATATAGTTATAAGGCATGGAACAATATTTTCTTACAGATATTGAATGTTTTAATGCAAGCCGAGATCAACTTGCCACCGCTTTGGAAGCAAGTTATTTCTTATGCTTTTCCAACGGCGAAAATAAGTGAAAAGCTTTTACAGGCAAATATAACAGTCGATGCCAATAAATTCAGTACAACGATGGTTGAAGAGATTATGTGCGAAGTATTGGGCAAGGCTTCCAGTCTGAAGAAAACTATTTTTTTGATTGAAGATATTCATTGGATGGACAAACAAGGGTGGTTATTGCTATGGCAATTATTGCGCCTACATACGAATATTATCTGTATAGCAACTTGCCATACGGAATATTTGCAGCAAATTGATAAATCAATAGAAGAATTTGAACGTAACAGTATGCTGAAAAAGATGAAAATTGGTAGATTTAGTGTACAGGACGTGATGAACTTATCAAAATTGCGCCTGCCCAGCATTAGTAAGGAGATGCAATCTAGGTTATACGACTATACAGGTGGCAACGCTTTATTTCTAATTGAATGTCTAAATTTGATTGCAGCTGGCAAAGATATTAGCCACTGTTCAATTAGGTTGAATAGTGTATTAAAGGAAAGGACGGCTAATGTCTCTGATAATGGCAGAAAAGTTCTTGAAATTGCTTCAGTATTTTTTGATAATGTCAATTATGAGGTACTGCTTGCCGTTTCAGCAATAAATGAATTTGACCTGGTTGAAGCAATTGAAGAGTTACAACAGAAGCAGCTGCTAATGGAAGATTTTGATTCGGACAAAGGGGATTCTATTTATAGATTTTACAATTTAAAAATTCGTGATTATGTGTATAATCAAATGTCAGCGATTAGGCAACGAATTCTGCATAAGCGAACGGCACTTTATTTAGAACAGCAATTGCAGTGTGGCATACAAAGCAAAGATATTTATGAGCATATTTTATATCACTACACAAATGCTGATGAAAAACTAAAAATATTGGATTATACTATTAAAATGGTCGAAAGATATTATTGCCCGCAATATGAGATGTTTCCGGAATTGAATCATTACTATCCAACGGGATATATTGATTTTCGGGAAAGTCGGAGTCAGATTACTACTTATTTAGATAAGATACGAGAATTATTAAATTTATTATTGTCGAAAGAAACAATAGATGAGCGATTAGACGCCTATAAAGTTGCTTATTGGGAAATGGCCGGGCGATATCATATCTGGCGGGGAGAACACCTAGCGGGGTTGAAATTAATGCATCAGATGCTGCGCCTGGCTTCAAAGAAAAGCCTCAGAGAGTATCAAATCAAAGGGTATCAGCAAATTATTTATTGTGGTATTCAGACTCGGAAAGCATACTTGATACAAAATTTTGCCACAAAGTTATTGCATTTGACTGAGCAGGATGAGCTTTCAGAGAAAAAAGCGACTGCATTAAGATTCCTAGGAATTGCCTGTGCGCTTAAGAAGCAGTATCAGGAAGCTGAAAATTATTATCGAGAATCTCTGGCTTTGTTTAAGAAGCTGGCTGTCCGCAATAGTTATTATGTTTTTACCATTGCAGCAGCTAACAATTACATTGGTGATTTGCGGCGAGAAAGTTTTGACTTTAAAGCGGCTTTGTACCACTATGAACAAGCAGCAAGAATAGCCGGACGTAAAAATATTAGCGAAGGTGTGGCTTTGTTTTATATTAATGCCGGTTGTACAGCCTTTCAGCTAAATGACTATGTAAAGGCCAGTGCATATCTTATGGATGCTCTGTCTGTTGCAGAAGGGTTTGGTGATCAAAGGGGTTACTGGTGTTTGCGTGGCTATAGCACACTGAACTGTGTATTAGCATTGATTGCTGTGAGGCAGCACCGTCCTTATGAAGCAAAACAATATCTAGAGCAGGCAAAAGATTTTCTGAAGAAATATAATGATCAATATCAAAGTGGAGTAATTTTTCGCACTGAAGCAGAAATAAGACTACTTATGGGGCAAGAAAAAGCTATAGCTGAAGTATTTAAAGATTATTTGACTTTGCCTGCGGTAGAATATTACAGGCAGGCACGAAAAGCGTTTGATAAAACTGGCAGGACGACCGAGATTCAATCTCTGGAAGAAATGTTAGCTGTATATGCAGCACAAGATAAAGCGTAAGATACAAGTTGCTGACTTTAGTAACAAGTACTGAAAATTATAAAAAGATTATAGGCGAACCTACTTCGCCGGCATAGACAATGTGAATGTTGCAAAATGAAAGATTATTTTGTAATAGTCAAATTGTCTATATTTTTTGGTGAATTTCACGACATAGTCGGTTTATTTATTTTTCTGAAGTTCCGCGCTAATGGTCGAACATTCACTTTATTAACATAAGTTTCTGTTTTTATCTTTAGATTATTTGAGTAGTCCTTGATACCTATTTGACGATATTTCGACAGTGCTTATTGTAAAATTCATACAAATACAAAATTGTTTACGTAGGGAGGAGCAAGAATATGTTTAACGGATGGATAAAAGAGCTGCCTTTTGCAGTCACTGTTACAGATAAATTTGGTAAGATCATAGAAATGAATGATCAGTCAGTCGAAGCATTCAAGAAGTATGGTGGCAAGAGTTTAGTCGGGGAAAATGTAAAAGATGTTCATTCTGAGCGTGCATACAAAAAAATTGCCGAAATTATTGAAACTAAAACGATCAACAGTTATACAATTGAGAAAAACGGTGTGAAGAAACTGATTTATCAAACGCCTTGGTATCAGGATGGGGAATATGCGGGTTTGGTAGAACTATCTATGGTAATTCCCGTTGAAATACCCCATTATGTAAGAAAATAAAATATTTGAAGAGGTGAAGGTAATGAAAAGTGATGTAGAGATCGCCCAGGAGTCAAAAATGCAGCCAATTATTCAAATTGCAGCAGATCTTGGTTTATCTGAGGATGATATTGAACAGTATGGTAAATATAAGGCTAAAGTATCGCTGTCGGTATGGGATAAAATTAAAGACCGTCCCAATGGAAATTTAGTTCTGGTTAGTGCTATTAACCCGACAGCTGCCGGTGAGGGAAAAACGACAACAACAGTTGGATTGGGCGATGCTTTTCGAAGGTTGGGGAAAAAGGCGATGATTGCCTTACGCGAACCATCATTGGGACCGTGTTTTGGTATGAAGGGTGGTGCCGCTGGTGGTGGTTATGCACAAATTGTTCCTATGGAGGATATTAACTTACACTTTACCGGCGATATACATGCCGTGACTTCAGCACATAAC
>Ga0316613_10000608_pt1 | contig 27309 bp, 23 predicted proteins | sample OWC_soil_day10_C_2_FD_207647 | JGI IMG/M metagenome (GOLD analysis project Ga0316613, IMG submission 207647) | Wetland soil microbial communities from Old Woman Creek delta, Ohio, United States - OWC_soil_day10_CT_b | ecosystem: Environmental > Terrestrial > Soil > Wetlands | place: USA: Ohio...
AATGTGACACGTTAGGTACCATACAACAACTACGTAATTGTCAAGAATCCATTATCTTCAAGGATCTCCTTAACTTTGAAATATGTCTTAATCACCACATCCGGACAACGGGTCAAACGATTCCAAGGATCATTATTCATGATATGTTGACAATCAACGCCTCCATACTCTTTGGCAAATGTTTCCTCAAACCACTCTACCAATTCCTGAATCATCTCGTTCAAGTGATGATTCTCTCGTTCCTCTAGTTCCCCCCGCCCCCCATGCAAGCCTAATAAGCAAACCCCTCCTGTTAATGTCCCGCAATTTTTACCAGTAAAGCCCAGCCCCCCAGCCAATCCGTTCATAGCCCGTACTAAATCCGGATTGTTTTTCCCTTGCTGTTCAAGGCCTAGTATTAATATGATCTGGCTGCAGTGAAACCCCTGCATTGACAGTTGCGTTATGCGAGCTATTTCTTCTGACATTGAAATTCCTCCCTAGTAAAGCATTCTTATTATTTAGGATCAAAAAATACTTTATCAAATAGAGTACCTTATTTCCCATTATATTCATTCAATTCCATAATCCGTCTTTTAGCCGGACTTGGCAAAAGAATATCGGTACAATAAATAAATTTCACACTTATCGATAGCCTGCCAGCCTGCTCTGCCCATTGTATCACTGACACCCTATTCAACGCTTCATAAAGTGCTGATTCAGTGCTTTTATCAGACTTACCCAGCATCCAAATAGAGACATTTAATTTCGTCGCAAGTTGTACACTGTCAACACTTACTGTATAATCCAGCACACCAGGCACCGAAAATATCCTTTCATCCAAATCAGCCATGGTAAAACACTGCTCCTCACTTAGAAAAACCTGATCATTCTTGCGTTTGGTGATCCGCTCTAACCTTCTTAGTATCGTACCACAGGAGCAGGGCTCAGGAAGAAATCGACAAATATCTCCTGTACGATAGCGAATTAATGGCATTCCCTGCCTGGTCAGCGTTGTAAAAACAACTTCACCTTCCTGCCCGTCAGGCACAGGTTTCCCTTGTTCATCAATGATTTCAAAATATAAATCAGCTTCTCGCAAATGATAACCAGCATGGGCTTCACAATCCAATCCTCCGCCGAGCCCCATTTCCGTCATGCCATAGTGTTCAAACACCTGGCAACTCCACACACGCCGGAGCTCCTGGATAATAACGTCAGGCACATGATCAGTGCTCAACAGTACATTCTTAAGTCGAATGTCTTTTCCTAAAAATTCAGCAGACCGAGCTAATGCCAGTACTTGTACCGGAATTCCAACCATGGAATCAATCCTCTCCCGTGTCATGATTTCCAGGGTTTCGGCAATATTTCGTACAACACCATGCAGAATGGGTTCGGCTCCTGCCCGCTTTAGTGCTGTTATCAATAAATCACCAACACTGCCACTACGTTCACCAGGCAACAAGATAAGTACCCGATCCCCTGGCCCCACCATCGTGGACATGCCGCGCTGAAAGAAATCTATTGTTAACGCTTGGTCAGAAGTTGTAAAGTATATACGTTTAGCCTTACCTGTTGTACCAGAGCTATCTAAGGTCACGATTCGGCTGATATCACTTTGGGATACACAAAGAAATTGCAACGCCTGTTCTCTGATATGATTAGCAGTGGTGAAGGGAAAACGTTGTAAATCTGCCAGACTACTAATTTCTGTAGCAGCAACATCTTTTAATAACGTATGGTAAAAAGGGCTATTCTCGTATGCCCGGCAGATAGTTTCCCGCACTGTTTGCAGCTGGTACTGACTGAGTTGTTCCTGGGTTAAAGTACCCATCCCTATCCCAATTTTTTCCCCAATCCAAGCTTCCAGCAAGGTTTTTTTTAATGTTATTGTGCTCATAACTTTACTATCATCCCTTCAATGTACGATAAAGGGGTTTCCCCTGTTTGTCAGTCAAATTATAAGCACAAAAAGGTATAATTCGGCTATCAGGGCTTACCACGTGAATAAAACACTCTCGCAAACGCTCTAGATCTAAGTTCCAGACATCCTGAAAGGCCATACCAGATATACAGAAAGAATAATTTTCCACCCGTTCTAAAAAAGCGTCAAGACTATCAACATTCATATTGCTATCTATTCTATACACCCCCCGTTGCTTCTCTTCACTTTGCGGTGCCGCCCACCGCTTAGCAACAAAAGTCTGGGCCTTCTTGGCTCCCACCGCCGCTACCTGAGGCTGACAACACCCCTCTGCACCAGCCTTTGTCCATGCTTTTAATTTTCCATTATCCATCAATACGAAACTGCCATGAAATGAACAATAAGCATTTTCCCCCATAGGCGCTTTAAAATCCGTTATTTTAAGCTTTCCGCCAGTCTGCTTGACGATCTCATTGATAACTTCTGGAATGGTAAAACGATCTTCATTAGAAGGCGCTTGTGGGTACCTGCCAAAATAACTGATAGGCTGAAAATGAACGCCACGCACTGCTGGTATTCTATCAATAGCAAATTGGGTTATACTTCCAATGTTTTGTATATTTACTCCAGGCACTAATGTCGGTACAAGAACCACCCCTAATTGCTCTTTAGCGCAATTGGCAATAGCGGCCTGTTTTTCTGCAAACAGTGCAGTCCCTCTTAGCTTTTCATAGATACTATCATTCGTTCCATCAAACTGCAAAAAGACACAAGATAAGCCCGCCTCTTTCAGTCGCCTTACATAGTCTGGATCTTTTGCTAATCTTAGACCATTGGTGTTTAATTGAATAAAACTAAACCCTAATTCTCGACCCAAGGCTACTATTTCCGGCAAGTCATCCCTCATGGTTGGCTCACCGCCGGATAACTGAATATTATAGGGCCCGCCACTCTGGAGTAGTAGGCGATACCAGTTTTCAATGATCCCAATATTTGGATCACGTTCTTCAGTACTTGCCTCAGCAAAACAAACTGGACAGTTCAAATTACAACGTTGCGTAATTTCGAGCAAAACGCAGCACGTATGCTGACGATGTTCTGGACACAAACCGCAATCAAAAGGACAGCCCTGTTTTACGTTGGTAGCACATACGGGCGCTTTCGACGGCAGCTTGGCAACAGCCCAAGACTCATAAGACGGCTCTCCCCGCCAAATGATTGTCCGAAACTGTCCATGATTCGGACATGTTTTATCTAAATAAACCTGATTACCGACCTGGATCCGTTGTGCAGTTATACGTTTTAGACACACCGGACAAACACTTTCCGTCAGCCCCAGTATATTTTCTTTATTCTGCATAGCAATTGGCCGCCTTTCTATCTTTCGGGCTCTTAAAGCACCTTAATTCGTTCCCGCAGATAATCTAGAAATGCATTTTATCTATTTAATTTTTAAAATATTAAAAATTACTTGAATTTACTTTACTATCAGATTACTATATACAGTATAATATCTAACTATTTTGTACGGAGGTTACTATAATGAACAACAACTTTGAAGAAACTGATTTTCTTGACAAAATTGAAGCCGATACAGTGATTGTGGAGGTTATCGACAATAAAACTGGAAAAGCATTCAGACGCAATCTACCCATAAAATACGTTGAAACAGATAACGGTATACAATTATTCGGTGAGACAATAGACGGTAATCCTTCGCAAATCGCCTTTTATTCTGATACAGCCATGACTAAAATAAGTGAACTGCTCGGTAATGGACCAGATGCCCCCCGCTGCAACCACAAAGAATAACCTTATTATGATAAACATCCCAACCTGGGATGTTTATTTTGCATAATCAGAAAGTATATCACTTTCTTGATTCTAAGCAAGGGCAACTAAGGCTTGGCGCAAGCCAAGTTTACTTTGTTTTTTCTGGTGAAAGTATCAAACGTTGTGACATTCGGCATTGGGGACAAAGCCGTCCCCCACTGGCATCTCCACATTCCCTACAATATACGGTAAAACATCGCACGCATTTATATAAGGGAGTATCAATGAGCTCATTCGTACATCGCGGACATGTATTGTTATTCAAGGTGCACCTTCTTTCCTATGAACATTTTTCAGCGATCAGTAAATAATAGCCTAGTTTGTATGTCTTCTTATCACTCTTCTCAATTCCTGCACATTGCCAAAGCTCTTCAGCTGAGCCGTGCTCCATAATAAATTTGACGACAAATTCTTTTAAAAACCTAGACTGATCTTCAAAAACCATTATTTTAAAACCATGATCCCGCAATACCTGAGCCATTTCATTATATGTCATAATACCAGAGGAATTACATGCTCCAAAATTACAACTCCTATCCCGGGCGTAAAGATCTGTTATCCCTAGCTTCCCTCCAGGAACAAGTATACGGTTCATTTCAGCGAAAACCCTGCCAACATCAGACATAACCGATAAACTGCACTCGGCCAAGACGCCGTCAAAAGAATGATCATCAAAGGGCAACTCTTCCCCCGAAGATTGGATTAATTGTAAATCACCGGTACGTTTTTTGCCTTGCTCTACGAGTAATGCCGACAAGTCAACTCCAATGGCATACAATCCTCCTACATCTCGAAGATACTCCACTGTAGTCCCAGTACCACATCCGATATCGACAACCCTCGCTCCATGCTGAAAGTTGCAACAAGCAGCAATTCGTTTTGTTAACATGAATCCCCCGGGACGAACTCCCGACCGCATGTTAGCGAAAATGTTATTTTCAAATAAATTTGGACTGCCCTGTCCCATCATTTATCCTCCAATGCCTTTTCCACCTGATCCATTTTACCTTTTGCTAACTCTTCAGGAATGAATACCAACCCACATTGAGAGCATTTATAAAGTTCAACTGGGAAATCACTCTCCATATAGGACAAGGTTACCTTACCTAGTGTTAGAGGAATACTACACTTATTACAAATAATAGCCTCCTGAATCTCTTTATCTATCTGAATCACCTCATTATCCCTTTATTTCCAGTCTATGACTGTAAGCATTATGCACTATAAACCCATCTTTATGCAGAGAATACTCTACCCAATAAGTTACACTTACTGGTTTGAAATAGGCAATGTAATTATCATTTTCTGTATTTTTAAATTTATTGCCAGTACTTTCAGCATGTTCAATAACTTTAATAAGATCCTCCTTAAGAATCATCCGCTCCTCCATAAGATCTCTTACATTCTCAGGAATTATCAGCGTAATGCTATACTCTTCTTTATTCACCGATTCCCCCCACACCTCTTTCAACAATGTTGTTTTAAGTCTTGCTCGATTTTCTTGCCGATCAGAATAGCCGGGACCTTTTTGTCCAGCCAGATCTTGCCCTTCTATGGCAAAAACTAAATCCAATAGATGATATGTCCGCTTGCCTTGATTGGCAAAATTATCGCGACACATTGCACAGTAAGTCAGATAATCACGGTCGCTTTCGCTAACGCGCTTGTTTATCGTCTTATGAGCAATTTCCTTATTAGCAAACAGCATGAGGCCCCCATAACCACAACACTCGGTGATTTCGCGGCTGTTTTTCAATTCCTCAACTTGGTGTCCTAATTTCCCCAAAATATTTCGTATACTCTGTTGTAACTCAGCCTCATGTCTTGTTGTACAAGTATCATGTACAGCCAGTTTGAGCAGAGTCTTCTTTCCATCTGTTTTATCCGGCAACCCGATCCTTTCCAACAGTGTCCAGATGGGCTCAGCAACCATATCAGGAATATGGCGTTTAAAAATGCTATAACATGTGGGACAACCTGTAATTACCCTTGGAGCACCGAGCTTACGCCAGCTTCCTTCTATATTTTGCAGGGTTTCTTTAAATAAAATTTCTTGGCCTGCCCAATCTGCCGGCACACCGCAACACCCTAACATCAAACCCACACCGCCAGTTATTTTTTCGCACAGAAATTGGTACATCTTTTTTACGTGTTGTGGTGAAGATGCACTGAGTTGGCATCCAGGAAAGAATATAGTACTACTGGACACAAAACCTAGCTGATGTTTACTAAGCACAAATTCCTCACTAGTGCTAAACTGCATATCCCGTAAGGCAAAATCATGAGCCGCTGGCGGCATTTTCCCTGTTTCAACCATGGTATGCCTTGCTTCGCGACAGATCTCACCCATATTCAACTTTCCTGGACAAACCTGCTCACATAGACCGCATAAATTACAAGCATTAATCATTTTATTAGCATGACGGACCCCCATCACAATGGACAAGTTATTGTACACTTCCCTCACATAACGTTTAGGGTAAGCGCGAAAATGGGCAAGATATTCACAAACTTTCACGCACTCCAAACATTCACACAACAGACACCGATTGGCTTCTTGTAAAGCCTCTTCTGCAGTATACCCTTCAACTGGATCAGCGCATTGGATTGCAGTTTGGGGTTCTACTCCATCCACATTTGTATACAGTAATGTTGTAAAATATCCTTCATTTTCTCTGCTGGCAGTCAAGGATGCATGTTGTAGTAATCGATCAATTGAATTGGCAGCTATTTTCCCATGAGAAATCGAGGTAATGATTGACTTATTATTATGACCTAAGATCAGACTGCCGCCAGCAAAAACTTTGGGATTGCTGGTGGCTCTTGTCAAGGGATCAATTACAACATTTCCCTTGGCATCCAACTCAAGCTCTACATTCAACGAAGCACTATCAGTGCAGCCAATTGCTAAATAAACAGCATCAAAAGATGCACTGAGGCTATCAAGAGACAACTTTGAACTACTCCCATTACCAACCGTAAAATTGAATTTGACTTCTACGGGTAATCTTTTTAGTAGTGCGAAATCGTCAATAATCTTTTGCCGTGGTAATCTACTTTCTGAAAACCCCCAGATACTTCCGCCCAAACGATCAGTTGCTTCAAAAACTACGATATTATATCCTTTTTTCCCAAGTTCAACGGCAGCTGTTAAGCCACTCAAACCACCGCCGATGATTGCGACCTTTTTGCTCCTTAGTTGTATCGGTATAAGCTTAAGGTCTAATTCATGACTCTCGTCCACGCAAATCTGTTCTAAGGCATTCATAGCAATAGACTCATCAATCTCTTTGCGCTTACACTGCAACTGACAGAGCTGATCACAAATCCTGCTGATAATCCTGGGAAATGGTATCATTTTGTATAATAACTGAGCCCCTGCCCCATAATCCTCTTTTCTAACAGCAGCGGCTATTCCTCGGGCATCAACATGAACCGGACAAGCGGCAGTACACCCTGGAGGTTGCTCTTGAACACATCGGTTCTCCCGTTCCCGCAACTCTTTTTGTTCCATACGATCCTCCCTTTCCTAAGAAGTATCTATAGTTATTCTCCATTGTACAAAATATAGGATTTTAATAATAATGAATAATGATGAACCGCAAAGGCCACAAAGATCGCAAAGGGAATAATAATGTTTTTCTTTTTGCGGATTCTTTGTGTCCTTTGCGGTACAATAAGACGCATTAGTTTGTTATATGAGAAATATTATTTATTCTTTGCAGCCAATGCGTCAAGTCCAGCTTTAATTTTTGCTGGCAATGCTGGGATCGAATAAAGGCGTACACCACAGGCATTATAAATAGCATTAAGAATAGCTGGATGTGGAGCAGTCAGTGGGCCTTCACCAGCACCAGCAGCACCGTGGGGTCCATGTTCCCGAGGACTGATGTTATAGATAATTTGTATGTCATCTGGAACATCCTTCACAAAAGGTAAACCACAGTTTACCAGATTGGTATGTTTCTTTAGATCTTCAAAGTCCTCGGTAAGAGCAAGACCAATCCCCTGTGCCAAGCCACCATATACTTGACCGTCAACAACTGTCTTATTCGTAATCGTTCCAAAATCAGCAACCGTTGTAAATTTAACGACTGTAGCCTTGCCAGTCTTCATATCCACTTCAACTTCAGGCATGAACAGCTCATACATGTAAATTGGGAAGGGCTTACCTTGACCAGTCACAGGGTCGCAGTCAGTACACATAGACGCCGTCCATTTCCCATTATAACGCAGGGGAAGATTGTCGGCTATCATTTCGTCATATGTGCGATACGTGCCGTCCGACTTACGCATAGCATTCATTAGCATTTCACAACCGATCTTAATGGCATTACCAGTCATGACATTAGAACGGCTACCACCAGATGGACCGCTGTTTGGAGTATATGCCATATCATTCATAACCAATTTAATTTGCTCTGGCTTGATACCAAGAGGACGGAGTGTTTCGTGAGCATGAGATAACGTACCGATGTCCGCGCCTTGACCATGATCTTGCCATGAGTCACCTACAGTTACACCAGTTTCGGTCAGCTCAACCCAAGCTTCTGAACTATCTGGACCGTCAAGGCCACAGCCGTAAATACCGATGGACAAGCCTACACCACGTGTTTTTTCAGGCGTTGAAAGTTCTTTACAACGCTTTTGAGCTTCTTGCCATAAGGGACGAAGTGTATTGAGCATTTCTTCGAGACAGAATACTTCTGGCACTTGTCCAGTAGGAGTCGTAGCACCTGGACGATAAACATTCTTGAAGCGGAGCTCTAATGGATCTATGCCAAGCTTTTCCGCTAATTCATCTATAGCGATTTCAGACGCTAAGAAAGATTGCGGCGAACCATACCCACGGAAAGCAGATCCCCAAGCATGATTGGTACATACCGTACGACCTTTACCGCGGATACTGGGAATATCATAACCCGCACCAGTAAATTGGGCTTGACGCAAAGTAACCAAATCGCCAAACTCAGAATATGGACCATGATCAAGCCACCAATCAGTTTCCATACCAAGTAGTTTTCCGGTTTTATCAGCAGCTAGTTTACATTTTACAGACGCTGGCGAACGCTTACCAGTATATGTAATATTTTGATACATTGTAAAATTAAGGGTTACTGGTCTGCCAGTCGCTAGACAGGCAACACCGAGTAAGGCTTCAATCGTCGGGCTGAATTTATAACCAAAGGTACCACCTGCAGGATTTTGCACAAGACGACATTTTTCAGGTTCAATACCAATTCCTGCAACAATCATGGCATGATGTAAGTGAAGCCCAATACTCTTAGAATGGATCGTCAACCGACCTTCTTCATCAATATAAGCAGAACCACAGTCTGGTTCAAGGGGCAGATGAGGTTGACGGCTGCAATAGGTCTCAACTTCCACTGTCACCGTATCCGCACTTTTCATGATTGGCGCAGTGTCCTCGCCTTTTATAATACCTTGCTCAAAATAAATATTAGGCACGCCAGGATGAATTTCAATAGCATCTGGAGCCATAGCAGCAGGTCCACTCATGTAAGCCGGCAAAAGTTCCAAGTCAACCTTCACTTTCTTAGCGGCTTCCTTGGCATGTTCTTCAGTGTCAGCGCAAACAATTGCGATAGCATCACCGAACTGGAATACTTTCTCATCGCAAAGAATTGGCCGATCCCAACCATCACCTTTATTGCTCGGGAAAGTAATGAGGCCAGTAATACGATTTTTACCTTTGACGTCTTTATGAGTAATTACTTTATAAACACCAGGCATTTTTTCCGCTTCGGAAGTATCAATCCCTAAAATATTAGCATGTGATACCTCAGCCTGCACCAAAGCCATACGCAACGTTCCAGGAGGCATTTGCAGTTGAATATCGGCACCGAAATCCCATGTACCAGTTACTTTACGGAGTGCTGAAGGGCGATGATAGGTCGTTCCATAGATCTTGTTACCAACAGGCTTGTACAGTAACTCATCTTTATGCATTTCACCGCGAAGGACCTTGGCAGCTGCCATTACACCATCTATTAATGGCTTGTAACCTGTACAGCGGCAAGCATTGCGATTCTTTTGGAACCAGTCACGAACCTCTTCTCTCGTAGGATTTGGGTTATTATCAAGTAATACTTTTGCCGACAAAATAAAACCTGGGCTACAGAAACCGCATTGAGCGCAACCGTATGCCATCCAGGCAACTTGCAGAGGATGAAGGTTTCCAGGTGTAGCAAGACCTTCAATTGTGGTAATACAAGCTTCATCTGGTACTTTCTTCATTTTGACAATACAAGAGCGGACTACTTTTCCATCCATGATAATTGAACACGTGCCGCATTGCCCTTGACTGCAGCCAACCTTACAGCCAGTCAACAACAGTTGCTCCCGCAGCACACTTGCTAAACTAGTTTCTGGATCGATAATCAAAGTCCTGGGGAGTCCATTAATATTCAATACCTTTTTTTGCATTTCACACTCTCCTTAGTAATTTTTCTTCCGTATGGTCTATCGAGATAAGCCGTGAACAACTAGAACGTTAGTATATTGCAAAATGAATATACTTTTGCTCGACAGTTGTTATTAGAATATATTGCAATTTTAATGCCAAATCTGTTTTATTTCAGAAAATTCAGACCGAAAAAAAACTTAGCACATACTAAAACCCTTGGCTGTACTCACTTAGATCAAATAAAATTTTTATTTTCTGATCAAAAAAAAATGCCCTCCCATATGATTATGGAATAGCATTTCAATAAAGTGTTGTCACATGTATGTAACACATGTGCGTCGCAAATGTTACATACATATTTGGTCTTTAGTTCTCTATTGCATATAAACGCATCTTACGATAGAGAGTGTTACGTGAAACCCCCAACTCGCGCGCTACCACACTAATATTACCGCCACATTTCGATAAGAGCATTAAAATCTGTTGACGTTCTGCCGCATCCAATAATTGCCGACGTTGTTCACGACCAAAACTTTCTTTTAACGCAGGAAGAAGTAACGCTTGCGTCTGTGGATAAACCGTCCCTTGCGGTGCATACACCTCTATAGGTAGGTGCGCTATGGTAATTACCTCTCCCTCAGTTAGACTTACAGCCCGTTCCACTACATTTTGCAGTTCCCGCACATTACCAGGCCAGCCAAACCGTTCTAAACATTCTATAACTGCCGGCTCAACAGAAAATTTACAGCCACGATCCCGTTCTATTTTATTTAGAAAATAATTAAATAATAGGTGAATATCCTTCACACGGTTACGCAACGGCGGAATGGTAATTGAGATAACATTGAGACGATAATAAAGGTCTTGACGAAAAGTTCCTCTTTCCACCCCTTGGGATAAATTCTTATTCGTGGCACAGATGACCCTTACATTGACAGGAATTACCTTATCACCGCCGATACGCATCACATTTTTCTCCTGCAATACCCTAAGAAGCGCTATCTGCTGTTCCAATGGCATATCACCAATTTCGTCAAGAAACAAAGTGCCGCCTGAAGCCATTTCAAATTTCCCTGGTTTTCCTCCCCGTACGGCCCCGGTAAAGGCCCCCTCAACATAACCGAACAGTTCGCTGCCAACCAGCTCCCGTGGTATCACACCGCAATTCACTGCTACAAATGGTCCTTTTCGTTGTTCACTGTGATTATGGATAGCTTGGGCAAAAATTTCCTTGCCAGTGCCGCTTTCACCTTGCAGCAAAATATTGGAGGAAGTATTAGCCGCCAGCGAGGCCACCCGTATAACCTCCAGTACCTCTAAACTCTCACCGATGATATCACTAAATTGCAACGTTGCACAATAATTACTAAATCGATTGACTAAGTTTTGTATCTGCTTAATCGGACGTAAAATGATTACCCCACCGATAACCTTCCCCTGCTCATCAGTCAGGGGATCAACCGTCGCCAGGCAGTGGATGGCGGATTTCTTAGTATCTACCATAATTTCAACATCTTCATAAGCTTCCTTACTGGATAGCATTTGCTTTGTCAAGGATGTTTTTCCGCCAAATATCCGGTCAATAGACATGCCTAATACTTCTTTTTCAGTGCGATTAAGAATCCTCTTTGCTGCCGGGTTCAACTGATTTACAATACCCCATTCATCAACCATAAGCACCCCATCTGACATGGTATTGAATATATTGGTCAAACGATTATTGGACAAGGCCAGTTCTTGATTCTTCCGCCGGATATCAAGCTGCGCCATGATTGCTTCTGCAGCTGCCACCACCATACCTAAAGTATGTAAATGGGAGGCAGCAGAAGCCCCGGACATATTTAATATACCGATCACCTGTCCAACATTATCAAAAATAGGGGCCGCCGAACACGTTAAACAGTGATGTTTCTGACAGTAATGTTCCCCGCCTGAAACCTGGATGGGTGCCTTAATCACAAGAGCAGTACCAATGGCATTTGTCCCCGCGTGCTTTTCACACCAACTAGCTCCTTGGAAGAAGTTCTTGGTCATCGGGTTATTTAAAGTATCGTCATCACCAAACATTTCCATAATATAACCCTGTTCATCTGTTATGACAACAACAAAACCAGATCCCTGTACGAATTGGTATAAATTGGACATAATGGGTTTAGCGATTTTTATAAGCTCCCGTTTTTCTGCAAGCATCTTACGAAAGTCTGCGATCTCTAATTTGCTATGAATTGAATTATTATATGGGTTGACGCTGGCTTGTTGGCAGCGAACCCAGGATTCAAGGATTTGAGGCCTAAGACCATATGTCTGATTTCTCCCACCAATGAAAGCCTTCCAGTTAGGAAGTACATGATGTTGATAGCTGTTAATAGCAGTCATGACGCCCTCCTCATTATACGCAGAAAAATTTTATTTTACCAGGAACAACCTCAATATTCAATGGTAGCTTCGGCCCCAGTTCCCCATCCAAATCACTATCCAATTCTTCTGTACATTCTATGCAAATATTTTGCGCTTGTATATATGTAACATGTTTACTGTTATGATGTATGCCTTTTAAAAAACTGATAAACAAGCTCATCAACTCTGGTAAATTACATTTATTAACAATCAATAAATCAAGTTTACCATCATCAATCTGCGCATAAGGAACTAACCGAGGAAAACCGCCCACTGTACCGCTATTCATCACTAAAAATAAAAAAACATCTTCTTCTATCACATTACCATCTGCTGTGATCCGCATTTTTAGCGCCTTAAAGTTAGGTAACTCACCAAGCCCTTTAAAATAATAGGCCATTTTACCTAATGTATTTTTGAGTATCACATCAGCACTATGAGCGACAGATGTCATTAATCCAGCACTAGCAACATTAAAAAAATATTTATCATTGACCTTGCCTACATCAAAGGTCTTAATATCCCCCTTTAAAACAACATCCACACACATGTCAATATTCTTATCAAGCTGCAAATAGGCAGCAAAATCATTTGATGTGCCACTAGGAATAATACCTATTGGCAAATCTAGATTACAACCGAGCATTATGTTGATCACTTCATGAATCGTTCCATCACCGCCTGATACAATAATGCCCTCTGCAGCAATTTCCTTGGCCAAGAGGACAAAATCACACGTATTTTGCTTATTTGTTATCCTAAAAGGAATGAGGATACAGCCTTTATATTGAAAACTTTCTATCACATTATCCAATTTGAATTTAAAACTTGCATCACCTGATACAGGATTATATACAAGGATGAACTTCCGCAACATCGCTCTCTCTCCTTAGCACTTGAACTATAACAGCTTTACTTTTCTCTATTTTATTGTATTTCATTATCAGCTGAAAAGTCTATATAAATTATAATATAAATTCTTACAAATATTTCTTGTTTACATAATGTTGACATTTTAGTATTATTACCTTATAAAGAACACTTGGATTCTGTTCTAAAATGTGTGCTTTAGATTATACGAACAGGAGGTTATGGAATGAAAACCTATCGCATACCTATTACACTCATTCTACTTGTTACCCTTTGTGTAACACTGATTATGCCGACAACAGCAGCTATGGCAGCTTCGCCTTTGGATGTGCTATCCCAGACAATGTCGTCAAACAGCAACAATTCTTCATTTAATCTGCTCAATGTTTTGATAGGCATGCTACTAGGCAATGTATTGGGCAAAAATAATATTTCATCAAGTCCTGCTATCAATATCAAAAATTTAATACCTGACCCAGTCAATAATACACCCTCAGTTAGTTCGGATAAGGGCAATGCCCTTATTGCCACCGCCAAAACTTATCTAGGTGTACCTTATGTCTTTGGTGGTGAATCTGTAACTACTGGATTGGATTGTTCAAGTTTTACCCAACTTGTCATGAAAGAGAATGGGATTACCCTTCCCCGTACTGCAGCCGAGCAATATGCAATCGGTACAGCTGTCGATAAAGCCAATTTACAAATCGGCGATTTAGTTTTTTTCACCACATATAAACCAGGTGCTTCCCATGTTGGCTTCTATATGGGTAATAATCAATTTATCCATGATAGTTCAGTTGCAAAACAAGTAACAATCAGTTCATTAACTGACACTTATTATACAGAACACTATATTGGTGCCCGCCGCTATATTAATTAGCCGCTATAAAAAGTCAGCCAGCAACAGCATCCTGTTTCTGGCTGACTTTTTTGTTCATTAGGAAACATAATACTTTCTTTTAGCTTTCTTTCATCAATGACTCATTTAAATATTTTGCCAATCCATCAAGTTCAGGAAATAAGGAAAAATGGTGAATTCCATTTTGTTTTATAAATCGTAAAGCATCATTGCGTACATCATCATGCAACTCAACGGCCTTTAGATATCCTTGTGTAATCAAACGTCCATCAAATTCCTTATCTAAAGCTTCCATTACATTACCCTGTACCGTAAACACACTATGTTGCGTACCACTGCGTACCGTATTTTTTATGGGATAAATAGCAATAGAACTTTGACGATTTCCCATTATAAACTCCTCAGATCGTGGCCAATAATGACGAAAGGGAGAGATAATTTCTTCTTTGCCGACTGAAAGAAGATTTAATTTCTCCGGTTTAAGCAGCCATATACAAGCACTACCTGACTTCCAGTTAGAAACGGCAAAATAAACAGCTACGGCAAAACTTTCTGTCCAATCCAGCAAACGTGTTTTGCCACCATGATGTTGTAATGAATAAAGCAGTTGCCAGCTTCCTTCATTATTATGTAGTAAATACCCCATGTCTTTATAATAAGTATATAATTTTTTTTCAAAATTAATATATTCTTCAATTCTAGCAAAATCGAGACGAAACAATCCTGATTTTAACGGATAAGACTTATCGCCGTGTCCACGGAACCAAATACATTCTAACCCATTTCCCATGAAATCATCAACGATATCTAAAATATCCTTCCAGGCCTGTGAATACATTCATACCACCTCAGACTCTATGTTTACCCTTAAATGACTGTATCATCATTTTAACTGCAACGGTCAAATGCTTAGCTTTCTCAATATACTGATCCCCTTCAAGAGTAAAAGCCCCGCTGTATTTTTTTACAAATTCACGCAGTGCCATTATTTTTTCCTTATCATCTTCTACTATACTAACTTTCCCAAAAGCAATAACACTTTCATACTCAGTAGAAAACTTTTCCGGTATAAGATGAGTACTAACTACGACAGTAAAACAGCCTTTACTATTTTCAGCAATATTTTGTAATTTATGCCCGTCAATGGCACAATGAAAATATATGCAATTGTCAATAACGATATAATTTAATGGTATGCCATAAGGTTGATAATTACGATCAGCTGTAGCCAAAATACCGTATTCGCCTTGCATCAATAGCTCTAAAGCCTGTTTATCCTCCATTTGCCTTTCGCTTCTTCGCATATTTTTCATGAAAATTCCACCTCTACAACATATTAGACTTAAAAAGCAGAGGCTATGCACCTCTGCTTTTTATTGAAAATATAAGATCTTAACCCGCAGTACCGTTCTCCCGATATGTTCAAACCCTGCTATCTAGCAGGTGGGTGTGCTAAATTATGTTTTTGCCGTCCACCCAAGGAGGCTTGGCATCTGCATAATATCGTACTCCCTAAGGCAATGAGTAGGTTGAACATAAATGAGAGTGACGCATACCTCAGGCAAACTGTTCTTTATAGTTAGTATGATAACATATAAGGATTTTCAAATCAAGTTGGTTAGGCTATTTATCAACATCACTAACAAGTAAATATATTCCACCTTTATTGGGAATTAGCCGATGTTCCTTTACATCAATATGTTTAACCAACTCAAAGCTATTACGCTCATATGCCCGCCTAGCGATCACATTATCATTCATAACCATTAAACTCAATTGCTTATAACCATTCTGCTTTGCTTTCTGTTTAGTTGCGTCTATTAGACGATTGCCAATACCGAGCCCACGAAATCTTTCATCTACATAGATAGAATCAAGGAATAAACTATTCTCTACTCTTGAATTAAAAAAATCAGCTAAAAACTCCAGTCTATCGCTGGGGAAAAACTTTTTTGTTTCTTCAGAAATTTCGTGAAATTTTGATGGATAAGAATACGTAATACCGATAATATCATCCTGATATTCAGCAACAATTGCATTTTTATATGAATCATAACCCGTTTCATCACGCAATGAATCAGCCATAACTTCAGCTGCAGTATAATTCTCCAGCAAACCATCAAATAAAAAATCCATAATACCGCCTGAAGCTAAATCAATGCCTTCAGCGATTTTAGAACAATCTTCTAATTTACCTCTACGATATAAAATATCCATCTAAGAATATCTCATCCCCTCTGCAAGTATTGCTCTTAAATTATATGCGATAGCTTAAATTCAATTCAGAAAAATAGTCTAGCGTATTTTCTTTATGAAACTTATTATAATTTCTAATTTCATAAAAAGCAATAGGAAAAGGCATCTGATATCCCGTAATATGGGTATCAGACGCCTTTTAATCCACTATTAACTTAAAGATTATCTCTTATGATTGAGCAAGCTTTCTGTAGGTTGCCAATCTTTCTTTAGCATCTTTTTCTGTTTTAGCAAATAGAGCCTCAGCAAACTCTGGATATTGTTTCTGAAGTGATGAGTACCTTACTTCACCCATCAAGAAATCTCTGAAATTACCGGTTGGCTCTTTAGAATCCATAATGAACGGATTCTTATCTTGGTCTTTCAGTGCAGGATTGTATCTATACATTCCCCAATATCCACATGCTACAGCATTTTTAATTTCAAGTTGGCTGTTACCCATACCTGCTCTGAGTCCATGGCTAATACAAGGAGCATAAGCAATAATGAGTGAAGGACCAGGATAAGCTTCTGCTTCAGCAATTGCTTTTAATGTTTGATTATGATCAGCACCCATGGCAATTTGTGCCACATATACATAACCATAGCTCATAGCCATCATACCAAGATCTTTTTTCTTGGTAACCTTACCACTAGCAGCAAACTGTGCAATAGCTGCAGCAGGAGTTGATTTGGAAGCCTGACCGCCAGTGTTAGAGTAAATTTCAGTATCCATAACTAAGACATTAATGTCTTCACCAGATGCTAACACATGATCAAGTCCACCATAACCGATATCATAAGCCCAGCCGTCGCCGCCAAAGATCCATTGTGATCTCTTAACCAAGAAATCTTTATTAGTGTAGATTGCATTTAATACAACATCTTCGCCTTTTTCAGCAGCGAGAAGTGCAATGACTTGTTCAGCTCTTGCGCGAGTTCCCTCACCATTGTCAATATTTTCTAACCAATCTGCCAAAGCAGCTTTAAGCTCAGCACTGATATTGAGTGCCATAGCTTCTTTAATATCAGCAGCAAGCTTGCCTCTAACAGCTTTTACGCCAAGATGCATACCAAGACCAAATTCAGCATTATCTTCAAATAAAGAATTTGCCCATGCTGGACCTTGTCCTAAATGATTTGTTGTATATGGTATAGATGGAGCACTTCCACCCCAAATAGATGAGCAGCCAGTAGCATTAGCAATCATCATTCTGTCACCAAACAATTGGGTAATCAGTTTAGGATAAGGAGTTTCGCCGCAACCTGCGCAAGCGCCGGAGAATTCAAATAGTGGTTTCTCAAATTGACTGCCTTTGACAGTCTTTTTATTCATAGGATTAGCTTTAGGAGAAATATTAGCAACATGATCCCAAAGTGGAGCCTGATTCATTTGACTATCTAGTGGTTTCATGATTAATGCTTTTTCTTTAGCAGGACAAATTTGCGCGCAGTTACCACAACCTGTGCAGTCAAGAGGAGAAATAGCTAATCTGAATTGCAAATCTTTGGCACCAACAGCCGCCTTTGCAATAAAGCCTTCAGGAGCATTTTTAATCTCTTCTTCAGTAGCGAGTACAGGTCTGATTACAGCATGAGGACATACATATGAACATTGGTTACACTGAATACATTTATCAATTTGCCATTCTGGAACAGCAGTCGCAATACCACGTTTTTCATAAGCAGCAGTACCAAGCGGGAAAGTACCATCTTCCATACCACCGATAAATGCGCTTACTGGCAGTGAATCGCCTTCTTGTCTGTTCATCGGCACAAGGATCTTGCTAATGAACTCAGGTACTTCTTTGTTTGCAGTAGTGCTGTTACAGCCACAACCACAGCCACAGTCACAAGCTGCTTTATCTTCTACTTTATCCTGAGCAGTCTTCCAGCTTTCTGGAACAGTAACCTTCACAATTTTATTAACGCCTACGTCAATAGCCGCATTGTTCATGTCAAGAACCTTTTGACCTTTATTGCCATAAGAATCAACAACTGCATCTTTCAGATATTTGATAGCATCTTCCAATGGAATAATGTTAGCAATTTTAAAGAATGCTGATTGCATGATCATGTTAATTCTACCGCCCAAGCCAATTTCCTGAGCAATTTTAACAGCATCTAAAGTGTAGAAGTTAATATTGTTTTCTGCAATATAGCGTTTCATAGCAGCTGGTAATTTTACTTCTAAATCTTCTTCGCTCCAAATACAGTTTAAGAGGAAGTTACCGTTAGGTTTTAAGCCAGCCAATACATCGTATTTGTCAACATAGGACTGGTTGTGGCAAGCCACGAAATCAGCTTTGTTAATCAAATATGGTGATTTTATTGGCTTCTTACCAAATCTAAGGTGAGAAACAGTGATACCGCCAGATTTTTTGGAATCATAAGCAAAATATGCTTGTGCATACATATCAGTCTTGTCGCCGATAATCTTAATCGCACTTTTGTTAGCACCAACAGTACCATCTGAACCAAGACCCCAGAACTTACAAGCTGTAGTTCCTTCTGGAGTAGGATCAATATCTGCGCCAGCTGGCAGGGATCTAAATGTTACATCATCATTAATACCGATGGTAAATCCATCTTTAGGCTGATCGGCTTTCAGGTTATCATACACAGCAACAATGTGTGCTGGTATTACGTCTTTAGAACCTAGACCGTATCTTCCGCCTACAATTACTGGATGAGTTTCATGATTGTAGAAAGCTGTTTTTACATCAAGGTATAATGGTTCAGCTAAAGAGCCAGGTTCTTTAGTTCTATCAAGAACAGCAATTTTCTTAACTGTCTTAGGAATATATTTGAAGAAATGCTCAACTGAGAACGGTCTGTATAAACGAACTACAAGCAAACCAACTTTTTCGCCATTTGCATTCATATGTTCAACAGTTTCTTGAATGGCTTCACAAGCTGAACCCATAGCGATAATCATTCTTTCAGCATCTGGCGCACCATAATAGTTGAACAGGTGATACTCTCTACCTGTTAATTTAGTGATTTGAGTCATATAGTTCTCTACGATTTCCGGCAGAGCATCATAGTATTTATTAGAAACTTCTCTCTCTTGGAAGTAAATATCAGGATTTTGTGCTGTACCGCGAAGTACTGGATGATCAGGATTTAATGCATTTCTTCTGAAAGCATCAACATCATTCATATCTAACAGTTTTGCTAACTCATCATATTCAATTGTTTCAATTTTTTGTATTTCATGAGATGTTCTAAAACCATCAAAGAAATTGATAAAAGGAACTTTCCCTTTGAGGGCTGCTAAGTGAGCTACAGCGCTGAGGTCCATAACTTCTTGTACACTACTTTCTGCAAGTAAAGCACAGCCAGTTTGTCTAGCAGCCATAACGTCTTGATGATCACCAAAAATATTAAGTGAATTGGCAGCAAGTGCTCTAGCACTTACATGGAAAACAGCTGGTAAAAGTTCTCCAGCCACTTTATACATATTAGGAACCATCAATAAAAGACCTTGCGATGCAGTATATGTAGTTGTTAAAGCACCAGCTTGTAAGGAACCATGCACAGCACCAGCTGCACCTGCCTCGGACTGCATTTCCATTACTTTTACAGTTTGACCAAAAAGATTTTTCTTACCTTGAGCAGACCATTCATCAACAGATTCTGCCATAGGTGAGGATGGGGTAATTGGGAAAATAGCTGCCACATCAGTGAACGCATAAGAAATATACGCTGCTGCAGTATTTCCATCCATAGTCTTCATTTTTCTCATAATTCTCGCCTTCTTTCTCTTTATGTTACCAAATGACACGAATATTGATTGTATACATTATACTAATTTAGCAACATTAATAATTATAACACATAATTATTAATGCATCACCAAAAATTGCTACTCATATCTATTCGACAAAAATAAATTAATTCCTACATAAATAAAAAAAAATTTTTCAAAAAAATTCCATTTTTATTGCAATTTTCTGAATTATGTAATATAATATGTTATATTTTTTTACTATATGATTTTTTCTCTTTTGTGTAAAATAATACCACAAAAATATGCTTATGCATAAAATTCCTTTGATCTAATAGCTTACAATAAAAAGAGTCTACAACCTGTTATTCAGGCTGTAGACTCTTACAAGTTTAATCCATTTTTTTTTGTCCATAATAGGCATTACTGCCATGTTTCCTAAAATAATGCTTATCAAGTAGCACCTGTTCAAGAGATTGGCTATTAGGATTGAATTGCAATGTATTCATAGCCATCATGGCAACCTCTTCCATAACGACAGCATTATGCACCGCCTCTTGTCCGCTTTTACCCCAAGCAAAAGGTCCATGTCCACTGACCAATACACCAGGAACAGCACTAGGATCAATGAAACGTTCATGGAAGGTCTCAATGATGATTTTGCCCGTATTCTGTTCATAGGCAGTATTTATTTCTTCTGCGGTTAGATTCCTGGTACAAGGAATTTCACCATAAAAATAATCGGCATGAGTAGTTCCGAAGGCTGGTATTCCTCGACTAGCCTGGGCCCAAATTGTTGCCCATCGGGAGTGTGTATGCACCACACCACCAATCTTCGGAAATGCCTTATAAATTTCCAAGTGGGTATCAGTATCACTTGATGGCCTGTAATCACCTTGCACAACATTCCCGTCTAGATCAACGACCACCATATGTCTTTCTTCCATTATATCGTAAGCTATCCCGCTAGGTTTGATAACGATCAGGCCACGACTACGATCTATTGCACTTACATTCCCCCATGTAAATGTCACCATTCCATACTTGGGAAGATCAAGATTTGCATCTAATACTTCACGAATCAGTTTATCCATACAATTCACTCCTCAATCATCGAGCTCTACTATAAACTTGCACAATGCGTCAACTGCTTCCTGTTCATCCTCGCCCTCAGCACTGATAACAATCGTTGATCCCTTACTGATACCTGCCCCCATGACGTTTAGTATGCTGCGAGGGTTTATTTTTTTTCCATTGTGCAAAATGCTAATTTTAGATTTATACTTTGATACTAAACCGACAAGGTTAGATGCTGGGCGAGCGTGCAGCCCCGTAGGATTATTAACCAAAACTTCTTTCTCGTACACTTCATGTACCTCCTAAATCATAATATAATTACGAATGGCATAAGCTACACCACTTAGTATTAATTAAAAGCCGCCTGCTTTAAGCTTATCAAGAACAAATTCTCTCGATCTAGCGATTTCAACTAATGGCTCATCAAAAGTGTCTGCCCACATTTCAATGAGAAACGGTCCGCTATATCCTAGTGATTTCAATTTTTTAAATATCGTAACGAAATCTACATTCCCTGTACCAAAAGGAGTATCACGAAATTTCCCGGGAAAACTGTCAGTGACATTCAGTGTTTCTTTCACATGGATAGCAACAATACGAGAATAACCTAATTCTAACTCATAACCGACATCATTGCCCCATGCGCTAAGATTGCCGAGATCAGGATAAACGGCCAACCATGGTGACTTGATCAAATTATCATACTCCATATATTTTTGTATGGAATTAAGAAAGGTTGTGTCCATTATTTCAATAGCTAGCATAACCTGATGTTTAGCAGCCATCGCTACGGATTGCTTCAAACCTTCAATAAAATATGCCAGAGTGTCCTCACCATGCTCTTCATAATACACATCATAGCCGGCAAGTTGTATAACTCGAATTCCCATCTCACCAGCAAAATTGATGGCCTTTTCCATAAGGTCGAGGGCCTGTTCTCTCACTTCCGGACTACGACTACCTAAGGGATAACGTCGATGGCCACTGAAACACATGGACATGATGGGCATTTGAAGTTCCGCTATATCTTGTAATAATTGACGTTTCTCATCCTTTGACCAGCATAGACGAGCCAGTCTTTCATCTGTTTCATCAATGGAAATTTCTATAAAATCAAAGCCTAGCTTTTTAGCTGTTTTTAATTTAGTCGACCAATCCATATCTTTCGGTAAAGCCTTTTCGTAGATTCCTAATAAATTATCCATTTTCCTCACCACAACTTTATAAAATAAAGATACTACATCAAAAAAGGAGGGTAAACAGCCTCACAAACGACTACTGCCCCCCCCCCACTAACAGTGCTGCGACCAATCTTAACTGTTGCTATTTAATATTATTCTCTATAATTTTTGCCTCGATTTCAGCTTCTGATAGTAGATTAACAAGACCAACAATCTTTGTTCTATTATTTTTGACAGAAAAATTATCTACTAGCGAAGCACCACAGAATACTACATCATAACCTGAGGCTGCTGACTTGGCTTCGCCAACGCTCATGTGATCAATAGAAGCATCAATACCCAACTTCTTAAACACTTTAGCGATTTTCATTTTAATAATTTGGCTCGATCCCATACCATTACCACAAGCTGCTACTACCTTTATCATTAAAATTCACTTCCTTCAACTTTAAAATAATTTTCTTTATTTGCACTGCGTCTGTACTGAAGCTGTGGAATCACAAGCATGAGTACAATCACAAGAATCAATCCTGGAGTTGAGAAATTTTTCATTATGACACCAATCACTGGCCATAGGGTATCCCAGTCGATATTACCATGCCAACCACCGAATTTATAAAGCTCAAAATACCAGGCAGCAAAGCCACCACCCAATACCTGTACAATACCAGTACAAAACGGTAAGATTGATGCGGCACGAACGCCACCAAACTTATTAGCGAAAACAGCAACAGTCGCATTATCAAAGAACACAGGTACGAAACCGGTGATAATCATGATCGGAGCTTTGAAGATAAACAATCCAGCAATGGCAATAAATTGACCAATACAACCAAACAAAAAGCCAAATAATACAGTGTTCGGTGAAGAAAATCCATATGTTGCGGCGCAGTCAACTGCTGGCAACGCACCTGGCAAAATCTTTTCTGAAATACCGCGGAATGATTCTGTAAGCTCGGCTACGAACATACGCACACCGCTAATCAAAATGAATAAGTATACTGCAAAGGACAGTGACTTACCCAAAATGTAGGTCGGGAAGGCCAAGGCTGCCGGGAATCCAACCTTGTCAAGACCGCGCATGTAGGGTTCACCAAGAATAGCCATAATGACCCCGAAGAAGAGTAACATTAATGTTCCTGTCGAGATTACATTATCATTAAACATAGAGAGCCACTTCGGCATTCTAACATTTTCTACGCTTTTGTTAGGATCACCCAGTTTAGGAGCAATTTTACTCGTAAGCCATACCCAGAACATCTGTTGATGTCCGATAGCAAAACCAGAGTTATCTGTAAGTTCCTCTGTAGCCTCCACTGTAAGATTAGAGAAAACAGCCCAATAGGTACCAACTAACAAACCAATCCAGAGAGCACCAGTGAAATTACGCAGTTCTGGAATAGCGAAGAATAAGATCCAAGTACAAGTTGTAGCCTGCTGAATCATAATATGACCAGTTAGGAACAATGTACGAAGTTTAGTATATCTACGTAATAATACTAATAGAATATTCCACCCAAAACCAACCATCAGAGAAATCATCGTCCAAGAAAGAGACATGCCAATCATTTTGATGGCTTCACTGGCCGCATTCAATCCGAAATAGGGATCAATCACTGCGGCATTGAGGTGAAAACGCTCGTTTAAACCTGCCAGAATAGGCCGAAAGGTGCTAACCAAACCGCCAGCCCCTACGTTCCAAATCATCATACCAACAGCTGCCTTGATAAATCCACCGAATGCATCATAAATTGGCTTACCTAATAGTAAATAACCGATAAAAACTAATATACCAATGAAAAATTCCGGTTTTGACAGGATATTGTTTGCAAATACTGTACTGGCTGTATTAATTGTTGTATACAAATCCATGTTTTTACCCCCTATCTTTTATTTCACCACGATTACACCCCTAGGCACTTACTGATCAATCCTCCCTTATTAAAATTAAACAACCTAACAGTCAGGAAACATTTTTTGTAAGTCTGCAATACATTGAATCTCAGGCAATTGAGCGAGAATATCATCATCTGAAATAGCAGCAACCAAAGCCTGTAACATCCCTAAATGTGAGTTATTGTCAACAGAAGCGAGGACAAACAACAGGCGAGCATCGTGTTCGCTGCTTGCGCTGAAACTGACTGGACGATTAACCTTCATAAAGGAAATAGCCGTCTCTCTTACTCCTTTTCCCCCTTGAGCATGAGGCATAGCCACATCAGGTGCAATTACAATATAAGGTCCAAACTTATTGACGCTTGCAATCATATCATCAATATAAGATTCCTCAATTGCACCGTCACGTAATAAGGGCTGGGCTGCCGCACGTATAGCATCCTCCCAACGGTCAAAACCATCTGCAAATATAACACGTTGTTTTTTAATCAATTCTTTAAACATAAGCTTACTCCCCCACATGATATTTTTAGAACAACGTCTTCCCACTCATTACTCCAAATCATTCACTAATCGGCATACCAGCAATTAAACTATAGGCCACAACTTCATTGACGGCATTAGAGAGCCGAGCAGTATTCTGGCTATCGCCAAAAAAATGTATAATGTCCTTCAGTGCCCCCAAGTGCTGCTCATCGTCTATCAGTGCAAGCACTATAATAACCTGTGCTACCTTCCCCTCGGGGAAACCAACGCCTTCACGGACTAACAACATAGACGCAGATAATCCATGTACATTACCATTAGGTTTTGCATGAGCAAGTGCTACTTCTTCATTGATAAAAATATACGGACCATAATCTTCAACACAGCCAATCATCGCAGTAACATAATTGGTATTAATTAAGCCTTCATCCACCAAAGGAGCAGCAGCCAGAATAATCCCCTCATGCCAATCATCTACTGAATCTACCAATTGTATCCTACCTGGTGTGATCAGGTCAGCCAACCCCTGTTGCCCCTGTTCGAGAACCTCCCGGAACAAAGGATGCTTTTCATTAAAATAGTTGCCAAGTTCTCGCATCACGTTCTGATGCATATCTTGGGGCACATATTGCTTCACAATATCAAAAATACGTTCAGCATCATCTTTTTGCCGGACTGATTTTCGCATTCGAAATACATGTGCCAAAATAGCTTGCTTGTCTTCAACTGTCAATATGGGATTTACCTTTAAAGCTAGATAATTACCTCGTAATTCTACTGTAGAAACAATTAAGTCATATGGCTTATTGTAATTTTCCAAATCACGGGTTGATATAATATCTACCACTTCAATAAAGGGAAGTAGTTCTTCAATTTCTCTACGAATAATTTGGGAGGTTGCTACACCATTATGGCAAACGATCAAAATCTTAATTATACATTTCCCCCTACCTGATGTGCGCAAATGTGCACCAAAGTGTAATGTCAGATAGGATATATCACTTTTTTGAATAGGATAACCGATTGCTTTGGCCAAAGACTCAGAGACCTTTTCTGTGATTGCAAAGAGTTCAGGATATTTTCTTTGAATTTCCAAAACTACGGGATTACCTTCTAAAATACCATAACGATAGCGATAAAAAGAACTGTCCAAATGGATGACCATTTTTTGGAGAAGATTTTCTTTTTCACTGAATTCTATACATGCTAGTCGCTCGAATTCATTAATCATCCGCATAGCAATCCGGGACATGGTAGCATAATTTTGCTTTCTTTCTTCATTAATTGGCTTGGAAAACTGCACTCGTGCTCCCAAGAGATGGATTGCTAAATACACCTGCTCTTCATCAGGGAGATGAGGAAAATACTGTTTAATAAGTCCGAATTCCTTACTGCAGATAATATCATCTCTGTCAAATCCAATCGTAATACGGTCATTTTTCTGCATAATCATCGCAATAAGAATTGCTAATTGCACCAATGTTCCATCAACATATTCGTTTCCCAGCTCATTTTCAATGACACTCAGTTGCATTAAATTTTGCTGCACAACTTCATTTCGGAAATGTGGCAGAATACCCCGATTTACCAATGGCATTATTGAAGTAAGACAATATAGAAAAACCGCCCTCATTCTGATGGTTTCTCCGGAAATCACATAACCTTGCTTGATACCATAAGTCAACTTCAACTTATATTCCATCAATTCGGTTTTAACGGTTTTCAAATCATTAAGAACCGTATTCCGGCTAACATTACACAAGCTAGCTAGTTTATCCACATCCCAAACTTCAGATGATGCAAGCATTTCACAAATCATTACTGCAATACGCTCGCTGTGAGAAAAAATATAATATACTGCATTTGATGGTTTACCCAAATGCTGGTACACAAGAGACTTTTGATTTTCACTCAGAAAAATGCCTTTTTGGCGTTCAATAATCAATGGAGGTATATTTTTACTTTTTAACCACTCAACAATCTCATGTAGGTCATAATAAACAGCACGCTTAGAGATATGGAGGTGATCTGTTACTTCATCAAGTGTCACATATCCATCTCGTAATAAAACATAGTCCACAATGGCTCTGCTTCGACTTTTAAGATTAATCATGTCTGATGATGCACCTCCCAATTTGAATTGTCATAACTATCTCAACTTTCTAATTTCATTATAGAGGCTACACTACCTAAAAAAAAGAACAATAAATGAAACATCCTTTATGCAAAAATGTGCTGCAACTTTACTTGCTGATATAAAGAAAAGACTTGGCATATAATCTGTCCCCGTAGTCAAGGACAATTAAAAAAAGACTATGCAATATTAAGAAGATGATTTCTGTAGTGAACAGGAGTCATCTTCTTTAAATTCCATTGATATCTGTAGTTATTGTAGTAGATCATATATTGTTT
>Ga0316613_10000609_pt1 | contig 27306 bp, 10 predicted proteins | sample OWC_soil_day10_C_2_FD_207647 | JGI IMG/M metagenome (GOLD analysis project Ga0316613, IMG submission 207647) | Wetland soil microbial communities from Old Woman Creek delta, Ohio, United States - OWC_soil_day10_CT_b | ecosystem: Environmental > Terrestrial > Soil > Wetlands | place: USA: Ohio...
GACAGTGCAAGCCGTGACTATTATACCTTTGAGGGATGGTACACCGATCCGGTAGGAGGAGAGAAATACTCTTACAGCGGAAATGTGATGCCAGCAGGAAATGTTACTGTGTATGCGCACTGGACCCGAAGCTCCACTAAAGTTATCTATAAAGACTGGAATGGAACAATCCTGGATACTCAGGAAGTTGCTATCGGTGGAAATGCGATTCCTCCAGAGAACCCGGAACGAAGTGGCTATACCTTTACCGGCTGGGATAAAGAATCAACCAATATTCAAGCCGACACGGTGATAACTGCTCAGTATAGCAAAAATAGCTATCAGCTGACTCTGGACGGAAATGGCGGCACTATCGATGGAGAGCAAACCAAGGCGGAAACCGTTGGTTTTGGAGAATCCATTGATCAGATTCTTACAAACGGAAGAGACAGTGCAAACCGTACCTATTATACCTTTGAGGGATGGTACACCGATCCGGTAGGAGGAGAGAAATACTCTTACAGTGGAAATACGATGCCAGCTACCAGTGTAATAGTCTATGCCCACTGGGTAGAGAAAATTATTAATACCTGTCTTGTTACTTATCAAGATTGGGATGGAACGATTTTAAAGACTCAGGAGGTAATAAACGGAGGCGATGCTACACCGCCTAAAAATCCAGTACGAGATGGATATACCTTTACCGCCTGGGATACGGAATCTACCAATATTCAGGCTGATACGGTGATCACAGCACTCTACAGTAAAAATATTTATTCGCTGACCTTAGATGGGAACGGCGGGACCATAAACGGAAATACTGTCATGACAAAGATTGTAAAGTATGGCAATTCCTTTGATCAAATACTCATAGATGGAAGAGACAGTGTAAGCCGCTCTGACTATACCTTCATCGGTTGGTATACCGAGCCAATTGGAGGGGAGAAATATTCCTATAGTGGGAATATCATGCCGGCATCAAATATTATCATCTATGCTCATTGGCTGATGAATACCGTAACAACCATTGTTGATCCTGATGATGAAACAAAAGAAGTGGTAACACCAGTAACATCATTAGTCACTGCTCCGGTTGTAAAGGAAGTGCCTGACAGTGGCGGAACATTTACCGTTAATCCAGAAAATCCATACGATGTTACTTACACGAAAGACGATGGATCACTGGCAAGTGACGAATGGGTAGGAGATGGAACCGACTGGTATCACATCAATGAAAACAGCAAGATTGATTACAGCTGGTACTTAGAGGATGAAAAAACCTGGTACAAGTTAAATAATGAGCCGGGAGAAAAGTTCGGAGCTGCCATCAAAGGCTGGTTCTATGAGCCGATGGACGATAAAAAGTACTATTTTGATCCGGGTACAACGTCCATGCTCACAGGCTGGCAGGAATTAGATGGAAACTGGTATTACTTCACTACCAGAAATGAGGGTCAGACCTACTTTGGAAGCAATGAAGAAGATTGGGTGTATGACCCCAAAAAACCGGGAAAACCATATGGTTCAATGTATCGGAATGAGCATACACCGGACGGACACTTTGTAGATGAAAATGGAGCATTGGTTTATTAAACAGGAGGAAGAATGAGAAAGAAATGGATGAGAGGGACGGCATGCGCTTTATGTGCCGCCCTGGTGATAACGGCAACGCCTTCCTGGGCGGTATATGCCGATACGGAGGTGGGGGGAGATTACGAAACGACAGTGGCCACCGCCTCAGAGGCTAGCCGGGATATGGAAACCGGTGAGGAACTTGAAACAGAAGAAGAGAACAGCAAAGATCCAATGGAAACCGCTACCGACTCTGAAGCAGACCAGGAAGAAGAACCGGAAAAGGAAACAGAATCAGTTGCAGAAGAAAAAGAACCGGAACCAGCAGAAATAGCAACCTCTTCGGAAGCTGGGAAGACCACGGGGAGCGTTACCACTTCCCTAGCGGTCACGCCATTGGCATTGACGACTTCTCTGTTAACCGCTTCTTCCAATTCTCTGGGAGATATATGGGATTCGTGGTCAGGAAAGACCAGCTTTGAGTTCTTGAGCGGAAGCCAGGGAGAGGGAACTGAAGAGAAGCCTTATCTGATTAAAACGAAAGCGCAGCTCATGGGACTTTCGGAACTGGCTGTTATGGGAATGACAGTGCAGGATGCGCAGGGTGTGGATTATGCAGGGGATTATTCCGGCTGTTACTTTGCGCTTGGAAGTAATATTGACCTTCAGGGAGTCAGCTGGATTCCCATTGGATTTTACCGGGATTCTTCGGAAAACGCCGGAGAGGTTCCCTATCCTTTTTCCGGTAACTTCAATGGAAACGGGTATTCCATAAAAAATGTAAAGCTTGCTTCCTTTGCCGGTTATAGCAACGTTGGACTTTTTGGTTCGGTAAAGGATGCGGTCATCGAAAACGTGACCATTGTCCCGGACAGCAGCGAGATGAAAGGCAATGACCGGATCGGCGTTGTGGCAGGCTATGCAGAAGATTCCATTATAAAAGATGTAATTGTAAAAAATGCCTATATCAGCTCTACCGGGATATCCGGAGGAATTGCGGGAGAAATATCCGGAAGTGTAATTGAGAATGCAACTTGTGAAAAAGTCATGATTGATGCCACCGGAGGAACAGATGTGATCTATGCCGGAGGAATTGCCGGGATCGCGTCAGATTCAGCTATCGTAGACAGTGAAGTATCCACTGGAGATGGTACAACGGCAAGAATCCAGGGAACTGGTTATATCGGTGGGATCGTAGGATACCAGAATGCATCAGATATTTATAACACCCATGTGAGCGGAACCATTGGAGGTTATCACTCGACGGCAATCGGAGGGATTACCGGAAGATATGCAGCCGGAAAATTAAAAGTGGCTCGCTTTGAGGGAAGCATCGGAAATTCACAGCTTGGGTCCATAGCCAGGGAAGGAACCTTTATCGGTACCAGATCCGGAGCTGCCACCAATTTTAATTACATTGATGACGTGGCTTACCTCTTTGCAGATTCCGAAAGCAAGATCAGTGCCAATGTATGTGGTTCTGAGATCGTGGATGATAATGATTACACTTATGATGCTCGTGTAGGTTACTGGAACACCAGTGATCTGTATTACACCCTGGTACAGGGAGGAAGTAAAAAGACTATTTCAGATCAGTATTTTTATCAAGAGCTGGAGGACGGTATCTTAGCTATCTTAGATAAGGAGGGGGAAGGTGATTATCAACTGGATCACTTCGCACCCAATTCCCTGGGCCGTCCGGTAAGAGGTTATTTGCTTACTGTAGATCAGATTGATACCGTGGCTAACAGCCAAAACTTCTATGATATCGCAACTATGGATGTGAGAGGCAGCTCTCAGTACTCAAAAACGATTGACAAAGAGAACCGAGGGGCCATTGCAGCCGGCAGCGTGGTAAGCGTTACCACTTCCCCAAACAATACAGATACGGCAAAGTTCCAGATGGCTGGGACGCCTACCTATACCAATGCAGAAGGGAAGAAAAAAAGCACAACATATTCGGAAAACAGCCATGCTTATACCTTTACAATGCCGGAGGAGGACGTAAACGTATCGGCAGCTTATAAAAAGGTGGCGGTTTCCATTAATGTCACACCGGAAAACTATACCTTTGCCGTGACTCAGACAAGAACCGGAAACAGGAAAAATCCTACAAAGACCACCGAGATCCGCAATAAAGACGGGAAGCTCCTTGCCCGCTACTTAAACGGGACGTTAGAGCAGGGAACGGAAGTGCTGCCGGTTAATATTACAGCTACCATTGATGCAAATAATGACGTGGAAGATAACCGGATAAAATGGAGTATTGATGATGCGGAACTGATCAGTCTTGCTACAAATGATGATGAAGGAACCGATGGCTATACCGCAAAATCAGCCAGTATTTCTTTAAGCATGAATGCTTCTTTCTTTACCGGAATTATTGAATCAGCGGAAAAGACTCAGGCAGATGGAAGCTATCAGTATAAGATTCCGAACACCATTTACGGAGCGGGATATCAGAATGGTGGAGTTGCAGTCCTAACTGCTCAGACCAGACCGGCCGCTTCCTTTGAAGGAAAACCCTGTACAGATAACTGCCGAATTGGAGTCACCTTTCAGATCATAGACAATACTCTGGTAGCAACAGAAGGGGCTTACCTTGATAAGACAGCTCTGACCTATACTGTTACAAGGACATTGACCGGGGACCGGACATCACCTACAGAAAAAATAACGGTAACAGCTCCTCAGTCTCTGACAGCAACCTTTACTCCGGATTATTTTTCAAAAGATGAAGTAACCTGGACAAGCTCTGATCCAGCAGTCCTTACCGTAGTTCAGGATGCAGATGCTTACCGGGAGGCTTCCGTTTCAGCTATTAAGGAAGCCAAGTGGATCAAGGATATCATTGCCACTGATGATGGAATGCGAAGCAATGACATTTACGAAAAAATACAGGGAAGCGGGAGCCGGGAAGCAACTATAACGGTGGTCGGAAAAGACAAGCTTGGAAATCAGGCATCTGCCGTCTGTCAGGTCAAAGTAAACTTTATTACCAATGACCAGACAAGAATTGTACCGGAGGGAATTACCCTGAATCAGACAGCACTATCCTACAGCCTGGGATATCAGAAAACTGGGGATATCAATTCTGAAACACAAAAGAAAACCGGATTCGAAACAAGGAAGTTGATTGCAACCATTCTTCCAATGCTGGAAGAGACAGCAGAGCATAAGCCTTATGATCAGACCGTGATATGGACTTCTTCTGATCCGGAGTCGGTAACGGTAGACCAGAGCGGAAATGTGACTCCGGTTGATGGTGCACCATGGATTAAAGAAGCACTTTTAAAAACGCCATACCGAGCTGAAAAAAGCGTGGTAATTACCGCTGAAACAGAAGACGGGGAAAAGATGGCCTCCTGCAGCGTAACACTTACCTTTCAGGCGGAGTGCATCGAAGCAGACCGGGAGAGTGAAAGCTTTGACCTGGTACTTACTAAGACTGGAAAGAAAAGTAATCCGACACTTACCTGGAGCGGACTGGACAGCAAATTGTTTGCAGCTTCTATTTATTCCGGAAATAAAAAGACGGTTGTCTGGAACTCCTCTGATACCGGAATTCTTACAGTAGACCAGGAGGGAAAAGTCACTCCGGTGGCTTTAAACAGCAATCAGGAAGTGACGGCCAGCTGGATCAGCGAAGCCATGAATAAATCGCCATATACAGGAATGGCTGCAGCGGTTATCTATGCAGTATCCAGTGACGGAACCGTATCCGATCCGGTGAATGTCACTCTCACTTTTAAAGTGGTTGATAAAACGACTTCTGCCAGTTCATCCGGCGGCGGAGGAGGCGGAGGAGGCGGAGGAGGTGGAAGCCGTTCCGTAGGAGTAACAACCACCGGAAATATACAGGGACCGGCAGCTTCAGCCGAAGCCGTGACGGGAACCTGGACGCAGACGGCAAATGGGAAATGGATCTTTGCATCAAACCGGACGTACACGAATGAATGGGCATATATCAGCAATCCATATGCAACGGGGAAGGAAAAGGAATCCTGGTTCATATTTGATAAAGAAGGATTTATGGTGACCGGCTGGTATACGGATGTAGAAGACGGAAATATTTACTATTTAAAAGCTGTCTCTGACGGAACCCAGGGACAGATGCTTACAGGCTGGCAGAACATAGAGGGAGCCTGGTATTATTTCAATCTGATTTCTGATGGAACAAAGGGAAAGTTGGTGACTGGAACGGTCATTGACGGACGTGAACTAAATGAGAAAGGCCAGTGGGTCCAGGGCGGAGTTGTGGTTACTGCAGAGTAGTCGCCGCCGCCCGGCCAATAGGCCGATGAACCTTGACAACCGAATATAGTTAACCGATAGAAAACAGTTCAAAAGCCTTTTTGAAACAGTTCAAAAGTTTGTAATAAAAGCCAAAACATGATATAATATGAAACAGGTAGTCAATCTGCCGGGTGGTTTCCATCTCCGAAAGGAGGTGGTCGTTATTAGTACGTACGAGGAATTCATGATTATTATCGATGTTGTAGCGCTTGTCGTTGCAATCCTTACATATACGAATAACAAAAACAAAGATACAAAAAAATAACCACCCTGCCGACCAAAGCTATGGGTGATTATTTTTAAACATTCATTAATTTGGAAGCCACTCAGTGGAGTTGGCTACCTTTTGTATCTTTAGAATAGCATGAACCGATAAAGTTGTCAAATATGAGATTTGAATTTTATTGTTTCAAGTACGTACTAAGGAAAAAATCATAATTCACACAAATACAAAAACATTTGTTGTATCTGTTGACACATATTTTTGTATGTGTTAAAATGACGTTGTCAGGAGGGAATGGAAATGAAAAAAGTGGAACGTTATTTCTATCCGGCAATATTTACCTATAAAGAGGGAAGCAAAATCGGAGTAATATTTCCAGACTTAGGTAGTGCCACAAGTGGGAAAGATGATGTAGATGCGTTATTATCTGCAAGGGAATTACTTGGCTGCGTACTCTTTGGTTTAGAGGAAGAGGAGGGGAATATTCCAGAGCCCACGCCGCTCTCAGAAATAGAAGTGAGAGAAAACGAATGTATAGTTTTAATTGATGTATTTATGCCTTCTGTAAGAATGGCACAGGTGAATCGTTCTATCAACCGAACGGTAACACTTCCTGCCTGGTTAAATGCTATTGCATTGGAAAATGGAATTAATTTTTCCCAAGTATTGCAGGATGCTTTAAAATCAATGCTAAATATATCAAATAGATAGTAAGGGGGAATAAGTATGAAAAAGAAATTATTAGTGGCAGCGATGTCCGCTATGTTAGTGATTGGAACAGCAATAACATCCTTTGCAGATACGTATGATCCGCAATATCCATTAAAAGGCTATATGGAACCATGGTTTGTAACAAGTCCAGTTACTGGTACTACTGCTTGGAAAAGTAATCCAGATAATTATGTCTACGAGGCCAATAATCATAGGCAGTATGCTTTTGATCTTATAGTTCAAAATAGAGATCCGCTTTCTTTTAACTATTTTGGTGGAATAGAATTGGCTGCTATTGCTGAATTAACGGATTATCAGACTACGGGATTAAGCCCGGATCAGGACAGGCTGCACCGCTTGACTACAGAGTTACGAAATTTTTTAAACAGCTTTGATTGGAGAAATGCTTCTGATTATGAAAAAGCAGTTCAAATTGCAAAGAGAATCACGAAGGCAGATTATCTGGATCAGGAAGGAACACAGTATCCTTACAGTTGCCTGGTGGAAGGAAAAGCCAGCTGTAATGGTTATGCCTGGGCCGCACGCATATTAGCTACTTGTGTTGAATTGCCAATAGAAGAGCTTGGATCTGTAAGTCATACTTATCCTGTCTTTTTGGTAGATGGTGTATGGTTATCGTACGAGCCAACAAGTAAGAATGATTACTTTAATATTGCAGAAGTTTATACCCCGGCATATTATCTGGCAAGTGAACCTCATTTAACCCCGTTAGGAGAATACTGTAAAGCAACTGGTTACCAAATTCCAGAGAGTGTAGAAGGGAAGTTCCCCAACATTTCTTATGGCATCATTTATGGAAAACAGGCACCATTTATAAAATTTAATTAAATATTGAATATTTCATATTAAAGAAAGCTATCGGTTAAATATAATCGGTAGCTTTTTTGTGTTCAAAATTAAATGCAATAGATAGAAATAAGGAGAGATGATGACTGCATACGGGAAGAAAGGTACAAAACTAAATCAAAGAATTGCTGCATTGCTTGCAATAGTCTTATTATTAACGCCTGTATTTACTTACTTACCTCCTGGTATGTTTGATTCCTGGGGATTTGGTTTGGTTTTTGTAAGTTCTGGGCAAGCTGGACATCCCTACCTGATGGGAAAAGCCCCTGGTGATGATGAAAGCAAATGGTTTTTGTGCATGAATCAAGGAGCTACGGCCCATAGCAATTATGATTATTCTAAGGTTAATGCAGATATTGATTATAACAGGGGTACGGTTGAGCAGAAGCGAATGTTTTGGTCTTACATTGGCGCCTTTAGAAGTTATGATAACGATATTACTTTAGATAGGCTGGGTGCGTGTACCAAAGATGAAGCAAGGCAGGTAGCATGGTCTAAGGGGAACAGTAATGGTGGATCAGACTGGATTGAAAACATGGCCAATGATGGCTTTATGTCATTGGAGAACGTACCGGAAGGCTGTAAAAGCCCAAATGATATCCTAGACCTTATCAGTAAACATAATACTGCTGGACAGGCTATGTATATCAATGATCTAAGAAGTGGTCCTGGTCAAATAGATACAAAAAAACTGTATGAATTAACAGGACTTAAAGATTGGGGAACTTTTGTAAAATATTGCAGAATTGATCCAGTAACCCCAGGAATGGTAATAAATACAGAAGGACAGAACCTTTCCTGGAGTTTCCCAAATGCTCCGGCTGGACAAAAACCTACCGAGGCGGTAATGAAGATTAGTTATGATCCAACTGTTTTTAGAGTATTGGAAGTTACAGGAAGCCTGGAGTATTTCCAGTGTAACGTTCCGGGTTCTCAGCAATTATATCGTGCAAAAGGAAGACTAAAAGAATTAACTTGTGAATTTTTCCTCACCACAAAATATAGCGCAAATGCTCCCACCCCCACTTCAGGAGATGGAGAAGTGTCATTAAAAGTATACCAGCACAATGAAACGTTTGAATCCAATTACAAGGTTGGATTGGAAAAAATGGATTATGAAACAGGTAATCCTTTACAGGGATCTACATGGCAGGTATTGGAGCAATTTAATGATAGTCAATTAAGCGATGATGAAACTGATGGTGGAATCATCAAAGATAACATGAAAGAATCCCCCACGACATGGCAGGACTGGATGGTTTTTGATGATGACCTGGTTACAGATGCCAGTGGACTTATTTCTCATAAAGATACCCGCTATTACGATTTTAGTCATGCTTATTGTAATGGTCATCCAATTCCTCCTGAACCAGAAATAGATGAATCAGAAGAGGGAGAAGGCGAAGAGGGTGAAGGAAGCGACGAAGCGGATGAAGCAGCAGAAGAGTATGAAAGACTGATGGAGGAATGGCAGGCAGGAGTGGATGCTTGTGAAGCCCGTGCTGCAGCCAGTGGTGGAACATTTCACCATTGGGAATGCGGAAGCGAGGAAGAACCATCTGAAGAAGAGGCTTTTGAAGCGTCAGGCTGTAAGGCAGCCAGAGACGCAGCATATGAAACTTTTATCAATCTTGAATATGATTATACCTTCAGGGAAACAAAACCAAGAGATGGTTATATTATTCATGATCCGGGGCATCCAGATGATGTTCCGATTGAAATTATCACAACAGCTGCTTCTGAAGCCGAAAGATCTGCAAATTGGAAAAGTTCCAGTAATGCAGATATTAGAGTTACAGGATATGTGCGCAACATGACTAAAGGTAGTTCGGATAACGAGGATCTCGAAGGATTTGCAGTACAGAGTTTAGCAAACAGGGTAGATTTTGAGTCAGAGGATTTCGACCTTATAAATGAAAACAAAATGTTACTATCCGACAGTGACAAGCTTATAGCAAGTCCTTCCGAAAGTTCTGAAGATCCGGAACAAAGCGGAGATTTAATCCTGAAAGAAACCTATGATCTACCGCTTGGAGAAAGAATTATTAATAAGTTGCTTAAATTTATCGGGCTTCCTACTGCTTTTGCAGAAGAGAAGGAAATAACCGTAAAGCTTATTGCAAAAGATGATGAAGAGCTATTTGAAGACGAATTCGAGGAATATGAATCTGAAGAGGATGATGAATTTCTGGATGAATCCATAGATGATGATGAATCAACCCCCTCACAGGCGAAAAAGAACTTTATTAATTTTTCATTGAGATCTAGCCTGGCGACTGATTCAGTAGCGTCTATATCTGAGGAGAAAAGAGCCACAAGGCAAATTAGTTTATCTGCAGCTGAAGACACAGAGGAAGAACCAGTTATGACAACATCGCTTCGTTCAAATGCTCTTAGTGGTGATTTTGAAGGAGGAGAGGAAGACAGCCAGCCTGAAGTGGATAAAGGACCGGGCAATCATACCGCTCATACCTTTAAAGTGTACGATCATCGTGTACCTGGGCAGGTTCACTTCAATAAGAGAGACATGGAATTAAAGGCAGGAGAATCTGAAAATTATGATTCATTTGGAGACACCCAGGGAGATGCCACATTAGAAGGTGCTGTATATGGTCTGTTTGCAGCCGATGATATTTACGGTCCAGACACTCAAAGAGATGAGAATGGAAATGTCTCCTCCGGAATTGGAGTGGTATTTGATGCAAATGATCTTGTTGCCGTGGCAGCTACAGATAAAAATGGAGAGGGATCTTTCTTAACGATAACAGAAAAACCTCACAGCTTCTACAATTATAAGAATGGAAAAATTGAATACACCGGAAAGAGCTATCCGGAAAATCTGTATGTAAAAGATGGTTATGAAAAGGCGCAGCCACAAGAAGAGAGGGGGCGTATATACAGAAACAATAAATCTATGAATGGCGACAGCTGGATCGGAAGACCTTTGATTCTTGGTAACTATTATATTAAAGAACTTACCCGTTCCGAGGGATACGAACTTTCTATCACTGGAAAAGATATGGGAGTTACAAATGCTGTGACAGGTACCCGTGAGAACTATGGCGAGACCGCTGATTCAAGAACGGCACCGGTGGGATCCGCCTGGATCACGAAGCAGCTTTATAATGCAGTTACCTTTCCAGAGGGAAATGTCGCATATGGAAATAAAGAAAACCTACTTCTTCTTGAAACAAAATCTAAGGATGCTACCAATGGTTATAATGTAGTGCTTGATGGAATCCCGGAGGATGCAGATATTTACATCAATAATGTTACATTAAAGCCGGTAGTAATCCAGCAGGTGGATGGAGGAAAGTGGGTTGATGCAAAGGAAGCCCCTTATTATCAGACGGCAGAATCTCAATCTGTTTATAAGCGTGATATCAATGGAAATATGATTGAAAAGCCTGGGGTATCTGCGACTGTAAAAGTTCCTTATGAAGCAGCTGGAATTGAGGCGGATAAACTTCCGACAGAAAGTACTGCTGTTGCCAGTGATCCAGCAAGGTTTGCCGGTGCATTCACTAGTTCAGAAGGCAACGTAAAGTATGTGAAAGCTGAGTTGGAGCAGATGATGCGTGATTCACTGCAGATGGAAACTCCGAAAGATGGTGATTATTCCACAATCAATACTCCGGTCTATGATGAAAAGAGGACGGTGAATGGAAAAACCGTCTACGGAAAGCCGGAAATCGTTCTTGAAATTGAAAATGTCACAACCAATAAATCCGTTATCGAAGCCATTTTAAATTATTACATCAACGAAAAGGTATTTACTTATGGGGGGCTTCAAAAAATAGAATACAGTGGCGGAAAAGCAGTTGTAACAATTGTTGCCGGCATGACTCCGGGTAGAACCTTACTGTATGAGACAAATTCCAGTGGTGATGTGGTGGCCGCTTACTTAACAAAACTGAATACAACCTATGGAAGATATGTCATAAGAAAATACACAGGAGATGAGTTAAATGTTGCAAAGGTGGAGGATACAGGCAAATACATAATCAATGTAGCGCCGGATTTTGAAGTTGGTGATGATGGGATACCAACAGACAAAACTATTTATCCAACGGATAGTGAGAGATACCTTCATTATGCTGCAGGTGAAACCCTTTACGATTACTGGTACTTAAATGGCGATACATATGTTGGCCACGCTCCTGTAACCAGAAAAGTCTGGGAGCCGAATTACAAGGAAGTAGTTGTAAATGAAGAGAATGTAAGTTCCTCAAAGATCCCCAAGGTCAGCTCCATGGAAGAAGTGACAGACCAGACAGGCAGCACTTATTACTACTATGATCAGGTTGCAAAGCAGTATACCATTCATGTTGGTTCCAACGATATGGACCTTAACGGTGTTAAATCAGGAAACTTTACCATAGCGCTTAATAATGGAAAAAGTGAAGTAACCAATGAAGATATAAACAGAATCGGCCCCAATAATGTATGGGGGTATGCAGCTGGATCCAGCATATCCAAAGCAGAGTATGTAATTCGTGTTTCAGGTGCCGGAGCTGGGGCATTCACTTCTGCAGATTTTGATAACAACAAAACTTTCATAAAGAATCAGCGATTGATTAGCAATGGTTATCATGACTTGAATGAGGAGGGAAACACAAGAGAGACACCTACTCCGATTCAGGAGCGTATTATTGGGCAGCAAATTAAAGTCACGAAAACCATTGATGAAACATCATATGAAAATACCAACTCCTATGGCGCAGTCCATGATGACTGGTTTACCAGGACATTTGGTGGGCATTTTGGAAAAAATACGGTGGCTAAGAAGATGGACAACTTCCGGTTTAAGGTGTACTTAAAATCAAACATGGAACGATTGTACCGGGATAATGATGGAACTGTCGTATGGCAGGACCGATTTGGAAATGAAATAAATATGATCGACCAAAATGAGAAATTTCCAGCCCTGGTAAATAAGGTTTATACGAAAGTCCAGCACATTACCTCTCCTTTATACAAAGATTCACAAGATGCAGTTGTAAGCAATGATTCCTTATACAGCTATTCAGATGGTTTCATAAATGAGAGCCAGAATAACGGCTATACTTCCGTACTGGAAACCATATCTGTAAAGGCGGATAACGGTAGCGAAGCAAGAAATATCTCTGTTTACAATTACGAAAAGTTTTATGATGCCATAAACGTGGCCAATGCGGATAAATGGGATCATACAGAAAACAGCAGCACATCCTTTAAGCCTTTTGCTCTAATAAAGAAGTTCCTGTTTGGAACAGGAGGGGCAGAAAATCAATATCCTGCGGGCCATAACAATGCGGAGATTAAGAATGAAATCAACACCTCAGATATAGCTGCAGATAATGCCCTGCGTTCAGACAACGTCCGTCAGTTTGCGATTACCTGGTATCTGGATGATGAAGTCGCAAAACTGGTGAAAAAGAATCAGTCTGAGGAAACGGAAAGCGCAACAGGAAGGAATACTTATTCCGATGAAGTTTATGATAAAGCCCTTTCTGAAGCAATAAAAAAGGCAGAAAACTATTTAAAACCGTTCTTTTCCTATGACCTTGACCGGATTTATTCCATTGAATGGGACAGTGCACAGGAAGGCGGGGCAGATAAGGATCTTACAACACTTTCTGCAGATACATTATTTGGTGATACTGCAGGAAACAGTGATGGTTATTATTTTGCCACATCAAAATATCTGCCATACGGAACCTATGTGGTGGCAGAACAGCAGCCAAAATACAGTAACCTGGGAGATTTAAAGAACAAGCATTACCAGATTGACAAGCCAAGAGAAGTCTCGCTCCCCTCTGTATATGTAGACTATAATGGCTCCCAGGCTACTCCAGAAGTGACTAATAATTATTACAATTATTCTGCCGGCACAACACAGCCTGAGATGGAGCGTAAGTACAAGATCCGCTTCAATGAGGAAAGTGTGAACATAATCAAGGGCAGGAATGCAGATGGAGACTTTGAAGTTTACAAGTACGGCATGGACATTGACAACATCAGAAATGCCATATCTGGAACTGGATCAGGTGATTATTTTGCGCTGAGCCAGAACGGATTTAAGCCCTATAAAAACTACTACAATGAGCAGGATGACAGGTTAAGTGGAAATGTTCCCTATTATCTGTCAGAGGGCTTGAGTGGTAGAGAAGCGGTATCAAAATATTACCGGTTCAGCTCCGTTGCAGAAAACAAAGGCATCGCAAATGATGTCCCATTTTCTGGACAGTACAAAGATAATGTAACGACCATGCAAGGCGCGCAGATTGCTTATGATGGAAACTATGCTCCTATGCTTGTACCGTGGACGGTAGTGGCCTCTGACAATGCAGTTACAGAGGTAGAAGACAGCTCCCTTTCTCAAAATGGAGAGAGCTCGTACAAAGGATTTGGTTATACGAAGTTTCATAATACTTTTTATAAAGCCAGGCTGAGAATTGAAAAATTGGATTCAGAAACAGGGGAAAACATCCTTCACGATGGTGCAATGTTTGCATTGTATGCAGCGTCCAGGGAGGAGGGGGCAAACACAGACGGTAAGGTCAAATTCTATGAAACAGATACCTGGGTCGGAGGCTCTAGGGAATTTTTAGAAGCAATGGGAGCTGCCCAGATTGTTCAATCAGGTGAGATCTACAACGGATTGGTTCCAGCCGGCACCCCAATCTGTGTAGAAGGAGAGCAGGTCTTTCTTTCTGATAAAGAAGGAAGAAGAACCGGTCAGTTTGAAGCTTTTACAACAACCAGAGATGGGTTACAGGCACAGGAAGGGAATCTGTCCATTACCTCCTATCAGGATCAGAATACAGGATATCTTGTTACACCCCAGCCGTTAGGTGCCGGTACCTATGTTTTATGCGAAATCAAACCACCTGCAGGCTATGTAAGAACAAAGCCGGTAGCCATTGAGATCTATTCCGATCAGACCACCTATTACCTGGACGGAAAGCGGGATGAACGAGTGGCTGCAGCCATTTATGAAAATAAAGTCTTAGATGAGGATACCGCAAGGATCTATGTGGGAAATACCCCAATTCGCTTAGAAGTATCTAAAATCAAAGAGGCTGCTAAGACTGTAACCTATCAGACCGAAACCAGAGTGGAGGGAACGGAACTGGAATTAAAGCAGAGATACGGAGCCGAAAACCTGGAATTTGCTTATAAAAACGGTACCTACTTAGGATATGGCTGGTTCAAAGGAACCTTAGAATCCCTTCTGGCCAGAAAAGAAGCGGGGGAAGATGTAGAGCCGATTTACTTAAATGGTGTATTTGCCGGATATGGTCTGGTATCCAGACCACTGGATACTGCAGATGATAAAAACCGTTATGCTGCCGGGGCAAAAATGGCTCTCTACGATGCCATTGAGATTAAAGAAAACGGAGACAGCGGAGATTACGGATATGACGGCGTGGAAGTGGTGAGGGACCGAAATAATAATGTTCAGACCATGAAAGTAAAAAAAGGATACGCTGGAACCACCGTAGAATTTATAAACAAACAGGATCAGGAAGCAAGCCTTTTAGGAGCAACCGGGGAAGGCACCTGGACGTATGAGACCATTGACCGGGAAGATACCGACATTCTCTTTTATTCCCTGGCAGATCTAACGGTCACTGAGACCGGAGCAGATGGAGCCGTTTATGGTTATGACAGAAACAGCAATAAGGTATCTGTAAAAAACAGGGAATCCATCTTTGTATTAAAAGGAGGAAAGCCAGTTTTTGAGCTGGCAGGAGGTGATTTAACCAAAGTTCTCTATACAAAGGCAGACAAGCGCCTGACTCTTCCTTCCGAAACAATGATCTATCACCTGGATTCAGAAGGAAACCGGGATGCCTATGTCAATCCGACCACCGGAATGGCTTATGCAAAAGAGGGAAATAGGCTTCTGGTATGGCCGGTAAAAATTTCAAAAAATAAGGCCGGGGCTATCATAGCCAGGGATAAGATTAAAACCTTCCGGATTGCAGCCGTGAATGCAGATACCAATCAGGAGTACACAACCGGGACGTACCAGGGTAAAACTTTTCAAAAGAGCTTGAATCCGGTTTTAAATGGTCATGGACTGCCGAAGTATTACCAAAAGTCAGAGGAAACCTATAAAAAAGGAGATCCTGTTTATGATATTGACGGGGATTATGTGCGCTATAAATACGATGATTTACTGGAGTCTTATAACCGGGCGGCTTACCGGATTAATGATCACTCCGGAAGAGATGCCATAGGTTCTGAAGAAGATATCACAGACGATCCGGGGCTTTACCATCGTCAAGGCGAAGCCTGGGTAATGGAAAACACCTGGATTACCGGAGAAAAGTATCCGAACGATCCTTTCCAAATGGATATGACGGTGGGACAGGCGGATATGTTAAAACGTGTGATCCCAGGGACCTACATCATGGAAGAGGTAAAAGCCCCTTCCGGTTATAAGAAAGGATTTCCACAGGGAATTACCGTAAAAGAAACAAAAGAAGTACAAACAATTGGCATGGAAGATCCAAAGATTAAGGTGGAAATAACAAAGACGGATGCAGCCAGTCAATACCGGATACCAGTTATTAGTGATTACCAGGACGGTCTTGTTGTGACGGAACCCAAAGGCGCTTACAGCTATAAACAGATAACCGGCGCGCACCTGGCACTTTACAACGCTAAGAGAGTTTACACTACAGACAGTAACACCTATCCCAAAGGCTATTATCTGGTCAAAGCAGAAAGCAAACCGGCTGAATGGACCGTAGAAAACACCACAGACAATGCGCCGGTACGGATCGTAGCAGACTGGATCACCGATGGAAAAGCCAAGTACTTTGAAGGAATCCCGGCAGGAGATTACATCTTAGAAGAATCTGAAGCAGCAAGCGGGTATGTAAGAACGTCCATGGAGATTAACGTAAAAGCAGCTGGTGACGTTCAGACTATCAACGTTACCAATGATCATACGAAACTGGAGGTTTATAAGTACTACTTAGACAGCAAAGGAATAAAAACACTCCTGCCAAATGATCATGCGGCTGGACTGGCCTTATACGAAGCAAAGACAGACCAAGACGGAAGTATTTTAATGGAAGGAGGAAAGCCCCAGTACGATGATTCAAAGAAAGTAGATCAGTGGACCACAAACAATTTAATGGAGTACACGGAGCTGACAGAAAAGAGTACGAAGCTTGCGGATCGCATAAAAGGTTTCCTGAGCCTTACTAATAATAAATCCAGCTTTTTGACAGATTTTGAAGCCGCTTACCGGGAAAAAGGAGAAGATCTTACCTATCTTACCTGGTACACCAAAGATGGAGATCGGAGTGCAGAACGGACGGAGAGTATACCAACCGAAAAGGGAGAGAGCATCACCCAGACCTGGATCACCGATACCGGAGCTGCGATCCGGATCACCATTTACCGGAAAGTGACAAACGGTTCCCTTGACTCAGATGGAAAGCTGCCACTTAACTTTGAATACCAGTTTAACTTTAAGGAAAATAACGGCATAAAAACCTATGATACTTTAGAGGGGCTGCACCGCTTGGATTATCTGCCTCTAAATGCAGAAAAGGACGGGAAGAAGATCGGCGCCTATGTACTGGTGGAAGAAAAAGTCCCGGACGGATTTGAACCGGCTAATCCAAAAGCAATTATCCTAACCGAAACGGGAGCTGTGCAGCGAGTGAGCTTACAAAATGAAGAGAAGTTCATCAACGTCTTAAAGGTTGTCACAGACGGAATAAACCAGTATGCAGCGGAAGGGGCAGAACTTGCCCTATACCGGGCCGATGAAGCCGGAAACTTTATAAAGGATGAGGCTCATTTCATTGAAAACTGGATCTCCGGATCAGACGGACGATACACCAAAGAAGACCAGTTCCATGACAAAATTATAGAAGGATTTCAAGTGGGGGATTTAAAGCCTCACCGGATCAGCAAGGTTGCATATGGAACGTATTACATCACTGAAATCACTCCACCTGCTTATATGCACAAAGCAGATCCTCTGAAAATAGAAGTAGGAGCAGAAAAGATTCCGGTTTACCGGATTACGAATCAACCGACCATTGGAACCCTGGAAATCAATAAAAAGGCCTCCGATACCAGTGAAGGATTAGAAAATGCCCGGTTTAAAGTAACCAATAAGGATACAGGGGCTGTCTGGTACATGACAACCGGCACCGAAGGAAGCGCCGTTTTAAAAGGACTTCCAGTCGGAGAGGTTCAGACAAATGGAACAATAAAAGCTTATACCTACACCGTGGAAGAAATTTCTCCTCCTGATTTTTATCAGGTTACCGGAGGAATAAAAAAATTCCAGTTTGATGGGGCTGAAAACGGGAAGGAAGTTAAGTACAGTTATGAGGTCTTAAACGATCCCACGGAGATCCGCTTCCGGAAAACGGACTTTAATACCGGGATGGCCGTAAAGGGGGCAGAAATCGCTGTTTATGAAGCTGCAGCGATAGATGGGAAATATCAGAAGAATGGAGGAGCCATTGCAGCTGCTCTCTCAGAGGAAGATGGATTTACTCTGAAGAAAAAGCTAAAGGCAAATCAGGTTTACATCATGGAGGAGTTAAAAGCTCCGGCCGGATATGCTTTATCTAAACCAGTGATTTTTACTGTAAATAAAGCTGGAACGGGAATCCAAAATGTATCAAATGATTTTAATGTATTAAAACTTGCAAGTGAAAACGGAGCCATTGAAGCGCTTACCGTAACCGGACGGGTACCAGTAAAGGTGTATACGATTTTAAAGGATCTGGATACCGGTTATGAACTACCAGCCTTGATAGGGACCGGAGAGAATCAAGCTATAACAGCAATGGAGGGTATCACAGAAGGTCATCTGTATGAAATTACGGAGTATACCAGATATTCGGATGGAGCATCAGAAAAATCATTTAAGGAAACCAGACGGATCTACTTTGATAAAAACGGAACTTATACCCTACCTTCCAGGACGTATCTGGGTACCAGACAGGAATTAACAGACGAGGACGGAAATATTCTGGCCAGCTGGGCGGTCAATGAGGATAACCACGATTATACGATTCTGAATCCGGTTGTTAAAGAAGTTCCAATAGCCAAAGTAATAAGCAGTATTGGTGCGGATCAGGGAGCCGTCAAAGCAGGAAGCGTTATTAAATATTCTGTTACCTATACCAACACCTACGACCATCCGGCAGATTTACAGATCAAGGCGATACTGACAGATGGACTAGAATATTTAAGAGCTACCGACTATGGAACAGAGCAAAACGGAATTATTACCTGGAATCTTACCGATGTTGCTGCCCATCAAAGCGGAACAGTGGAAGTGGTTGCAACCGTAAATGGGGAGATCAAAACACAGGCGAAATCATGGTTTGAAACAAAAGTGAATGCCGTATCAAAGCGTACAGTTCTGGTAAATCCAATTGTTCCAGACGGATCTATTACCATCGTAAACAAGCTGACTGGTACCGGAAAGAATCAAACCGATTCTTTTACATATCATGTGAAGCTTACAGACCAGAATGGAACTATTTTGACTGGATACCAGGCATACACCGGCTCTACCGAGGGACGGATTAAGGGAGAGGGAATGATTACTCTGTCAGGAGATGGATATATAACATTTGCCGGACTCCCTTACGGCACCAGATACGAAATAAGCCAGGAACCAACAGACAATTATGAACTGGAAGGAGGGACCATAACCGGAGAGATACAAAAGACGTTACAAAGTGCGGTATTTAAAAATAACCAGGATGACAAGGTGATCCGGGAACTTTTGACAGCTGGAGGAAGTTATCAGCTGACAGAAAGCACGGTTTACAGTGATAAAAGCAATATTACTACTGGGATTTACCGGTTTACTATTAACAGCTCCGGCATGATTGATAACTTAGATATGGAAGATAAGCCTGTGAATATGACCTTTGTTAAGGTTGATAGAGATACCAATCAAGTCCTGAACGGCGGTAAATACAGCCTGATTGATGAAAATAGTGGAGCAGTCCTCCAAGCATTTACCGTAGAAAATGGTATGCCAGTCACAATCCCGCCACAACTTATCACTCCAGGACAGGGATATGTATTCCGGGAAGATCTTCCACCTGAAGGTTACGCTTATGAAAAAGAGATCCATTTTATTGCAGATGAAACCGGGATTCCTGAAACCGTCATTATGGAGGATAAGCAGACAGATGTAAGTATTATAAAAAAGGATGAAGAAACTGGAGATCTTCTAACCGGCGGACGTTTTGCAATTCGGGAAAAAGAAACAGGAAACGTGGTAAAAACCTTCTCTCAAGAAGGTAAGCCGTATCAGTTAAAAGGAATTCTGATAGCAGGAAGAACTTATGAGCTGATTGAAGAGGAAGCTCCGGCCGGTTATGCTTACGCTCCAAATGTAGAATTTACTGTACCAATGGATCCGCAGCCGATCACCGTGACCATGGCGGATAAACAGACAAAGGTTGTAGTCCAGAAACTGGCCAAAACCCAAAGTACTCCATCGGAGGCAGCCAGACAGCTGCAGGGAAATATCCTTCAGATATTGAACGAAGACAAATCGCCGGCAAAAGCTATAAAGACCGGAAATAGTTTGCAACCAGGAGAAGATCTTATATTTACAACCTCAGATCAATTTGAGGAACTAAAAGGCCAGTTGGTTGCAGGGAAAAGTTACTGGCTCCATGAGGCAAAGCCAGCGCCTGGATATGCTTATGCAGAGGATGTGCCGTTTACAGTAAGCCAGACTGGGGAGGACGACATTGTAATTATGATAGACGATCCGACTCATGTAATCTTTCCTAAAATGGCTGCAACAGGTAATGAACAACTTCCTGGCAACCATCTAAGTGTAATTGATGAGCTTGGCAATGTGGTAGATAGCTGGATATCCGGAGAACAGCCACATGAAATTATTGGAAAACTGATTGCTGGAAATAAATACTGGTTCCGTGAAACCCAGCCTTTAAAGGGGTATTCCTATGCGAAAGATGTACCCTTTACCGTTAGTAGGAATGGAAGTGTTGACATAGTAGAAATGAGAAATAATGAAACAAATATTCGGATTAATAAGGTAGGCGCTTCCGGAGAGTTGTTAAAAGGTGCAATCCTGCAAATTCTGGATGAAAGTAAGAAGGTAATTAAAGAATTTGAAACTACAGGAGAACCTAACCTAATCACAGGGTTATTGTCTTCCGGAGAAAGTTATATTCTTCATGAGGTTAAAGCGCCGGATGGATATTTACTATCCTCTGATATACCATTTACAGTTCCCAAGGAAGCGGAAATATTAGAGGTGAAAATGATAGACCAGAAAAAGTCCAGTCCCGGATCGGAAAAAATATCCATTCAGAAGGTAGATGCGTCTTCAGGACAGGGAATTGAAGGAGTAGAATTTACTATTTATCGATCCAATGGATCTAAGTACAAGGTAGTAACAACGGGAGCCGATGGCTATGCCAGATTGGATATTCCGCCGGACGGAACCTATACCTATAAAGAAACTAAAGCAAAAGCAGGATATTTATTATCAAATGATACTTACTCTTTTTCAGTTTCTGGAGGAGATATTCAAGATCAAAGTATCATGACGGTAGCAAACGTACTATCTCCGGAAATAAAGATTGAAAAACGAGATGGAGAGTCAAACAATTCTTTAGCCTTTGCAAAAATAAGGGTATGGGATAACGAGGGCTGGTCAACCGTGGAGCTGACAGAAGAAGATGGTGCCTTTACAATTCGACCAACACATACAGGGACGTATTATTTACAGGAAATAGAGGCACCTCCAGGATATACCCTTAACAATACCATCTATGAATTTGTCGTACATAGTGATGCAAGTGTGACCGGGACAACCATTATTTACAATCATAGGGATGATGGTCCAATCAAAAAAATCGGAAAGGTAACAGCGTTTTACTCTTCTGCTTTAAGCGGTAGGGGATATGCCGATTTTGGAAAAACCGGATTACATGTGCCTGGTGCGAAAACGGGTGATGATACTCCAATTGGGAAGTATCTGGTAATTTTAATCATTTCCATGCTGGGAATTTCAGGTGTAGGAATGTGGAAATGGAAGAAAGGACAGAGAGGGAAAAATAATAATCTAAAGAAATTCATGATGGTGCTTTTTATCATAGCTGCAACTATGACGGCCAGAAATGACGTGTATGCCTCTCAGCCATCAACAGAAACAAGTCAGGAAACCGCTGCGGAAATATCCGTAGCGGTGGACGAAGAGACGGAACAGATCGTTTCGGAGGCCGACAAGCTTGTTATTACATCTCCAGCTTTTGTAGATGACCCGGAGAATCATGTGCCGGTAGAACAATATGAATATGGAGGACAGATTTATGATTTGGTCAGCTATGAAATAATAAACACTGCCTTAAAGGAACGAACGAAGTCGGTGAGTGATGTTGTGGACTATAAAGGAGTTGAACAGATAGACAAGATCCCGGCCAGTTCTGAGATAGAAGTAAAAAATAAAGTTTCAGGTGAAGTTGTCACTGCAGGTGTACCGTTGGCAAGTTATGAATATGGTAATTATCACTGGTCGAATGATTTTGAATTTTTGGTAACAGTTGAGGAGGCGGATGCAGATGCTTACGCTCTTGGAAATACTCTGGTTCCCAAACGAGAAAATGCCCCATTCTCTGGTTATGAGCTCGAGCTTCTTGATTTGATCCAGGTATCTCCGGACTATTACAGGATTGACAGCGTGGAATGGGCTGGTGATCCGTGGACTGAAAAAAATGGGAAGATCTACAGACAGGCAATAGCTAAAGGGGCGAAACAAGTCGCAGACGTACAGGCCCAATATGCCGGAAACGTTGTTTTCGAAGCTAAGTCCGGAAAAGCTGTTCGTGCGGTATATACAGTAGAAAGCCATGAGGAAGTGAAAACGGATGAAAGCAGCCAGGGTAAAAAAGGACTATGGGATTATCTGAAGGATTTATTAGATTTTATCCTCAATTTTATTAAAAACCACCCCGTTATAAGCGTAAGTATCGGACTTGTAATTATAATCGCATCAATGATACTGATTTTCGATCATCTTTCTAAGAAAAATAAAAAGGAGGACAAACAATGAAAACCATAGGAATTGCCGGAAGTCAAAGCCGGATCGGCACAACAACTCAAGCGTTACAAATGATTTTGTGCTTACAGCGTTTGGATTATAAGGTGGCCTACATCGAAATGGGAAATCAAGGTTATTTGACTGACCTTAAGGATCTTTTTCCCGATGAAGTTCAGGAAAATGAAAAAACTGGAAGCCTTATTTTTCAGGAAGTCGAACTGTATCGGAGTGATGATATTGTAACGGCCAATGAGCAGGGATATGACTATGTCGTAAAAGACTACGGAGCTGTTACAGATCCGGATTTTCAAAAGCTGTCATTTTTGGATCAAGATATCAAAATTATGGTAGGCGGAATCAAGGCCAATGAAGTCGTGTATGCAGAGAACATTTTAAGAGAAAAGTGCTATGAGAGAGTAAGATACATATTTAGCTTTGTGCCTCTGCATGACCGCCAGAATGTAAAAAGAAGTATGAGAAAACAGAAAGTAAGTACTTATTTTGCTTCCTATACGCCGGATCCTTTTATCTATGAAGAAAATGATGTCTATGAATACCTATTGGGAGAGCAGTAAATATGAGGTATGAAAATAGACTGGCAGCAAAAATAGAACAGCAGGAGGAACAGAAAAAGCAGCAAGAAAAATTAAGAAAAAAATTTGGTGTAAAAGAAGAAGGAATTATTCAGATTGTAAAAAAACGAATGAGCGAAATTATAATTAATCATTTGATTTCCCTGACTAAAACGGCACTTTGGATCTTAATTCGTTTTTTGGCTTTAACAGGAGCTCTTGCGCTACTTTATCCGGACACCAGGCTGGCCATGCACAGCCTGGGGCTGGATTTAATAGATCAAGCGTTATCTCTTATTGGAGGATAGTAGTTTGCAATATAAGAATTATCCAATGACTCTCTTCATTGGAATTTGCGTAATTGGACTGATTTACGCTGGTCATGGGCTACTTAGTGCCAAATATGCATATCATTCGGCGGATAGGGGGTATAAAATGCTGCAGGAGCAGAGGCGCTCTTATAAAATAGAGGAAAATCGAGTAGAAGACGCCTTTACGGAGGCTATGAAGGAAATTAATCCTAATTATACTGCCTGGATTGAGATTGATGGAACGAGCATTGATTATCCTATTGTACAGGCTGGTAAAGATTATTTAAATTATGATTTTTACGGAAAGGAAAGCGTTTCTGGATCTTTATTTGTAGGCAGCGGTCAGGAGCCTTTTAAAGACTTAAATACTATAATTTTTGGTCATAACATGAAAGATGGAACCATGTTTGCTGGTTTAAAAAAATATCTGGACAAAGCCTGGTTTGAGGATCACCCTATCGTAAAAATCCAGTATAAAGGAGAAATTCTTCATTATGAGGTGTTTTCTGTTCAGATTCTTCCAGAAGAGAATACGGCATCATACATATACGAGTTCAGGGATAAGGAATATGAAGCATTTTTAAAAAAAGTATCGATAAACTCCTTGATAAAGTCAAAAAAAACAGTAGACGATGCTCCGATTATTACCCTATCCACTTGTTATGGGACAGCAAAAAGATTAATTGTAGCAGCGCAGGAGGTGAATTAACGGATGGCGTCACAGTTGGATAAGGATGTTGATCAGGCAATAGTCAGTGTAGTGTTTGGAATAGGAAAATTTATTAAAAAGGTTTTTTTAGGAATCAAAAAATTAAAATCATTGAAATTCTTTATTGGTCTTCTGTTAACGGTAGGAATGTCGTTTTTAGTATATACCCTTCGGCATTTGTTATTTTTACAGCTTGAAAAGCTAGAAATGCCGGGTGTTTTACAGCGAGTTATATATATAATTTTATTTTTTAATCCATTGATTTATCTGGCGATCATAGGAAGCACCGGAGAGAGAAAGGTGGAGGAATTTTATAAAATCTTTCAGGAGATTGAATTTAAAGGCCGGGATGGAAAATATCCATATTTCATAAAAATGTATGAGGATGAAGCAAAAAGAACCATTTATTTATTTAAAACTTCAATTAGTTTGGGAGACTGGAAAAAGAACCAGGATCGTTTGGAAATGGCATTGGATTGTACCATTTTGCAGATGATGAATAAAGGAAGTAAAAAGGTGATCGAGATAACAGCCTTGTCCAGTGAATACAAACTGACTGAAATGGTTATGTGGGATGATGAATTTATTCCAGAGAAAGAAAGCTGTCTGGCAGTTGGTATTGGTGTCATGGGTCAAGTATCTTTTGATCTTGACAGTACCCCTCATGTTTTGGTTGCTGGAGAGACGGGATCGGGTAAATCTGTTATTTTACACGTTTGTTTGTGGCAGATGATCATGAAATCAGCCAGGGTGGTTATGTTGGACTTTAAAGGCGGGGTTGAGTTTGGCCTGGAATATGAGCAATATGGAGAGGTTGTAACAGAAAGAGAGCGCGCTGCGGAGGTTCTTGAGGAACTTGTTAAGGAAAATGCATTAAGATTGGCACTATTTAGGAACAGCCGGGTTAAAAACATTACGGAATACAATACAAAAACCAATAGCCACTTGTGCAGAATTGGGGTTTTCTGTGATGAAATAGCTGAAATGATGGATACAACAGGGATTCCAAAAAAGGAAAGAGAAATTTATGAGAAGATTAAAGGTTTGTTATCTACTTTAGCAAGATTATCTCGATCCACAGGAATTAATCTTATTACGGGTGTACAGAGGCCGGATGCCAATGTTTTGACTGGTCAGATCAAAAATAATATTCCAGTGCGTATATGCGGACGTTTTGCAGATAAAGCAGCTTCTGAAATTGTTTTAAACTCAACAGCAGCAACGGGCCTACCAGAAATAAAAGGGCGATTTTTATTTCTAAGGGGTAATGAATTAATTGAATTTCAGGCATATCTTTTCAAAGATTCCATGCTAAAAGATATAAGTGTTGACAAGGGCAGTATGTTGATTGAACAGACGAAGGGAAAAGCAAAAGAATCACAGTATTATGATACTCCCACATATGCCCAGGAAGAAAAAAAAGAAACAAAAAAAGATTATGGACTGGATCGTTATCAGAATTTAAATCTTAATTTTGATTATGGAGACATAGAAGACGATGGTTTGCCTGATTGGAGCGTAGAAAAATGATTTTTAAGAAAAAAGGAAAAAAAGAAGCTCCTCCTAAAAAGTTAAAGAAAAAAGGAACTGGTGAGGAGATCAAGCAGGAAGATCCGGAAGGATTAAAAGAAATCAATATTCCCAGTAAGGGTCCTAAGTTAAAGAAAAAAGAAAATAGCAAGGTAAAAAAAGAAAAAGACGATTCCTATATCATGAAAAAAAATACTGGGATGAAAGCTTTGAGAGTGCTTTTTTGGCTTATTCTGTTGCTTATCTTCTGCCGAGGAGTGTTTCAAATTTTAAAACCAACTAAAGCCTCTGAGATCACAGCAATTATTAATGATTTTAAGGAAGAGCAGAAGCTTATAGGAGACCATCCAGAAGAACTTATGCAGTTTGCGCAGGATTTTGCAAAAGAATATCTGACTTATAGCCAGTCTGGAGAAAACGATTTTAGAGAGAGAATTAAGCCGTATGTTTCTAAACGTATTAATAATCTTTCGGGCATATATGGTTTTAAAAATTCTGCAAAAGCTATCTATGTGAATGCATATAAAAAAGAGGCATACAGCAGTAGCCAGTATGATGTTTATGTGAGTGCAGAGGTTCAGTATGAAATAAAAAATCTCGATACCGGTGAAACAAAACAATCAACGGATCTGTGTACATTAAAAATTCCTGTAACAGTTACAAATAATGGATATTGTATTGAGGGATTGCCATTATATGTAGCAGACAACCGCCTGGACACATCTTTTAATCCGGAGGAAGCGATTCCAGGAACGGAAATAGACAGTAAAGAGATTGCACCGGCCATTACGAACTTCCTGGATGCGTATTATTCACAAGATCAGAGCATGATTAACTATTTACTAACAGAAGATGCGGATAAAAGCAAGTTCATTGGTTTAAATAAAAGGTATTCTTTTGAAAAAATTGATTCAATGAAAGCCTATGAGACGGAAGGGAATGAAATTTTCTGTATTCTGAAAGTGAAAATTCAGGATGCAGTTAATGAAGAAACAATATATCAGGAATTTAACGTCCAAATAATTCAAGGAGGTGATAAGTACTACATAAAGGATATGGATTCCAAAATAACTACATTAAATTTAAATCAGGAGGGTAAGTAAATGAAAAATTTAAAAATGGGATACAGATTTAGAAAAGCGATAACGATGGTGATAGCAATGCATTTTGTTTTAATTATGGCAATGACGAGTTATGCCAGTGACTATGCAAAAAATGGAGTTAGCTGGTTTTTGGATCAGGCTTTTTGGGTTGCCATAGGATTTATGGCAGTTGGTGTTATTGTGTCGTATGTAAAGCATGCCACTGCCGCAATGGTAACATCAGCTGTAGTTGGAGGTATTGTTGCCTACGTATGTAAGAATCCTGAGTCAGTAATTAAAATAGGTGATGCACTGAGCCGGGCAGTAATGGGGGGGTGATAATGTGGAGACAGATAAACCAAGCACAATTACTTTATACAGTTA
>Ga0316613_10000610_pt1 | contig 27288 bp, 23 predicted proteins | sample OWC_soil_day10_C_2_FD_207647 | JGI IMG/M metagenome (GOLD analysis project Ga0316613, IMG submission 207647) | Wetland soil microbial communities from Old Woman Creek delta, Ohio, United States - OWC_soil_day10_CT_b | ecosystem: Environmental > Terrestrial > Soil > Wetlands | place: USA: Ohio...
TGACGTCATACGAGCATCCTATTCCTTTCCGGCAATCAGGATCGTGCACCGTCGCACGCATGCGGCACGCGACGGCACACCAGTCTGTCCGGCCACTGCCACGGGATGAACCGGTCGGTCGAAAAAAACGGGCCGTTTTTCATGACGGGAAATCGAACACCGTCCAGCCTATTCCCGCCGCGGCTAGTCAGCGACTTTATCAGTTTCCTTGCGGTTGGCACCGAGCAACATTTCTGCCACGCAACTACAGCGTCCCGAAGAAAGGCCAATGGATGCGCCTGACGAGCTCGACTATCCAGCTCGCCGCCAGCCAGAGGAACAGGTAGAGGGCGAAGCGCTCGGCACGATTCAGGTCAAGCAGCACGGCATAGGCATAATGGATGAATCCCACCGCCCCGGACATCGCCAGCAGATCGACCCACTCGCCCGGCGACAGCCTCCCGCGCCCCAGGAACAAGGTCCTCTCGCTGGACAGCAGAACCCTGATCACCTTCAGCAGCAGAAGCAGGACGAACACGATAAGAAGGTAGATGGCCGGAGACGGCCGGACAGCCGATATCGCCCCGAAGCATGCGCCGTACAGGTGGAAAGCCTGCTCGTGCAGCAGGGAAAGTGCCGCTACCGCGCACAGTATCAGCAGGTAATAAAACCGGAAGAGCCGTTTCAGCATATTTCCGACACCCCCTGAATGTCTTGTCAATCCCATCCGTGCCACCCATCCACCAGTTCACCGGCGCTGGCCCCCATTACTTCCGGTCTTGCCTGCAGCCATTCCTCGACGGCTTGCCGGTCTTCTTCCGTGGCAGAGCCGCCATCGGATCGGTGGATCAACCCTTCCGTCTCCAGCATCGGCAGCGCACTATCCATGCCGCCCGCGACCACCCCCCTGAGGTCAAGGAATACAGCGAATGCGTCCAGCAGCGCATTGACCTCCACCACCTCCAGCACCCTGTGAAACCGGGCGCGCGCAATGAACACACATTCCCGGAATTCGGCCACCCGCAGCTTCTTGCGTTGCCGCTCGTTGCACTGCCGTATTCGCCCTTTTGACGTTGGCTGCTTTACCATTTCAGCACCTCACTCAAAGCACTATCTTTCATTATCGTTCAATTATCATCGACACATTTGCATTCATCGTCGCTTAATTTACAAAAACACGATTCATCATCAACGCGACTTCGACGGCGTCCATTCCTTGACCAGCGTTTTCGCCTCCTGGACCTGCCCCGGCGTCATCTGCGGGACGATTTCCGCCATCTTGCCCGCCGCCTGTCTGGCGCGCGCATCTTTCTCGACGGAGGCCAGGCTGAACCATTTGTACGACTGCACGAGATCCTTGCTCACACCCTGTCCCCTGGAATAGGCCACGGCCAGGTTGTACATGGCGTTGCGCTGCCCTTTCTCGGCTGCCGTTTTCGACCATTCGGCCCCTTTCCGGTAATCCTTGTCCACACCCAGCCCGCTTAAGTAGGCCGCGCCCAGAGCGGCCTGCGCCGGCGCAAACCCCTGCTCTGCCGATTTGCGGTACAGCTCCACCGCCTGCCGGTGATCCTGCGGCACGCCAAGGCCATGGGTATACGACAGCCCGAGGTTGTACTGGGCAGGCGCGAAACCTTTTTCCGCCGCCTTGCGGAACCATTCGTTGCCCGCCGCCTCGTTCCTGGCGAATCCGTCGCCGTAAAAATACCGCAAGCCCAGATTGGTCTGCGCCATGGCATTGCCCTGTTCCGCTCCCTTGCGCACCTTGTCCAGGTCGCCTCTCCCAGCCGCCGCGATGATGTCCTTGTTGCTCAGGGTTTCCACTTCCCGGCCGTTTCCGGATGGCACGTCCGGCGCAGCCGCCTGCGCTGCATTTCCGGCAGCCTTGTCGCCGTTATCCCCGCAGGCGGGCAGATTCATGAAGATGCATACCATGCATGCAGAGAAGATCCGGTTTCTTGCCTTGCCATGCATCATGGTTGCCCCCGGTTTGTCGTGTTCGCAAGGTGAAAACGAAAGAAGACGGTCAACGCGGCATGCCGATGCGGCCGCCGCCGCGCACATAACGGCAAGAATGCAATTCAGCCTGTTGCCCGATGCGGAAGTGATGGCCTTCCTTCGACGGCGCGCGGATCAATCGCCCTGCGCTCTCCATTCCTTCACGAGCTTCTTGCCCTGCTCATGCTGGGCGCGGGTCATTTGCGATAGCGCCTGGTTCACGCACCGGCTCGCCTCGAACAGGCTGGGAACCGCCAGCGAGCACCACTGATATGCCAGCACCACATCCTTGTCCGTGCCGGTTCCTCTGACGTACGCCAGTCCGGTCATGTGCTGCGCCATGGCGTGTCCTTGCTCGGCCGCCTTGAGCTCCCATGCGAAAGCCTGCTTCGGGTCTTTGCCGACACCCTCGCCCCTGGACAGGAACACGGCCAGGTTGTACTGGGCCGGCGCATACCCCTGTTCCGCCGCCTTGCGGGTCAACGCCGCCGCCTGTTGCACATTCTGGCCCAGGCCCTGGCCGTTGCGATACAGCAGCGCCAGATGGAACTGGGCCGGGGCGAATCCCTGATCGGCCGCCTTCATGAACCAGGCCGCCGCCTGCTGATCGTTCTTGGGCACGCCCTGCCCCAGTTTGTAGAGGAGACCGAGGTCGCTCTGCGCATACTTCACGCCGCGCTCGGCTGCCTTGCGGAACCACTCCGCCGCTTTCGCGTAATCCTTCAACGCGCCAAGGCCGGAGGCGTATTGCACGCCCACCATGTACTGCGCGTTTGCATTGTCTTGTTCCGCCGCCTTGCGGAACCATCCGGCCGCCTGCTGGAAATCCTTGTTGGCAAACGCCCTGGCGCCCAGGTAGGTTTGAGCCTCTGGTTCGCCTCTGCCGGCCAGCCGACGCCATTCGTCCATTTTATCCGGACGCGACGGCTCGGCCAGGCTGACCCAGTACGTGAACGGGTCCGCCGGTATCGAATAGGAAGTGGATTCACCGTCGAGCGCGACGCTGTCTGCCGCCTTCCCCGCAGCGGCCGCCACAGACGCGGATGATGCATGACCATCCGTCCTGCGGCACGCGCCCAGGCCCGTTGCCAGGCATAGTGCAATGGCGGCGGCCCACTTTATGTGCGGGTGAAGTGTCATGGTTTTCTCCGTCAGCACATACCCGCCTTGCGGCGACTGCGGATACGGAACAGATCGGGCATGGGCATGCTCCGGAACGCGCGCATGGGCATGCGCCTGGCCGTCGCGGCCAGTCTTCGTGCAGGGATTGAACAAGTTCTGGCGTTGCGCATGGCTGACGGCCTCGATCCGGAAATAAGCTGTTTGCAAAAATGCAAACATGAGCACGCTAACATCGCAATCATGCAATCGTCAAATAATGACGACACAGATGTTGCACGAACGCAATTATGCGGGTGCGGGTGTGACGATCTCGACATGGCGCGCATCGGCAAAACGGCGTTCTCATGCCTTGCAGCCGCCACGGATGAAACGCTGATGCCTACGCCAGACCGGGTGGTAAAAGGGGGATGCGGCAAGTATTCAGTCCTTCATGCACGGCTCGCAATCCATGCCATCTCGCATGGATACAACCAGCATCGTCCCGGAAATGGCCTGGCGCGCTCAAGCTGGTTGCGGAATTGCAATGCATGTTATCATTACGTCAATAAAATCCCCCGTATGATCATGATGACCACACGCCCCCTTTACGTCGCCATAGCCGTCGCGTACCTGGCACTCCAGATGCCGCCCGTCTTCGCCCAGGATCAGTCCGAGCTGGAAGTCCGGAAAGCCGCGCCCGCAGTGCATGGGCAGAAACTGCGCCCGCAACGCTCTGCGAACGGCAAGGACATCCGCCGCATCCAGACCAGGTTTGCCCGGCTGGAAATCATCGGGAAGGCTGGCCTGTGCACCGTCTTCCTCAACGGCAAGGTGCTGGATGAGCCCATGTCGGCGGACATCACCGTCTTTCCCGGCGTCCGCAACGCCCAGCTCGCTATCCTCGAAACCGCGGGCGGCGGCAACTGCTGCCCGCCAGAATGGAGCGTTGTCGATCTGACATCCGCCAATGCCCGGCCCGTCAAGGTTCCGGGACAGCCGTGGGCCGAACCGAAATGGACCTACCTGAAGGCTGCCGGGAAATTCAGGCCGTCGATTTCCGCGCGCTACACGCCCTACACCGACGAGATCGGCGACAAGGCCGAACGGACCTACACCTTCATCCCCGAGATCGCGGCCTGGATCGAACAGGGAACCCGGGCGAAATATCTGAAATACGTTGGCAAGTACCCCGAGGAATTGCTGGCCGACCGGGAAGCGCGCGAGACGGTCATCGCCTTGCTCGGCAAGGACAGGTTCGGCGAATTCCGCGAGAAAGCCGGTGTGCAGACGCCATCCTCGCTGGCCGAAGGCCGTTATTACGTCGCCACCGGCTGCACGCCGCACAACTGCGCCGACACACTAGGCATCCTCATCATCGACACCATCACCGATGCATCATGGGTGATCTTCCTGGATGACCGCAACGTACAGGCCGCCGGGACCGTTTCCCGCATGGACGAGAAGCGCGGCCTGCTTGCGGTCATCGACCGTATCCTGTCCGACCACGACACCTTCAAGACGTACAGGGCCTTGTCGGACCAGGGAAAGCTGAAAGTCGTGAAGCGGTAAGGCATCGACGGATGGGGCCATGCTCCGCCCTGGCATTTCATGCCGCTCCATGCGGATTTGCAATTCCGCAGCAAAACACGCCTGTGCCATTTGCAACATGGCAACGATGCCGTAGTAAATTGAAGGGGTCCCTTGTCGCCCGGCCATTTTCAGGGCAACCGCAAGAGAAACATGTTTTTCCCACCTTCACCGGCCACGACTTTCCTGTCGCGCATCGCATGCGGGTTGTTCGCATTCCTTGCCGGTTTTTCCCCGGACAAGGAGCCCCGGAAGAATAGCTGAGAGCAGGATAGCCGATGAAGAAAACCCTTGCCCTGTCAGCCGCCATTGCCGTTCCGGCTGTCCCGTCCGTATTCTTCTTTTTCAGGACAGTCGACGCCGCCCGCGAAATCGACAGCCTGAAAGCGCAAATCCGCATCCAGGAACGGAACCTGACATTCTTCAAGGGTATGTCGAACCAATCGTTCATGCTGTGCCCGCTGACGACCGGGCAACTGGAGACCGCCGCCCGAGAAAACGGTTATGCGGTGGCGCATGGGGCGAATTCGATGCGGGTCGGTTCGTTCGAGTTTGAAACCGGGTCGGGCGACTGCATCGCAAAGGTCAGGCAGCTGGCGAGCTGACCGGCGGCATAGTACATGGCGGGATAGCACGATAGGCCGTGAAACGATAGCAGAGTCACGGCCTTGGCCGGGAGGGCCGCTCAGTGCCGCGTGCTAGAGTTGCGCTTTCCTTGCCGCGTCAGCCTTGCTCAGCCAGTACCGCGCCTTCGCCGGGTCGCGACGCAATCCAAGCTCGCCATTCTCATAGGCTGCGGCAAGACGCTTCATCGATATGTGAGACCCTGCTTCCGCAGCCTTGATGTACCATTTGAGCGCATCGGTCTCGTTCGTTTTGACAGCCTCGCCCTTTTCTAGCATGGACCCCAGCGCGCCCATTGCATTGGCATGGCCCGCCTCGGCCGCCGGACGGAACAGAGCGTACGCCTTCTCATAGTTTTGCGGGACGCCTTTTCCCATGTAATACAGATAGCCGAGCTGGGCTTGCGCCGGTACGTGGTTCCGGTCGGCCGCCTTCTGCAGCCAGGCGGACGTCTGCTGGAAATCCTGCGGCACGCCGTTTCCGATAGCGTACGCGGCGCCAATGAAGGTCATTGCTTCTACATCCCCTTGATCAGCCGCCTTGCGCATCCATGCCAGCCCCTGCGAGTAATTCTTCGGAACGCCCCGGCCGTTGCAGTACAACTTGCCTATTTGGTACTGCGCTTGCGCATGCCCCTGTCCGGCCGCCTTGAGGTACCAGTCAGCCGCCTTTACATCGCTCTTTTCAACGCCCTCTCCGTTCTCATGCATGAGACCGAGATTGTACTGAGCAGCGCGTTCCCCTTTGTCCGCCGCCTTCCGAAACCACGCAGCCGCCAGCGAATAATCCCGCATGCCGCTGTCCATACGGTACAGATGGCCGAGGTTGTAATAAGCCTTCGGATTTCCTTGTTCCGCCGACTTGTGCAGCAAGGTCTTTGCCTGCTCCAGATCCTGTGGCACGCCACGCCCTGTCCTGTACATATTGCCCAGGCTGTTCTGTGCGAATGGATGCCCCTGTTCGGCCGCCTTGCGATACCATACCGCAGCCTGCGATGCGTCCTTTTCGACGCCTTGCCCCGTATGGTACATGTGCCCCAGGTAGTGCTGTGCGTCTCTCACGCCCTGCTCTGCCGCCTTGCGATACCATTGCACCGCCTGCACGTCATCCTTTTTCACCCCAAGCCCTCGCTGATAGAAGACGCCGAGCTTGAACTGCGCCAGGCCATCGCCCTGATCCCCCGCCTTTTGGAACCAGCCTGCCGCCAGCGATTCGTTCTTCTCGACTCCCTGTCCGTTCTCATACAACAAGCCGATATTGAATTGCGCTGCAGCATTCCCTCGCTCTGCGAGCGGCCTCCATAATTTGGCCGCCGTCGCATAGTCTCCCTTTTCGTACGCCACCACTCCCTCATCGAACCCGGCAGATGCCCGGCAGGACAACACGGCGACGGCGCAAAACAGAAATACAAGTCGTTTCATGATTTTTCTCGTTATCGTTATGTTCATGTATGAATGACCGGTTTCACCCAATCCGCCGCTCAGCCAAGGCGGTTTTTTGTCCGGACGCGCCGATTGGAGCGCCCGACAGGCGAAACACACTTCATCCGCCCTTCCATCGGCTACCCGCACCCAGCGCATCGGTTCTTCCCGCTCGCAGACTCCGCGACGAAAACGGATCCCCTTACGCAATCGGGACGGGCAAAAATGACCTGCCGATTTATTGTGGAATGTAGCAGATGTTGTTTAATTTGCATTCAATATTTGCAACTTTATGCCAAAAACGTTGTTAATCTGCAATACATTAAAACCGGATTGATAAACCGGTATGCCATCGTTTTATAAAATTATTTTGGATTTTTTCGACCGCAGGATGAGCGAAAAGATAAGGATAAAAAGCGTGCGGCCACTTGCGGTATCCGCCCCGGGACGGGAACGTCTGCCGCACGCATTGTCACCGTGTCAGATATCGAGCAGTTCCTGCTTCGAGAAAGGATCGCTCTGCAGCAGACGCTCGAACTCGTCCGCCGGAACCGGTTTCGAGAACAGGTAACCCTGAGCGAAATCGCAGCCGCCCATGGCCAGCAGTTCTTGCTGCTGCGGCTTCTCCACACCTTCCGCTATCACCCGTATGTTGAGCTTGTGCGCCATCACGATGATCGCCTCGCACAGTGCCATGTCATCCGAGCCTTCCGCCAGATTGCGCACGAAGCTCTGGTCGATCTTGATGTAGTCGATGTCGAATTTCTTCAAGTACGATAGCGACGAGTACCCGGTGCCGAAGTCGTCCAGCGACACCTCGATCCCCGCATCCCGCAACATCAGCAACTGATCCGTCACCTTCTTGTTTGCCTCCAGGAGCAGACCTTCGGTGATTTCGACCACGATGCCCTGACCTGGCAGGCCCAGCCCACGCAAGTGGCTTAGCCAGACCGACGGGTCGACGCCTTCGTTGCGAAACTGCACGGGCGAAATGTTGATGCTGATCTGAAATGCCGAATGATACTTTTCGCGCCAGACAGCGGCCTGCTTTGCCGCTTCTCTGAATATCCAGTTGCCGAAAGACGTGATCAAGCCGGTATCCTCCGCAACCGAGATGAAATCGACCGGACTGACCAGCCCCTTTCGCGGATGCTGCCAGCGGATCAGCGCCTCGGCTTTTCTGATGATCCCACTCGAAAACTCGACGATAGGCTGGTACACGATCTCGAACTGGCCGGCATCCAACGCGCCGCGCATGTCGTTGATCAGGCGCATCCGCTTCAGCGCCAGATCCTGCATGGCGGGAGTGAAAAAATGATAACGGTTCTTGCCCTGCTCCTTGGCCGCGTACATGGCCTGGTCCGCACTCTTGATCAGGTCTTCCACGCCGGTCGCATCGTCCGGGAATAGCGTAATGCCGAGGGAAGCCGACACATACGCCGTTTCCTCGCCCAGATGGATAGGCTCGGACAGCGTCTTGAGAATATGGTCCGCGACCCGGTCGACGTTGCCCGGGCTGTGTTGTCCGGTCAGGATGATGGCGAATTCGTCGCCGCCGAGCCGCGCCACAGTGTCGGTATCTCGCACACTGTTCCTCAGCCGGTCCGCGGCTTCCTTCAGCAGTTGGTCGCCCGTATCGTGGCCTAGCGTGTCGTTCACGTCCTTGAAGCCATCCAGGTCGATGAATATCAGCGCCAGCGGCAGGTTGCTCCGGCGGGCATTCCGCACCTCGTACTCCAGCCGGTCACGGAAGAAGCGCCGGTTGGGCAGGCCGGTCAGGTTGTCGAAGTTGGCCTCCAGCCAGATCAGTTCGCCGGACCGTTTCCGTTCCGTGATGTCCGACAGGAGCGCGACATACCGGTGCGGCGAACCGCGTTCCCCGACAACGACATTGATGATCAGGTGAACGGCGAAGAATTCGCCGTTCTTTCTGCGGTTCCAGAGCTCGCCGCTGAAGCGTCCAGTCATGATGATCTGCTGCCACATGGACTGGTAGAAGGCTTCGTCGTGGTTGCCCGATTTCAGGATGGCGGGCGTCCTGCCAATGACATCGGCCGGCTCGTAGCCGGTGATTTCCGTGAATGCGCGGTTCACGGTGATGATGCGGTTGCCTGCATCCGTGACCAGCATGCCTTCGCTGCTGTCCCGGTACACCATGGCCGCCAGACGCAGATCCTCCTCCGCCCGTCGCCGGGCGGCATCACGGTCCAGGTTGCCAAGCGCGAAACCGATGTTGCCCGCCATTTCTTCCAGCAGGCGCACGATTTCGTCATCGAACGCGCCGGTATCCGCACTGTACAGAATGAATACGCCGTAGACTCCGCCCATTCGCCGGATGGGGAGCGAGGCCATAGAGAAGAGACCCAGTCTTGCCAGTTCTTCTTTCCATGCCGCTATCATGTCGGATGCGCCAATATCATTGACGACAACCGTCTTTCCATCGCGATAGCTGACGCCGTCCGGACCGTGCCCCTCTGGAACACGGGGATCGATCGAAACGATCAGGTTTTCCACGTAGGTGGAGGGCGTACTGCCATGATTCGCCATGCAGACGAACCGCCCGCCCGGCTCAGGCACACCGATCCACGCCAGGGCCATCCGCCCATGCTCGACGGCGATACGGCAGGCGGAGGCGAGAAGCACACTCTCGGATGGCGAATGGATAATCGCATCGTTGGTCGCGCTCAGCGCCCGGAGCAGGTCCAGGAGCCGCTGCTCCCGCTGCTCGGCTCGCTTGCGTTCGGTGATGTCGGCCAGCGTCCCGGTCAGCAGCGTCGGATGCCGGGCATCCCGTTCCCCGCCATACGTGCACTTCCACCCCGATTCGACCCACCGTACGGAACCGTCGTCGAGCACGATCCGGTACTCGACGCTATGCGGCCGGGTCGACTTTTGATCCGTCGGTGCGATAAACGCTGCCATCACCCGTTCGAAATCGTCCGGATGCACCCGTTTCTGTCCTTCTTCGACGGTGATCTGCCTGCCCGCTTCGAAACCGAAGATTTCCGCATATCGCCCGTCGTGGCTGAACAGTTGATTGACCGGGTCGCAGCACCACCATCCGAGATGCGCCGCGTCCAGGGCGAGCTGGCGCTGCTCCGCCAGTTCCCTGGCGGCATCCTCGGCCCGCTTGCGTCCCGTGATGTCCATGGTAATGCCGAGCATCCGCAGGGGATTTCCATTCTCGCCGCGGAACACCTGTCCCCGTCCCGACAGCCATCGGAGGGTTCCGTCCGGGCGGACGGCCCGCCACTCGCATTCGAAAACGCCGGAAGCCAGCGCATCTCTGAGGCGCTGTCCGACCCGAACCCGATCGTCATCATGAATAAGGCTCATCCAGAAAGCGGTTTTCCTGTCGCAGACTCCATTCACCCCGAACAGCGCCTCGGTCTCGGACGACACGTCGACGGTGGCTGTCCGGATGTTCCACTGGAACGTACCGATGCTGGCAACCTGGTGCGCCAGGCGCAGACGTGCCTCACTAAGCCTGGCCGCTTCCTGGACCAGCTTCAGGTCATGGACATCGGTGGCCGTACCATACCACTTGACGATCTTTCCGCAGGCATCGCGCGCCGGCTGCGCCCTGTCAAGAAACCAGCGGTATGCGCCGTCCGGGCCCTTCATCCGGTATTCGACGCTGAAAGCGTCCATCGTTTCTTCGCCCATGGAGCGCATTTTCTCCATAACGCCGGGAAGATCGTCGGGATGGATCCGCGATAGCCAAGCATTTTTCCCGGCTATGTCACCTTTCGCGAGCCCCAGATATTCATGGCACTTGCTGTTGAGATAGCTGGAGTTGCCGTCCAGTCCGGACACCCAGACGAGTTGGGGCATCGCATCGGCCAGCTCGTGGAAACTCGCTTCACTCTCAAGCAAGGTCTGTTCGGCCAGCTTACGCTCCGTGATGTCTTCGAATACCACGAAAAAATGATCCGGCATGGAGCGGTAGGCCGATACCATAAACCACTTCTGCAGCGTTTTGACGAAGCGCTCGAAGGACTCGGCCTTGCCGGTCTCAACCACGCGCGCATACGTCTCCATGAATTGCGGTTCGGTCAGGAAAAGCTCCGGCAGCACCTCGGAAAAACGCTTGCCATCCACGTCTTCCAGTCCGGTCATGCCACGGTAGGCCCTGTTGGTCATCAGGATGAAAAAATCCACGGGCCTGCCGTGACGGTAGGCGATCCGGCACAGGGAAACGCCGTACTGGATATCGTCGATCAGCGAGCGGTAAAGCCAGCCGTAGTCCGGGGTGTCTTTCCCCACGCGTGCGTATCCGGCCATTCGCGCTAGCCCGGCAACGGCGACGTGCAGCGCATGCCATATTCAAGCCGTGACTGGCCGGGCACACGCAGTCGGAATGGGTATTTTGGCGGTAGACGCACTTGTCGAATATCTCCTTCAGAAAGGCGAGCAATGATTGAAGAAATCGCTTTTTGGGGAAATCTTATATCAAAATGACAATATCGATAACCGCTCCGTGGCAAAATTTACTTTTTTTCACGATTTGCGTTCCCGTCTTCAACGGGTCCATGCCGTGCAAGTCGTTTCCTGATCGCTCGGCAAGGGATTGATGCAATATTGCAACAAATGCAACTACCACCCGATCCGTGCGCCATTCATCAATATGGGGTTTCCAAAGGGAAACACGTCGAAAAAACAAAGCGCCGCGGGACGGTTTCATCCGGCGGCGCTTGCGGCAACGGGCAGGGAAGCATGGATTCGAACCACGTAACACTGCTTTGGAGGCAGCGTGCCCACCCGCCTGGGTTCTTCCCTATGAAGGTCATTATGCGCGCCCAGGCTGACAACGCGTTGAGTGAACTCAAGACTGGAGGAAAAACGCACCGATATGAATCATGCCCGATATCCTAGAAATGACGTCTCTCCTCCATTCTGGCAATCTTCCTATTCGAGTGCGATCCGTCCTTCGAAATCGACCTTCAGCCTGAGCCCGTCGATGTCCAGTGTCATGGTGACCGGAAACGTTTCCGATCCTGTGATCGCATCGTCAGCCAGCGCTTTCGCCACTGCCTTCTCGATCTCGTTCTGCGAGCTCACCCCGACCTTCTTCAGGAACTTGCGCATACTCAGGTTAAATGTTTCCTCGTTCATGATGCCTCCATCGTCGCTGTGAATGGACGGACGCCGCCCCGGCGCCCGCGTTGCCTTGCATGGTAGGGAATCATCGCGGCGACGGATTGAGGCCTGACAAGGATGGCGGCGGTGACGATCCGCCTAAGGTACTGTCTCGATTCAGCAATCGAGATGAAGAGCCGGATAGTTGCAAATATGCAATCATGCTATGCTGCCGGCAGTCTCGGATGGCAACCCGGGAAAAAGGAGGAACGATGCCCAGACTGATAAACCTGGCGCTGGCACTGGCGGCGCTGGCGAACCTAGCGCTGATCCCAGTCGAATGGATGGTCGTCCCGCTGTTTTTCAAGGACCTTCTCTCATTGGTCATCATCAACCTGCTGGTTCCCTCCGCGATCATACTGATGGTCTTGTGCAAAGCCGGCCTGCACCGGAAGGACCAGACGGCCATGCCTCCGTTTCCCATCGGCGTCATGCTGGGATGGCTTGCCTACTTTGGATTGTGGATACTGGTCGTGGGCATAGCCCACAGTAAAACCGCCTTGATCTTTCTCATTTTTGCAATCATCCTGGTGCCGCTTGCATGTATTCTGTTTTTCCTGGTCATGCTCCCGAATGCCATAGCCGCCATTTCCACTGAATTCGCCAATTTCACGCAAGCTACTATGGTCCCCGGCGGCGCAGCTGTTCCTTTTCCGCACGTGGCCGGCGTTTCGCTGGCGCTCGTCGTCATATCTGCCTTGATCCTGTGGTTCAGCCCCATCCCGGCATTAATCAAGGAATCGATGATCAGGCACGAGCGCTTTGAAGCGGCATGCCGGGACGTCGGCATCCAGTTCTACAAAAAGCCTGACGCCTCGGTGCGTTCGATCGCGTATGACACGGAATCGGCGATCGCATACCGGCGCCCCGTACGCTACGAGCTCGACCCGAAGGGCCGCATACGGTCTTATGCCTGGGAAAAAAACATGACTGGAGCGCGCGCGCCTGACCTGTCGAATCTCGATTTCATAGAAAGAAGACCCGCCCCCGGCATCAAGGAACTGCCGATGGGAGACAAGCATGCGTTCATTCGTTACCCCGCCAAGGGACAGCCATACGGGATCGATGCCGCCACGGCGGACGTGCTGGTCATGCGGCGTGATACCGGTTCTGAAATTGGCATGCAGACCGCCCTGACGATCACCGCCCGCCGGAACGGCGAACTGCTCGCCAGGATGACGTATGTAGCCGATCTGAAAAACAGCATAGCCTGCGGCGCCAATCGCCACGGCGCGATCGACGAGGAAGCCTTCGTGTCCGATGCCTTGGCACAGTGACGCATGCTGACATTTTTTGACGCCGCCGGGCGGTCGCCTGGTTTACACTGGTCGGACTCGAACCCGACCGCCACTCATGAAATCCGAAATCGACAGCGACATCACGTTCCGCAAGCTGGAAATATTCCTCGCGTTCATGAGGACCGGGACCATTCCGCGCGCCGCCGAGCTGCTCGACACCAGTCCCGTGAGCGTGCACCGCGCGCTGCACTCGCTCGAAGAAGGCATGAAGTGCCAGTTGTTCCGCAACGAAGGGCGCACGCTGGTTCCGACCCCTGCCGCCACGCTGCTGGCGGAAACGGCGCGGCAGGTGGTCGATGCCATGTCGCTCGGCATCTCGCTGGCGCGCGCCGCGTCGGGCGTGTCGTCCGGCAGGCTGCGTATCGGCTCCCTGTATTCGCTGACGGCCGACATCGTGCCGCAGGTCATCGCCAGCCTGAAGGCAAAGCGGCCCGAGCTGAAGATCGAGCTGGCGCTTGGCTCCAACGACGACCTGCTCGACAGGCTGATGCGTTCCCAGATCGACGCCGTGCTCATGGGCATTCCCCAGGAAGAGGCCGGATCGCTCGATATCGTGCCCTTGTTCGAGGATGAGATCTATTTCGCCTGCGCCGAAAGCGGCAGCCGCAGCCTCGGCCCCGACATCGACCTGATCGATCTGCGCGATTTCCGCGACGCCGACTTCGTGTCGCTCACCGACGGCTTCCTGACGTTCCAGGGATTCGTCGACGCTTTCCGCATTGCCGGATTCACCCCGAAAATCGCCAGCCAGGCATCGGACATCTTTTCCCTCGTCAGCCTGGTCACGGCGGGCATGGGCTATACCCTGCTGCCAGGCCGCGTCCGGGAGGCGTTCGGCAGCCGCATCCGGCTCATTCCGCTGCGGGAACCATACCGCATGCGCCAGGCCATCGGCCTGAGCTACCTGCACGCACGCGAGCGCGATCCCGTCCTGCTCTCCCTCGCCGCCGCCTGCAGACAACTGGCGATCAGTACCGCCCGCCACGCCTAACCGTTCCGCTTTCCGGAACGATCCGGCACGCCGGTTGATTGATCGGCATGCCCGGCTACGTTACCGTTGCATGACGAGGGCAACCTGCAACGAACCAACAACGATGCGGCCCTCCCTGCCAACTACGCAACGAATTATCATGGCCTACCTCATCCTCAAGGCGCTCGCGCCTATCATCGTCATCATGCTGCTCGGCTACTGGGCGGGCAAATCGAAGCTGGTCGACAACCGGAACGTGTCGCTGCTCAACATCTTCCTGATGGATTTCGCGCTGCCGGGCGCGCTGTTTCTGGCCACGCTCCAGACGCCCTGGGCCGGCATCGTCCGGCAGATGCCGCTGGTCCTGGTGCTGACGCTGTCGATGTGGATTGCTTTCGCACTGGTCTACTTTCTCGCGGTGCGCGTCTCCAACAAGCCGCCCCAGGATGCGGCGGTACTGGCGCTGACCGTGGCACTCCCGAACTACGCGGCGCTCGGCCTGCCGGTGCTGAACGGCGTCTTCGGCGAAAGCACCGGCATCTCCCTGAGCGTGGCCGTGTCGATCTCGTGCGGCGCGGTCCTGATGACGCCTTTCTGCCTGATGATCCTGGAAGCCGCGAAGGCCGCCGAGCGCGGCGAACGGACATCGGTGGGCGCGCTGCTGCCAAAACTGGTCTGGCTATCGTGCAGGAAGCCCATCGTCTACGGCCCGCTGGCGGGCGTGCTGGCATCCGCGCTGCTCGGCGCAGCGGGCATGCAGCCTCCCGAACTGCTGATCGTCGCGATGAAGCCCCTGTCCGGTGCAGCCCTCGCCGCCGCCCTGTTCCTGACCGGCGTGATCCTGTCCGCGCGCACGCTCAAGATCAACGCGCCCGTCGTCCTCGGCACCCTGGTCAAGAATATCGCGCAGCCGCTGCTCGCCTTCGGGATCGTGCTGCTGTTCGGCATTGGCCATGACGTCGGGCGCGCCGGCGTCCTGCTGGTCGCCCTGTCCGCCGGGTTCTTCGGCGTCGTGTTCGGCAACCGCTACGGTGTCCAGTCGCCCGATTCGGAAGGCGCGCTACTGGTCAGCACCGGCGCATTTGTCGCCACCATTCCGCTCTTCATCCTCTTCACCGCCTGACACCGCCGCATCCACAACAGCGGCGCAGGCGGAACTATCTGCAGGACGCCTAGTCACACCCCCGTATCCCGGCCGGATCGACCGGCGGGAATGGGGGCTCCGCCATGAAAATTGTCGTGTTCGAAACCGAGGACTGGGAACGTAACGCCTTCACTCCCCTGAAAGACAGCCACGATGTCCTGTTCGCGGACGGCCCGCTGACCTGCGAGACGGCCTCTCTCTACGCCGATGCGGAAGCGGTGTCGGTCTTCATCTACTCCGGCCTGAATAGGCAGGTCCTGGAGAATCTGCCCCGGCTGCGCCTGGTTGCGACCCGCTCCACCGGGTACGACCATATCGACGCGGCATACTGCCGGCAGCACGACATCACCGTCTGCAACGTGCCGAGCTACGGGGAGAACACGGTTGCCGAGCATGTCTTCGGCCTCCTGTTGGCGATCAGCCACCATTTGTGCGAAGCCTTCGACCGCACCCGGCGCGGCGATTTCTCGATGGCGGGGCTGCAGGGATTCGATCTGCGCGGCAAGACGATGGGAGTCATCGGAACCGGCAGGATCGGGCTGTGCGTGATCCGCATCGCCAAGGGATTCGGTATGAACGTGCTGGCCACGGACATCCGTCAGGACTTGGCGGAACGGGACCGCCTGGGCTTCCGCTACGTCGACATGGAAACCCTGCTGGGCGCGTCCGATATCGTCACGTTGCACGTCCCCGCCAACGAACAGACCCGCAACCTGCTGTCCACGCACGAATTCCGGCACATGAAGCGAGGCTCGGTGCTGATCAATACTGCACGGGGCTCGGTCGTGGACGTGGAAGCGCTGCTCCATGCGCTGACCGAGGGGCCCCTGCTGGCCGCCGGCCTGGATGTGCTGCCCGAAGAACCGGCTATTCGCGAAGAGGCCGAACTGCTGTCCTCGCTGTACAACCGCAGGAACAACGTTGAAACCTTGCTTGCCGACCACGTTCTGCTGCGATTGAGAAACGTCTTCATCACGCCGCACAGCGCCTTCAATACCCGTGAGGCCATCCTGCGCATACTCGACACCACGGTCGGCAATATCCGGTGTTTCGCCAAAGGCGAGCCGCAGAACGTGTTGAACGGGACGGCGAACGGCGGACTGAAGGAAAAAGCGACCGGCGGTCTGCCCGCATCTCGCCCGCCTGTGCGGCAGCCCCAAAAACAATCGACCCCGCTTGACGGCATGGATCATGCTTGAGAATCCCTGTCGGCAAATGGGGCCGAAACGTGAAGACTGGCTCTTTCGATCAGCCTTTCGTCATACCCATCCTGAACATCCGGATGGCCATGCCGGTTACTGCATCACACAGCCGGTTTGACGTTAGTTGCGACATCGGCGCGCGGCGTTTCAGCCACCGGCGCTTGATGCTGCGTTGCCAACTCGATCTGCTCGACGGGTTGAATGCTGACCGGCGCGTAGCCGAACCAAGTATAAGATTCGTCCATAGCGATCTGGTCATGGCGTGCCACCGTACCGGCGAAAGCGGCAACCAGTACGATTGCCGTGATGAGGAGATGCGACTTCTCAAGGAGAGTATTCTTGAATGATTTCATGATGTGTTTTCTCGATGTGTTTTCTCGATGTGTTTTCTCGATGTTTTGAATGAGCCGGCCATGTTTCGGCCCGGCTCACCCGTTATCCTGCAAGGACGGTGCCAACTGTTGGCACACATACAACATGCTCGCATATAAAGCGCACTCACACATTGCAAGTTGTTGAATATCAATGGTAAATTACGGATTCACGCCTCATTGCCCGTATACGCAACCCGTTTTCCCGGCGAAAGCAGCATTTCCTTTCGGCAAGAAATGACGAAATGACGATGCGAACTGACGATGCAGCATGTGGCAAAATGCCGGCCTGGCACGCTTCATCCCGGCGACGGCCATCGACACGGACAACCTGGAGGCACTCATGACGGATGCGGCAGACCATACCGGAGAGGACGGCGGCAGCGCCTTTGCCAACTCATTCGGCGATCCGTTCAAATTCGTATGCGAAGATCCCGCGGGGGGACAGTCGATCGCCTTCACGGAATTGGGCGGCAGGCAAGTGATCACTTACACGGACCACGCATCTGGAAAGGAAGTGACGTTGACCGACAGCGAGGCAGCGAGCATCATCGCCTGGAAAAACAACGCCCGCCGCAACAGCTTCTGGAACTGGCCCGGCTGGGACGCGGTGCTGGACCGGGGCGACATCGGCTCCCGCCGCAAAGCGCAGGACTGAGGTGCCGGGCTGACATAGGGATGCCGGCGGGTTGCTAGCGCTCGGACCGATTCTCGTCGTCCAGTCCCAGCGCCGTCATCATCACCCGAAACACCTGCGTGTTGTCAATCAGGGTCGTTCCCGGATACCACGTCCCTTCCCATGACCGGAACAGCGCCAGCACCGGTTCCGGCCCCTTCGCGTACAGCGTCACCGGTTCATTGAAGTGGCTGCCGGTCCCGTTGCCGTCCGGACCGTACGTGATTTCCCGGTTCGGATACACATAAGCGCCCAGATAAGCGCTGCCCTGCTGCCTGGGTTGCTGCAGCGGCAGCCTGCCCTTGCCGAGTTTCTTAGACGGGTCGATGCGCATGAAGCTGTTGGCGTGGTCGGTCGTCACGATCAGCACGGTATTGCCCCAGTCGATCTCGTCCCCCGGACGGTCCACGTACGCTTCGACCGCTCGCACGGCGCGGTCCAGGTCCGACATGCTGCCGATCAGGTTGCGGTAATGATTCGCATGGTTGGCCCAGTCGATGTCGCCCTGCTCGATCATCAGGAAGAAACCGTTCGGGTTGCGCGACAGCACCGTGAGCGCCGCCGTGGATGCGTCGGCCAGCGTGGGATTCTCGATGGAACCGCGCGCCACCGCCGAACTGCCGTCATCGGACGGAACGGCATACTCGAAGTTACCTTCATGGCCGCCGTAGAGCCCGAACAGTTTCCTGCCGGCCCGGGCCGCCTCGCCCGCCGCCGCAAGCAGCGACTGCCCGCCGTCGATACCGGTGCGGCGCTCGGCCAGGACGTACTTGTCGGACTTTTTCAGGGCGTCATACACCGGCGCCCCGATATAGGTATAGTCGGGCTTCCTGGTTGCCGACGTGAAATCCGGATGTCCCGCACCGATGACCACGTCGGGCTGCGTCTTCGTCACGATCTCCCTGGCGATGGCCTGGTAGTGGTTGCGTGATACGTTGTGGCTGACGAACGCGGCGGGCGTCGCATGGCTGAACGGCACCGTCGTAACGACGCCGATGGCCCCGCCCTTCTGCGCGCGCAGCATTTCCGCGATGGTTTTCAGGCTGCCGTCTGGCTGGTCGCCGGTGCGCCAGGCCAGGTTGCCGTCATCCGTCTTGAACCCGGTCGCCAGCGCGGTCGCCGCCGATGCCGAATCGGTCGCGGCAATCGCGCCCTTATCAGTATCGGACAGCTTGCGTTTCGCGCCGTAATAATTCCGCGCCGCCGCCGAATTCAGCGCTGCCACGGGCGATTCCGGCCACGGCAGCGCGCCGCCCCGCGCGGGATCGTAGCCCAGCAGCGGATTAAAGCTTCCCATCTGCTGAGGATCGAACCAGGCATCGGTTATCGATGGCGCGCCCGCCGTATACGCGTAGCGGTTGTATGTCGACACGTCCCACGTGGTCACCGTGCCCCGGTAGGGAAAGCCACGGTGCCGCAGACCGCTGTCGTAGGAGCCGGTCAGGTAGTGGTTGTAGGCCCGCTCGTGCTCCAGCTGGAAACCGTCGCCGATGATCAGGATCACGTTCTTCGCCCTGGTCTGGGGCGCGTCTGCCCGGGCGTGGTCCGGTACCGCGCAACCGGCCAGCAGCATGATGGCCAGCGCCGCGATGGCCAGCATGGCAGCGCCCAGCACCGCATTGCGTCGTTTGATTCGTTCGTAGTAGCTCATGGATGTGCTCCGGTAATAACCGGGTTCATCCTGCCATATTCATATGACAGTCCGGTGACATGGCATCGGAAAATCCGGTTAGCGATGCGGGTGGACGTGCCGATGCCCGGCCATATCGTGGCGATCGGACTGGATGTCGGCCGGAATGATGTGAGCGTTGCCGTGGCGCACACCAGTCTGCGACACGATCAGGTTGGCGCAGGCGCGCACGCTGTCGGTCCTGCCGCGCAGGAACAGCATCTCGATGCAATTGTCGTGGTCCAGGTGGATATGCTGGGTCGCCACGATCACGTCGTGGTGATCGTGCTGCAGCTTGGTCAGCCGGTCCGCAAGCTGCCGCTCGTGATGGTCGTAGACGTAGGTCAGCGTCGCCACGCACCAGTCGGCATGGCCCTCGGCAATCGTGGCCTGGCCCAGTTCCTTGCGCACCAGGTCGCGGAACGCCTCCGAACGGTTCAGGTAGCCCCGGTGTTCGACCAAGCGGTCGAACTCTTCCGCCAGGTCGTCTTCGACTGAAATGGTCAAGCGCCGCATGTTTTTCCCGGTGAAATAGAAAAGATGGAACTCGGAAATGATGACATTTTCCCCGCCCGTTGTCACTTTTTCCACTCCGCCTTTTACGCCATGCAGCAACACAACGGCGCGGCATGGTTGAAAACGCCGTGCGGACGGGTCTATAATCGTTCGGGTATGAAAAATTTCAAGTTTTTCATACGCCGCATCAGGAGCACCTTTTTCAGACAACGCCGTCATCGGCATCGAAGGACTCCCCGAGCCCTCCGTGGATTACGAAAGGAACACGCTCATGCACATGGCCGACGCACTGCTATCGCCCGCAGTCGGAGGAGGAATGTGGGTTGCCGCCGCTGCGCTCTCGGCGCGCGCCTCGGTGAAACTGCGCTCGCAGCCGTCCGAATCGCTGGCTCCCATGATGGCGGTGCTGGGCGCATTCGTCTTCGCCGCACAGATGATCAACTTTTCCATTCCCGGAACCGGATCGAGCGGCCATCTCGGCGGCGGACTGCTGCTGGCCATCCTGCTTGGCCCGCATGCCGCCTTCCTGGCGCTGGCTTCAGTGCTGACCATTCAGGCGCTCTTTTTCGCGGACGGCGGACTGCTGGCACTGGGTTGCAACATGATCAATCTCGGCGTTTTTCCCTGCTACATTGCCTATCCCCTGATCTATCGTCCCCTTGCCGGCGACGGCTCCAGCCCGTCCCGGCGATTGGCAGCCTGCATCATCGCCTCGATGGCGGGCATGGCCATGGGCGCGTTCGCCGTCGTCGCAGAAACCGGGCTTTCCGGCATTTCCGAACTGCCAGTCGGTGCCTTCATACTGCTCATGGTGCCGATCCACCTGACCATCGGCCTGATCGAAGGCGGCGTGACCGCAACCGTCATCGGCTTCATCTCCCGGGCGCAACCGGAATTGCTCACAGTCGCCAACCGGATGGACAGGACACGGCAGAGCAGGCCCGTCCGCCGCGTGGCGGTATGCCTGCTCGGCGTCGCGCTCCTGACCGGCGGCCTGCTCTCCAGCTTCGCGTCGGAAAATCCGGACGGGCTGGAATGGTCAATCGAAAAAATGACCGGCAAAAAGGAAATCGACGGCATTGGCCATCCTATCCACACTGCACTGGCAAGCTTGCAGTCGAAAACATCCTTCATGCCCGATTATGATTTCCGCAAGGACGATGCCGCCGACAAGGATGATGCCCGCGAGTCCGCGGCAAAGACCGGCACCTCGCTGGCAGGCGTGCTCGGAGCATGCATGACCCTGCTGCTGGCGGGCGGCGTCGGCCTGTTCCTGCGCCTTCGGAGCCGCAAGCATCTATGACGGCGAGGTCGGAGAGGATACGCACGGTCGACGAGTTCGACCTCCTCGCCGCCGCCGATTCGCCGCTTCATGCCATCGACCCCCGAGCCAAGCTGCTGACTGTCCTGCTTGCCGTCGCCGTCATCGCATCCTATCCGCGCCATACGGTGGCCGGGATGGCGCCCCTGTTCCTGCTGCCTGCCGCCTGGCTTGCGCTGGGCCGGGTGCCGCTCGGCTTCGTGCTGCGCAGGCTGCTGCCCGCCCTGCCCTTCGTCCTGCTCATGGCAATCTTCAATCCGCTGATCGACCGGGCCCCGCTCGTCGAAGCCGGCGGCATCGCACTGAGCGGCGGCTGGATATCGTTCGCCTCGATTCTGCTGCGCTTCCTACTGGGTATGTCGCTCGCAATTCTGCTCGTGGCATGCACCGGCTTCAACACGCTGTGTTCGGCGCTACTGCGCCTTCATGCGCCCCGGGTTTTCGTGGTGCAACTGCTGTTGCTCTATCGCTATATTTTCCTGCTGGCGGACGAGGCGAGGCGCGTTCGGCTGGCTTATGCGCTCCGCTCCGGCGGGGAACGCGCCGTCGCCCTGCCGGTGGCGGGATCGATGCTCGGACAGCTTCTGCTGCGCGTCATGGGGCGCGGCCAGCGCATTCACCAAGCCATGCTGGGACGCGGCTTTACCGGCGACCTGCCGGTGCGGCATACATTCCGCTGGCATAGGCGCGACACCCTGTTCCTGCTGGGCTGGGCAGTCTGGATCATCCTGGCGCGAGCCGTGAATATTCCGGACCAGCTTGGCCTGTTCGTCATAAAGGCACTGGCATGAGCCATCACATCGTCGAGGTCGACGGCCTGAATTATCGCTACCCCGACGGGACTCCGGCCCTGCACGAAATCCGCTTCACGATCCGTCACGGCGAGGCGGTCGCCATTATCGGTGCGAACGGCGCGGGCAAATCCACCCTGTTGCGCCATCTGACCGGTATCCTCGTCCCCGCATCGGGAAACGTACGCGTCGGCGACTGTCCTGTGCTGCCATCCACGCTGCGGCAGGTACGCCGCACGGTCGGCATGGTATTCCAGGACGCCGACGACCAGCTGTTCATGCCGACCGTGTACGAGGACGTGGCCTTCGGCCCGGCCAACCAGGGCCTGCCGCCGCCGGATGTGGAAAAGCGCGTCGCGGATGCGCTTGCCACCGTCGGCTGCAGCCATCTGCGCGACCGGCCGCCTTACCGGCTGTCCGGCGGCGAAAAGCGTGCGGTCGCCATCGCCACCGTGCTGGCCATGATACCGGACATCCTGGTCATGGATGAACCGACCGCCGGGCTGGATGCGCGCGCGCGCCGCCACTGCATCGGCCTGCTGAAGGCGTTCGCACATACCCGCATCGTCGCCACCCACGACCTCGACCTGGCGCTGGACGTGTGCGAACGGGTCATCATCCTGCATGAGGGCCGGGTCGAGGCGGACGGAGCGGCGCAGGCGATATTCAGGGATACCGCACTTCTGGAACGCTGCCATCTGGAACCTCCACTGCGCATGCAGGGCTGCCCATGCGGCGGCAAGTTGGGAGCGGCCTGAAGCGGCCCCGGCGTCTCCAGGACGCCACATCCATTCGCGGCGGCTTCTGCTATGATTCCAGCCAATCCAACGCCTCAACCGTAAGGACGACCATGAAAAAAGGCATTCTCAATCTGTCCGCGGCCTGCCTGCTCTGCGCCGCCCTGTCCGCCCCCGTGGCGGCACAGCCGGCCCCGGCCGCATCGGAACCGGCCAAGACTTCCACCCCGGCGATCCCTGGCGCGACGCCAGACGCACAGGCCGCCGCTCCGGCAACGCATGCGCCGGTTTCACTGACCGGAAGCTACAAGCATGAGAAAGACCATTTCTCCATGCTGTTCGAAGGTGGAAAATGCTACGGCTTCAGCAAATCCGGCGACAAGGTGCAGGCCAACTGCTTCATGAAAGGCCAGGTCCTCTACCTGCAGCCCATCGTGGACAAAGGGCGCAAGCTGGTCCGGAACGTCTGGGTCGTCTACCAGGTCTTCGATGACCGTCTGCTCTACAGCCATGTGGAAGATCTGGATAATGGACAGGTTCTCTACAAGGACTCAGCCGAGAAAGCGGTCCTGATCAAGCAGAAATAAGCGAAAAACGCCTGCCGGGGATGGCCGTTCCCGGCAGCCACCGTCAGGCGAACGTCGTCGGCGACGCGTTGAAGAGCTGCTCCAGCTCCTGCGCGGATACGGGCCTCGAAAACAGGTAGCCCTGCCCGTAGTCGCACCCGACCGATTCAAGCAGGGAACACTGGTGCTCGGTCTCGATCCCTTCCGCGATCACCCGGATATCCAGCTTGTGCGCCATGACCGTGATTGCCTCGCACAGAGCCAAGTCGTCGGACTCCGCCGTCAGGCTGCGCACGAAGCTCTGGTCGATCTTGATATAGTCGATGTCGAATTTCTTCAGATACGACAGTGACGAGTACCCCGTTCCGAAATCGTCCAGCGCCACCTCGATCCCGGCATCGCGCAGGCCCAGCAACTGATCCTTCACGTTGTCATTCGCATCCAGCAGCAGCCCTTCCGTGATCTCGACCACGATCCCCTGTCCGGACATGCCGAGCGCCTTCAACTGCTCGAACCAGACCGAGTAATCGATGCCGTCCTTGCGGAACTGCATCGGCGAGATGTTGATGCTGATCTGGAACTCCGGATGGTACTTTTCGCGCCAGTCGGCGGCCTGCCGCGCAGCCTCCTGGAAAATCCAGTTACCGAGCGCCGTGATCATGCCGCTCTCTTCCGCCACCGCGATGAAACTGATCGGGCCGACCGTGCCCAGCCTCGGATGCTGCCAACGCATCAGCGCCTCGGCCTTGCGGATGGCACCGGTAGGCAGCTCCACGATTGGCTGGTAGACTACCTCGATCTGGTTGTCCGCAAGTGCGCCGCGCAGGTCGTTGGCCATGCGCATCCGGGCTTGCGCGGCTTCTTGCATGGACGCCGTAAAATAGCGGTACAGGTTCTTCCCGCTCATCTTGGCCGCGTACATGGCCTGGTCCGCATTCTTGAGCAAATCCTCGAGTTCGACGGCATCGTCGGGATAGAAGGTGATGCCGATGGAAGCCGACACGTATGCCGTTTCCCCGCCCAGCCGGAACGGCTCGGCCATCCGCACCAGAATGTGCCGTGCAACGCGGTCGGCGTTGTTCTCGTCCTGCATGTCCGCCAGGATCACGGTAAATTCATCGCCGCCAAGCCGCGCCACAGTATCGACGTCGCGCACGCAGTTACGGAGCCGTTGCGCCGCTTCCTTCAGCAGCAGGTCGCCCATGTCGTGACCGAGAGTATCGTTCACATCCTTGAAGCCGTCCAGATCAAGGAACATCAGGGCTGTCGGCACGCCGCTCCGGCGCGAATTGCGGATGTCACGCTTCAGGTGTTCCCGGAACAGGTTTCGGTTGGGCAGTCCGGTCAGCGCATCGTAGTTTGCCTGCATCCAGATCCGCTCGTCCGATTCCTTCCTGGCCGTGACATCTGAAAAGAGAATCACGCGCTTGTCCACGAAGCCATCCGGGTTGAAGCTGGCATTGATGCTGAACACTGCGGCGAACGCCTCGCCGTTCTTGCGCTGGCACCAGAGTTCTCCCTGCCAGCCCCCGTTCCGCAGGATCGTTTCGTCCAGCTGCTTGTAGAAATCCTCGTTGTACGTGCCATCGAGCAGGTGAGTCCCCTTTTTGCCCACCGCTTCCTCGGCGTCGAAACCGGTGATGCGCTCGAAGGCCGGGTTGACGGAAACGATGACGCCATCATCGTCCGTCACCATCATGGCCTCGCTGCTGTCCTGGAAGACCAGGGCAGCCAGCTTCAGCGCTTCCTCCGCGCGCTTGCGCTCGGTGATCACCTCGGAGAACAAGATGATACCGCCAACCTCGCCGCCGCTATACCAGGGGCGGATTTCCCAGCGGGTCCAATCCACGCTGCCGTCCGTGCGGACGAACGAATCTTCCTCCATACGGATCGTCTCCCCGGCCAGGGCGCGCCGGTGAAATTCCTTCCACCGTTCCGGGATATCGGGAAAGATGTCGTAGTGGTTGCGCCCGATCACGTCCTTGTCTTCCACCCGGTAATCCTCCAGGAATCGCCTGCTCACGGCGATATAGCGCATGTCCTTGTCGTACATGGCAATCGCGGCGGGCGTGTTCTCGATGAACAGGTCCAGCAGACGCTCCTTCTCCTCGAGGGCTGCCTGCATCTGCTTGCGCTCAGTGATGTCGGTGTAGGTACCCGACATGGCGAGCGGATTGCCCTCATCGTCCCATTCGACCACCCGGCCCCGCGTCAATATCCATTTCCAACCGCCCTGCTTGATCCGGCAGCGCAGTTCGACCTCATGCATGGGCGTCTCGCCGCTCAGGTGCTTCCGGATGGATTCCCATGCCTTGTCGAGATCGTCCGGGTGCACATACGCCCCCCAATTGTCCGGCGACAGGCGCATCTCGCCTACGTCATACCCGAGCATGGATTCAAAACGCGCGCTGACACTGAACTCGTTCCGTTTCAGGTCCCAATCCCAGAACTCCTGGTCGGCTCCCCGCAGGACGCGCACACAGCGTTCTTCGAATTGCAGGCTCTTGTCTTCCTCTCTCCCCATAGGGCTCCGTTCGTCAAGACGTGACATTCCCGTCAAGCAGCTATGAAGCCCTTCATTCGGGGGAAACGCGTTGATATTAGCTAAAATACATCAATTTTATATGTGACGCCAATTCTACGAAAGCCCCTTTCATCCGAAGAAATCAGCCAGATATTCCTTACAATCATTCAAAGCAGGGAACGGACTGCGGTTTAACCAATCGAACGAGAACATGCCAATTTTACCGGGATCGACATGTTTGAATGGATGACCGTATTCAATGGAAGCGTCGGAATGTGCCGCGTCATCGTGGAGCGAAGGGGGAAGAACCTCCGGGTCACGAGCATTCACAACGCTACCCAGCTTACCGTCCACATGGATGCGGAAACGCCTGATGACCTGGTTGACCAGCTCGTCGGCAAGAAGGTATTCACACCATCCGAAGCCCGACGGGTCGTCCGCCAGATCGTCTTCAACTGATCCGGCGCAAGCGCCCATTCTGCAAAGCGCTGTCAGCAATGGCTTCAAGCTTGGGATTTTACAAACTTTTACCGAAATTGCCTGCGTCCGGTGGAACCGTAACCGGTCCGGGCATTCTAACCGGGCAGGACACCGGCACGAAGGCCGGTTCTCACTTTCCGCATTCCAACTTTTCAGGGCATGGCAATCGTCCGGGCGTGAACCATTTTCCGGATCATGCTCGCCCGAATAGGAGACGTATGAGAATTCGCCCTGTTATGTGGTTTTTCTGGATGCTCCTGCTGAGTGCGGCGGCGTTCCTGGCCGCCTGCGGAGGAGGCGGCGGCTCGACATCGGCCAGCAGCAGCGTCGTAACGGCATCGGGCTACACGGAAGGCGCCAGCCCGTTCATCAACTTCGTGCAATTGAGCGTCAGCAATCCCAGCCAGCTATCGTCCATCCGCTACACGATTGCGGCCAAGGAAAACACCGTTTCCAAGCCGGTGCAGGTGGAATACTCGCTCAATGCACTCATCAACCGGGGATATGCGACCTCAGGAAGCGGCAGCATCACGCTGCCCGTATTCGGCCTCTATGCCGGGTACGACAACCAGGTCACGGCGACGCTGACGTACAGCGACGGCTCGACCAAGAACGTGCCGCTCACCGTCACCACGTCGGCCTACACGGACGCCAACAGCATCTATGACCACGTCAGCGTCCTGACCAAGCGCGCAGCCGGCAGTTCGCTGGGTTATGACTTCGTCTTCCTGAAGTCCACCCTCGGCACGCCCGTCGTGATCGATACCGATGGCGAAGTACGCTGGGTGGCGAAGGGCGTGGACAACGGCATGTCGTCGATCTTCTACGACAACAGCTTCATCATAGGCGCACAGCAGACCAGCACGATCCAGCGGCTTGAACTGGACGGAACCATCACCACATCGGCCCTCAATTCGAGCGTGTACACCAATTTCTTCCATAACATCGATCCCGGCAAGCAGGGCCTGCTCGCCGACCTGGACGGCACGCTGAACGGCGTGGCCATGACGGAAAGCTCCATCGTCGAGATTACCCCGACGGGCGACATCATCAAGGACTGGCCTTTCGCCACCATCATCGCCAATTACATGACCAGCCAGGGCGACGATCCCAGTACGTTCGTCCGGTCGGATGCGGACTGGTTCCACTCGAACGCGGCGGTCTACGATCCCAG
>Ga0316613_10000611_pt1 | contig 27288 bp, 27 predicted proteins | sample OWC_soil_day10_C_2_FD_207647 | JGI IMG/M metagenome (GOLD analysis project Ga0316613, IMG submission 207647) | Wetland soil microbial communities from Old Woman Creek delta, Ohio, United States - OWC_soil_day10_CT_b | ecosystem: Environmental > Terrestrial > Soil > Wetlands | place: USA: Ohio...
CTCGGCGAGCAGCCTGTCTTGGTGCAGGCGCTGCGCGCGTTCGACCGCTTCGATGTCGAAGGGCGGCAGTTCGCCGTAGAAGACCATGGCATCGGCCACGTTCAGCAGCACCACCTCCGCGGACTGCATCTGCTTGGCCAGTCGGGCTGCGGCTTCGATCGCACGGCGTGCGTGCTCCGAACCGTCCACTGCGATCAGCATCTTCATCGTCATGTCTCCGGGTGGGTGAAGGGGCTCAGCCGGCCCTGGACCGGCCGGGCAGGGCGCGGTCGGCCGCGTCCAGTGCCTCGATGACCTCGTCGTCCTCGACTTGGTGGAAGCGCAGGTAGTGCTCGCCGACCGCGAAGAACGGATAAGGCGTGTCCAGGCAGACCACCTGGTCGACCTCGCCGCGCAACTGCTCCAGCGTGTCGCGCGGCGCCACCGGCACGGCCAGCACCAGCGCGGCCGGGCGCCGCCGGCGCAGCGCCTTCAGCGCGGCGCGCATCGTGGTGCCGGTGGCGATGCCGTCGTCGACGACGATCACCGTGCGGCCTTCCACCGGCGTGGCAGGCCGGCCGCTCAGGTAGGCCCGGCGTTGCCGTTCGATCTCGCGCAACTGCACCTGCGCCTGCGCTTCGATGTAGTCGCTGTGCGCGCCCATGCCGCGCTGCACGTCCTCGTCGATGACGATGTCCGGCGGGTCACCCTCTACCACCGCGGCCAGCGCCAGTTCACGCTGCCAGGGCGCGCCGATCTTGCGCACCAGCAGCAGGTCCAGCGGTGCCTGCAGGGCCTGGGCCACGGCCGCACCCACCGGCACGCCGCCGCGCGGCAGCGCCAGCACGATCAGCGGCGGGCGCAGGTGCAGCGCGCGCAGCCGCTCGCCCAGGACACGGCCGGCTGCGCTGCGGTCGGCGAAACGATTGCTCATCTGGCCATGCTCATGCCACGAGCGGCCGGCGGCCGAGATGGGTCTCGAACCAGTCGGCAGCGAGTTGCGCCACGCTGCCCAGTGCGCCAGGTTCCTCGAACAGGTGGGTCGCTCCGGGTACCACCTCCAGCCGCTTGCTGCAGTGCAACTGGCGCAGTGCCTGGCGGTTCAGGGCCAGCACCTCGCGGTCGGCGCCACCGACGATCAGCAGCGTCGGCACATGCACCTGCGGCAGAAGGTCCGCGGCCAGATCGGGCCGGCCGCCGCGCGACACCACGGCCGCCACGCTGCCCGGCCGCGCCGCCGCGGCGCACAGCGCGGCCGCAGCACCGGTGCTGGCCCCGAAGAGTCCGAGGCTCATGCCGCTCAACGCCGCCTGGCCGGCGGTCCAGTCGAGTGCCTGCTGCACCCGCTCGCTGAGCAGCCCGATGTCGAAGACCTTGCGCCGGTCGGCCGCCTCGTCCTCGTCGAGCAGGTCGAACAGCAGCGTCGACAACGCATGCTGCTGCAGCACCTCGGCCACCCAGCGGTTGCGGCTGCTCAGCCGGCTGCTGCCGCTGCCATGCGCAAACAGCACCAGCGCGCGCGAGCCTGCCGGCAGGTCCAGGTCACCGGGCAGCGCACGCGGCCCGATGCGCACCTGCTGGCTGCGCAAGGGCGTCGCAGGCAGGGGCCGTGGGTTGGGCTGAGCGGAGACGGCGGGCATGGCAGGCAATCACTCGCTTCAGAATTCAGGGGGCGCGGCGCCCGACATGCTGGCCGCCGCCGACGGCACGCTGGCGATCAGGCAATCGGTGGTGAGGATCAGCCCGGCGATCGAGCCGGCGTTCTGCAGCGCCAGGCGCGTGACCTTGGCCGGGTCGATCACGCCCATCTGCAGCAGGTCACCGTACTCGCGCGTGGCGGCGTTGTAGCCATAGGTCGCGGCCGGCGCTTCGTCGACGCGGTGCAGCACCACGGAGGGTTCGTCGCCAGCATTGGCGACGATGCAACGCAGCGGCTCTTCCAGCGCCCGCGCCACGATGCGCAGCCCGCAATCGTGGTCCAGTGACGGGCCTTTCAGGCCATCAAGCACATGGCGTGCGCGCAGCAGGGCCACCGCGCCGCCGGGCACGATGCCTTCCTCGACGGCCGCACGTGTCGCGTGCAAGGCGTCCTCGACGCGGATCTTGCGTTCCTTCAGCTCGGTCTCGGTGGCAGCGCCCACCTTGATCAGCGCCACGCCGCCCGACAGCTTGGCGGCACGCTCCTCGAGCTTTTCGCGGTCGTAGTCGCTGGTGGCAGCGGCGCGCTCCTTGCGGATGGCGGCGATGCGTTCGGCGATCAGCCGGGCGTCGCCGGCGCCGCCGATCAACGTGGTGTGGTCCTTGTCGACCTCGATGCGCCGCGCGCGGCCCATGTCGGTCAGCGTGGCCTTGGCCAAGGCCAGGCCAGTCTCTTCGCTGACCACGCGGCCGCCGGTCAACACGGCGATGTCCTGCAGCATGGCCTTGCGCCGGTCGCCGAAGGCCGGCGCCTTGACCGCGCAGGTCTTCAGCGTGCCACGCATGGTGTTGATGACCAGCGTGGCCAGCGCCTCGCTGCCGATGTCTTCGGCGATCACCAGCAGCGGCCGGCCGGCCTTGACCACCTGCTCCAGCAGCGGCAACAGATCCTGCAGCGACGACAGCTTCTGCTCGCACAGCAGGATGGCCACGTCCTCCAGCACCACGTTCTGGCGTTCGGGGTTGTTGATGAAGTAAGGCGACAGGAAGCCGTGATCGAACTGCAAGCCCTCGACCACTTCCAGCTCGCTGGCCAGCGCCGAGCCGTCCTCGATCGAGATGGCGCCCTCGCGGCCGACCTTGTCGATGGCCTGCGCCAGCAACTCGCCGATGGAACGGTCGTTGTTGGCCGAGATCGAGGCCACATGCGCGATCTCCTGCGAAGTGGCACAGGGCCGCGCAATGCGCTTCAACTCGGCCACCACCGCCTCGATGGCCTGCTCCATGCCGCGTTTCAGGTCCATCGGGTTCATGCCGCCGGCCAGGTAACGCAGCCCCTCGTGGATCATCGCGTGGGCCAGCACCGTCGCGGTGGTGGTGCCGTCGCCGGCCATCTCGCTGGTGCGCGCCGCCACCTCGCGCAGCAGCTGCGCCCCCATGTTCTCGAACGGATCGGGCAGCTCGATAGCCTTGGCCACCAGCACGCCGGAGTTGACGATCTGCGGCGCGCCGAAGTCGCGCTGCAGGATCACCGTGCGGCCGCGCGGACCCAAGGTGACCCTCACCGCCTCGGCCAACGTGTCCACGCCGCGGCGGATCTTCTCGCGCGCCTCGTCACCGAAACTCAACTGCTTTGCCGCCATGCGCGGGCACCTCCTCGACCATGAGCCCGATGCTGCAACGGCGTGCGTCCGCGGCATTGAGTCTGCTCAAGTCGCCGGCGAATGGCGCGGATGATGCACCGCTTGACTCGGCGCAATGGACTGCACCGGCCCGGGGCCGATGATCGTTCGAGACCTTTGCCGCCCTGCCCCATGCCCACCCGTGCTCCGCTCCCGATGAATCCGTGGCTGTGGTCGCGCACGCTGGGCGAAACCCATGCCGCCGGACTCGACCCGCTGGGCACGGGGGTGCGCCAGCGCGACGCGCGACTGGCGGCGCTGTTGGCCGCGGCATTCAACGAATCGCCGTTCTACCGCCAGCGCCGGCCCGGCCGTGGCACTGCCCTGCCCCGGCTGGACCAGGTCGCACCGGTGGAAAAGGCCGAGCTGATGCAGCACTTCGACGACTGGGCCACCGACCGGCAGATCAGTCGGGCCGGCGTCGACGCCTTCCTGCGCGAACCCGCCCACCTGGGCGACGCCTATCTGGGCCGCTACCTGGTGTGGACCAGTTCCGGCACCACCGGCGAGCCCGGCATCTTCGTGCAGGACGAGCAGAGCCTGGCGGCCTTCGATGCCCTCGATGCGCTGCGCCTGCACGGCGGCCCTGCGACCACGCTGCCCTGGCCGGCCTGGGGCGGGCTGCCGCGCTACGCCTTCGTCGCCGCCACCGGCGGGCACTTTGCCGGCGTGGCCAGCATCGCGCGGCTGCAGCGCATGGCCGACGCATTCGCGCTAATGCCGTGGCTGGTGCCGAAGGTGCAGACCTTCTCGGTGCAGCAGCCTCTGGCCGAACTGGCGCTGCAGTTGCAGGCCTTCGGGCCCACGGTGCTGATCACCTACCCGAGTTGTGCCGACGCGTTGGCGCAGGCGCAGGCCGAAGGGGCGCTGCAACTGGCGCTGTCGGAGGTGTGGCTGGGCGGCGAGCAGCTTTCGGCCGAGCAGCGCACGCGCATCCGCACGGCCTTCGGCTGCCGCGTGCACAACAACTACGGTTCGTCCGAGTTCTACGCGATGGCCTGGGAATGTGCCGAGGGTTGCCTGCACCTGAACCACGACTGGCTGATCCTGGAGCCGGTGGACCGCCAGTTGCATGCCGTGCCGCCGGGCGAGGTGTCGCATTCGGTGCTGCTGACCAACCTGGCCAACCGCACACAGCCGCTGCTGCGCTACCGCCTCAGCGACAGCCTGCGCTTCCTGCCCGGCGGCTGCGCCTGCGGCAGCCGCTTCCCGGCGATCGAGGTGCAGGGCCGCGCCGATCACACACTGGTGCTGCACGACGCGCAGCACCGCGAGGTCAAGCTGCTGCCGCTGGCCCTGGCCACGGCCATCGAGGAGGGCGCCCAGGTCACCCGCTTCCAGTTGCTGTGCACCGCGCCCGACCGGCTGGAGCTGCGCTTCGAAGCCGGTCAACCTGATCCGGACGCCGCCTTCGGCCGCGCACGCGCCGCGTTGCACACCTTTCTCGCTGGGCACGGCCTGCCCGGCGTGCGCGTGGTGCAGGGCCACGCCCCGCCACTGCGCAGCGGCCGCAGCGGCAAGTTGCACCGCGTGCTGCTGCAGCCAGGCCCGACCCGGCGGCGCGGCAGGGCCGCGCCATGACACTCCAGCGCTTTGCAGGCCGCCCGATCGGCCTCAAAGTCCAGCCCTCGCATCCTGTGGGATGCTGGGAGAGGAACGGCATGCCGTCGATAGGCCGATCGTTGCGTCGCATGGCCACGGTCATCGCCTTGCTGGCCACGCTGCCAGCGCTGGCCGCCACGATGCTGGGCACGGTGCTGCGTGATGGCCAGCCGCCCAAGTCGGGCTTGCCGCTCAAGCTGAGCTGTGGCGACAAGGCCGTGGCCACGGGAATGACCGATGCGCAGGGCGCCTACCGGTTGACCGTCGGCGGCGCGGGCCGATGCCAGCTGAGCGTGGACGGGACGAGCGCCGAGGTCATCCTCAACAACCAGGCGCCCGTGCAGTACGACTTCAACCTGCAAGGCAGCGGTGTGTCGGCGCAGCTGCAGCGCCGCTGAAGGCATGAGCGAACACGATACCAAGCCGGCCACGCCCAGCGGGCTGTTCACCGTCGACAACCTGAAGTGGTTGATCGAGAAACTGACGCTGCCCCTGGTGCTGGCGGCGATCACCATCGTCTTCCAATGGAACGCGAACCAGCGCTCGCGCGCCGAAATCGCCGCGGCCGACAAGCGGGCCCAGGCCGAAAGCCGCAGCCGGCTGTATACCGAGTTGCTGCACAAGCGCGAGGATGCCGACACCGCCGTGCGCCGCGCCGTCTTCGACAAGCTGATGGACCGCTACCTGAGTCCCGATCCGAAGGGCCTGGACGACAAGCTGGTGGCGCTGGAACTGCTGGCCGTCAACTTCCATGACTCGCTGAACCTGAGCCCGCTGTTCTGGCAGATCGACCGGCAGATCACCAATCTCGGCAACCACGCCAACCCGCAGCTGCGTGAGCATCTGAACCGCGTGTCCCAGGGCGTGAAGGACCGGCAGATGGCCTTCCTGTCACCGGAGGACTTCGCCAAGCCGCAGGCGGTGGAACTGGCCAACGTGCCCAGCATCGCGCTGCCGACCGAGGGCTGCGTGGCCATCGAGTCGTTGACGCAGGCCAATCTCGACTTGAGCCGGCTGGAGCTGAAGGCCACCTACAGCGACAGCGATGCGCAGGGCCTGCCGGCAATGCACCAGCGGCGCTTCTCGATCGACGTCGACTGCAAGGACCCGCTGCAGCTGCGGCTGCGGCTGATCGTCGAGGACCAGGCGACCTCGCGGCGCTGGATCTTCTGGGTCGACCTGTACGACTTTCCGCTCGTCACCTTCACGCCGCTGTCGCGCGACGAGCGCTTCGCGCTGGTGCTCGACCGCTACGACGACGGCTTCGGCATGGCTTGGCTGCGGCTGGCCTACTTCCCGGCCTCGCGCAGCGGCGCCAAGGACAAGCCGCACGTGGCCGACGTGATGTCGCGGCTGTCGATCCCGCCGCCTTCAGCCGAGATCTCGCTGCCGCCGCCCGGTGCCGGGCCGGCGCCCTCCGCGCCGCGCTGACTCATCCGGTCTACTTCATCACCACCCGAATCGGGATGTGACGCGCGCCCGGCGGCGGCGCCTCGCCGCCGAAGCGGCCGGCGATGGCCGTGCCGCAATGGCGGCAATGGCCCTGGGCGTCGAGCTCCTAGCGCTGCAGGCGGTGCCAATCGCACTCGATCAGCGGCTTGTCGCAACCCGGGCAGCAGGTGGTGCCGCTCTGGCTGTCATGCACGTTGCCGGTGTACACGTGGCGCAAGCCCTGGGCCAGCGCGATGGCGCGCGCGGCGCACGGTGGCCAGCGGCGTCGCCTCGACATCCGCCATCTTGTCGTCGCGGTGGAAGGCCGTGAAGTGCAGCCGCACGTCGGGGCCGAGGTGGTCGACCAGCCAGCGCGACATGGCTTCGAGTTCCGCGTTGCTGTCGTTGTGGCCGGGAATCAGCAGCGTGGCTATCTCGAGCCAGCAGTCTGTTTCGTGCACGATGTACTGCAGCGTGTCGAGCACCGGCGTGAGATGCGCGCGGGTCTGCCTGAAGTAGAACTCGTCGCTGAATCCCTTCAGGTCGACGTTGGTCGGCCGTCAAGGCCGAAATCCCCGGCGTGCGCAAGGAGGACATCGACATCCGCATCGACGGCAACCAGGTGACGATCAGCGCCGAGGTGAAGACCGAGAAGGAAGACGGCCGCGAGCGGCAGCAGGGCTATGCCAGCCCCAGCTTCACGCTGGCCTGCCCGGTCGACGAGACCAAGTCCGATGCGAAGTACAAGGATGGCGTGCTCGAGCTGAAGCTGCCGAAGAAGGCCACCACCTCGAGCAAGCGCTTGGCCATCGAGTGATCCGGCAGCAAAGGTGAGGGATTCCCCCTTCGGGGAGTGGTCTGTGACGTTGCGACGTCACAGTGGATGGAGGCATCCTCAGACTGGTCTTGCGCGAAGGCGCAGGGTCGGGGGCCTTCACCGGGCCCGCCACGGCGCAAGCGGTGGCGGGCCGTCCTGTTCTGGCACGGCGCCCGACGACCGGGCTCAACCGGTGGCTGTGCTTGCAAGCGCCTGCGTCACGCGGTGCTCCAGTTCCGCGCCTTCATACGCGCTCAGGTCGAGCGGGACACCTTGGCGCAAGCGCTTGTGCGCTGCCGGCCCGAGGTGGGCACGCAACTCGCCCAGAAAGGCTGCCGACGCGATCAACGACAGCGCCGGATAGCGCTGTGCCAGCGCCGCCTCCTCCAGAAAGGCGGTGATTTCCCGAGCGAAGGCGGCATGCTCTTTGTCGTGCGCGTCGGTATGCGGGGCGAACTGGGTGCTGGCCATGCTCTTGCGCACCTTGCCGCCGCGGTCGTGGTCCAGCGCCGCACCCTTCAGCCGGCTCGCGGGGTGGACGAAACTGCGCTCCTCGCGCATGGCACCGTTGTCGGCGTCGCGCACGAAGCAGCGTGCCCGCGCCGCATTGGCGATCAGCACCCAGTCGAGTGCCGGGCTGGGCGGGATGGCGAGTGTCTTGGCCATGGTGTTCTCCTCGTAGGGCACGCGGGCCACTATTGCAGGTCGAAGGGCGGACGCGGCTGCAGTGCGCGGCCGCTGCCGAAGCCGGCGCACATCGCGTCCTGCACGGTGTCCAGCCACTCGAAACGCAGTGCCGCGCGCGTGGATTCGGGCACGTCGTGCAGGTCCTTGCGGTTGCGCGCCGGCAGCAGCACCAGGCTCAGGCCGGCGCGCTGCGCGGCCAGCACCTTTTCCTTGATGCCACCGACTGGCAGCACCAGGCCGCGCAGGCTGATCTCGCCCGTCATCGCGGCGTCGTGGCGCACCGTGCGGTTGCTGAACAGCGAGGCCAGCGCCATGAACATGGCCACGCCGGCGCTCGGCCCGTCCTTGGGCACCGCGCCGGCCGGCACATGCAGATGCACGTCGATCGCGTCGAAGGCGGCCAGCGGAATGCCCAGCTCGGCGGCACTGGACTTGACCAGCGTCAGCGCCGCCTGTGCGCTTTCCTTCATCACGTCGCCCAGCTGGCCGGTCAGGATCAGCCGGCCGCTGCCGGCCACGCGCGTGGCCTCGATGAACAGGATGTCGCCGCCCACCGGCGTCCAGGCCAGGCCGGTGGCCACGCCGGGCAGGCTGGTGCGCAGCGCGGCTTCGCGCTCAAAGCGCGCCGGGCCGAGGATCTCGTCCAGGTCTTGGGCATGCACTTCCACCGCAGCCGTCTCGCCCTGCGCCACGCGCATCGCCGCATGGCGCATGACGCGGGCGATCTCGCGCTCCAGCTGGCGCACGCCGGCCTCGCGCGTGTGGCCGGCGACGAGGGCCAGCAACGCGTCGTCGCCGATGCGGCACTGTGCCTCTTGCAGCCCATTGGCCTGCAACTGGCGCTGCAGCAGGTAGCGGTGCGCGATCTCCAGCTTCTCCTCCTGCGTGTAGCCCGGCAGTTCGATCACCTCCATGCGGTCGCGCACCGGCGCCGACACCGTGTCCATCAGGTTGGCGGTGGCGATGAAGATCACGCTGCTCAGGTCGAAGGGCACGCCCAGGTAGTTGTCGCGGAAGGTGGCGTTCTGCTCCGGGTCCAGCACCTCCAGCAGCGCGGCCGAGGGGTCGCCCTGCAGGCTGGCGCTCATCTTGTCGACCTCGTCGAGCATCATCACGCAGTCGCGCGCGCCAGCCTTGCGCAGACACTGCACGATGTGGCCCGGCAGCGCGCCCACGTAGGTACGGCGGTGACCGCGCATCTCTGCCTCGTCGTGCACGCCACCCAGCGAGACCCGCACGAAGGGCCTCTGCAACGCGCGCGCGATGCTCTGGCCGAGCGAGGTCTTGCCCACCCCCGGCGGACCGACGAAGCACAGGATCGGCGCGCGCCCTTGCGGGTTGAGCTTCCTCACCGCCAGGAACTCCAGGATCCGGCGCTTGACCCGCTCCAGCCCGAAGTGGTCGGCCTCCAGCGTGCGCCGCGCCGCCTCCAGGTCGATCGCCGGCCGCTCGGCCAGGCGCCACGGCAGCTCGGTCATCCACTCGATCCAGGTCTGCAGCGGCCCGGTCTCGGCACCGCCGCCTGCCATGCGGCGCAGGCGCTGCAGTTCCTTGCGCACCTGCGCCTCGATGTCGGCCGGCATGCCGGCCTTGGCGATGGCCTGCTCCAGGCGTTCGATCTCGGGCTCTTGCTCGCCGTCTTCGCCCAGCTCCTTCTGGATCGTCTTCAACTGCTCGCGCAGCAGGAACTTGCGTTCGCGGTCCTGCAACCCCTCCTTGGTGCGCGCGCCGATCTCCTGTGACAGGCGCAGCACCTCGATGCGGTGCGTCAGCAACTGCAGCACCTTGCGCAGCCGTTCCTCGGTGGACAGCGTCTCGAGCAGCATCTGCTTTTCGGCCAGCTCCACGTCCATCAGGCTGGCGGTGATGTCCGCCAGGTGCGAAGGCGCGCGCGTCGCCTGCAGCGCATGCGCCAGCTCGGCCGGCACGCCCGGCAACAGCGACAGGATCTCCACCGCCCTCTCGCGCAACTGCATGCCCAGCGCCTCGGCCTCGGTGGAGCTCTGGGCCGGCTCCTCGATGCGTTCGATGCGCGCGGCCAGGAACGGATGCCCGCTGACCCATTCGACCAGCCGGAAACGCTGCAGGCCGTGGCACACCGCATGGACCTGGCCATCGGCAGCCTTGACCTCGCGCACCACGCTGGCCAGCGTACCCACAGCACACAGCTGGTCCAGACCCGGTTCGTCGACGCTGGCGTCCTTCTGCAGCACGATGCCCAGCGGCTTCTCGGCCGCGGCTGCCTGGCGCACGGCAGCCAATGACCGGGCGCGGCCCACCGTGATCGGCAGCAGCACCTGGGGGAAGAGCACGACGTTGCGCATCGGCACCAGCGCGACGACATCGTCGGGCAAGGCAATGGCAGGGGTTGCGACACTTTCCATCACAGACGGCGTCCCATTGAAATCGGCTCAGCGTAGCCTGCGCGCGACTTTCACAATTGCGTACGCGCAATCCACTGACAGCTCGCCAAGAGCCTCCTGAACTGCGACGGGCCGCTGCAATCGATCTTCTTCATGAACCTCCCGCGGCGGCATCAGCGCTGCCATGCCATGCAGGCATCGCGAACCGCATTGGCGAACAGCGGCGCGGCGGATGCCACGTGCAGCCGGGCGCGGGCCCCGCTGTCGGCCCGCAGGCGCCAGGGCGGCACGCTGTCGGTAACCACCACGCCGTCAAACAGCGGGCTGGCGAGCTTTTCCTCTGCCGCGCCGGCGAACAGGCCGTGGGCAGCGAAGGCCAACACGCGGCGCGCGCCCGCGTCACGCAAAGCCGCGGCGGCGCGATGCAGCGTTTCGCCGCTGGCGATCAGGTCGTCGATCAGCAAGACCGTGGCCCCGGCCACGTCGCCAGCGACCAGATTGGCGCTCGTGACCAGACCCGCACTGCGTCGCTTGTCGATCATGGCGAAGCCCACGGGCTCGGCCAGGCGCGCCTGAAGCGCCTCCCGCCAAAGCAGTGCACGCTTCACGCCACCGGGGTCGGGCGATGCGACAGTCAGCGGGCCCTCCACCAGCCCGGCCAGAATCGGGTCGAAGACGGCATGCGCGTCCAGGTGCACGGTGGTGCAGCGAAACGCATTCTGGAAGGCGGCGACGTTGTGCACCTCCAGCACGATCACATGATCAGTGCCGACCGCCTCGAACATCTGCGCGACATAGCGCAGGCCGACCGGGTCGAAGGGTTTGGTGCGCTGGTCCTTGCGGGCATAGGCGAGGTATGGAACCAATGCAGTGACCCGCGACGCACCGTGCTCGCGCAGGGTGGCGATGAACATCAGCAGGCGCGCGAGCTTGTCGTGCGGGCTGTCCACCGGCCCGCCGTGCAGGCCGTGCAATACATAGACATCCTCGCCGCGCGGGTCCGACAGCGGACGCAGCTTGCATTCACCATCCTCGAAGCGACGCTCCTCGTGCCGTGCGATCGGCTGATCCAGCTGTGTCGACAGTGCCGCAGCCAGTGCACATTCGGGATCGAGGGAATACAGCAGCATCGACAGGATCCTCAACCGCTCGGCTATGGCCGGCATCCATGATCATGGCAGTGTGCGGGCCAGCTCAGTGCTGGCGATTGAGTCTGCGCAATGCGTACTGCAGGCAAGTCCGGCAAGCTGAAACAACATCGCCCCCAGGGTGTTCCAGTGTGAAGGTCCGGCTGCCATGATCCGCAATCGCCGCATTCGGCGCAGTTTCGCAGGCGCATTGATTGGCGTCGGATTGCTGCTGCTGGTGCTGGCGCCCTCGGTGGGTGTCGGACTGGGCATTTTCGCGCTGGGCATCGTGCTGGAGCTGGTGGGTCTGGCGCTCGAACACCGCGAGCCGCCCGGTTGAGAGCTCGGCGCGGCAGTGCCGCGAACCGCTGCCATGTCGGCACCCACACAGACTGCATCATTGCCGCGCGGTGTGGTTGATGCATGAGCAGGACCGTGAGGCCCCTTTGGTACAGGTCAAACTGCCATGAAGGGAGGGTGAGTCGATGGCATTCGTCGCTGACGGCCCCGGTACTCGCCCAGGAAATCAGGGGCTGTGAGACGGAGGTTCGACCTGCAGCGCGCCACCCGCGTCGAGCACATCGAGCGCGTCCAGCGCAGTCGTCGCGCGCTCGATGTAGCGCCGTGCGCGTACCGGCCACCTGTCAGGTGTGCGCGGACTGGGATCGAGAAGGTGGGCCAGCGCCAGCCGGGCGCGCAGTAACGCCCGCTGCGCGGTGTAGAGATGCAACAGTGCCGGGCTCGACCGGCCATCCAAGGCAGAGGCACAGCCTTCGAACAGCTGCGCGGCGATCCAGGGGGCGCCGGCCAATTCGCATTCGAGTCCGAGGTAGGCGATTTCATCCAAAGGGTCGACCTGGCGCAGCGCCGCGTTGAACTCCAGGCAATCGATAACCACAGGCGGGCGCAGCAGGCACACATGCTCCGGCCGCAGATCGCCGTGGCCGTCGAGAACGCGGCCCTGCGCGGCGCGTGACTGAAGCTCCGGCTCGTGTTCGCACAGTGCAGCCTCCAACCGATCCAGCGCCGACACGCTGCCGGGCAGCGGCCAGCGCGGGTCAAGCAGCACCTTTCGGTTCGTCCGCTGCTCGCGATGCAGGCGCTGTACATACTCCTTCGGCTCGACGGCAACTGACGGCGCATGGCCATAGAAGTCAACCAGCACGACGCACAGCGCGCCGATGTCCGCGGGCGTGACATCCCCCGAGGCGATGCGCTGATCGAGCATGTGACGCGCTGGCAGGCGGCGCATCAGCACCAGCCAGTCGACAGTCTGCCCCGGCGCCGGCAGGCACTGGGGCGGCAGCAGCGCGAATGTCCCGTCATGCCATTGCAGCGCCAGCACGTCCAGGTACACGCCGGGCGCCAGCCGGGCGTTCAGCCGCAACTCTTCACGACAGTAGAACTCGCGCGCCTGCAGCGTCGAGAAGTCAAGGAAGTCGTACCGCACCGGCTTCTTCAGCTTGAGCACGCGATCGCCTGCAAGGAACACCCAGGACATGTGGGTTTCGATCGCCTCCACAGCCGTGCCTGCAGCTTCGTGCGCCGAGCCCGACCGCAGGTAGTGCAGCTTGGCATCGAGATCGGGCAACGGCTCGGACGGACTCATCACAGGGTCATCATCGCGGCAGCGTGCGAGCGTCCGTTGCGCCACGTCAATCCCCGAGGAACTGTCCACGAGCCCGGCATCGTCCGCGCTCAAGCCGCGCAGCCGCACGGCTTGAGCGCGGTCAACGCGGGCCCCGTCCGTCTGCACAAACATCGAGCGTGCTCGTTATGAGGGTCTGGCGGAGATGGCGCATGAACACATTGACGAAGATGGCACTGGGCTTGATGGGGCAACTGAAGGCGCGGCCGGCCCGAGGCGACTCGTCGCAGAGCGTGGCCCTGCCGCCGCCTGGCAAGGATGGCGGAATGCCGCTGATGCAGGCGCTGTGGCAGCGGCAATCACAGCGCGAGTTCGGCACGCAGCCCCTGCCCGAGACAACGCTGGGTGAGCTGCTGTGGGCCACCGCCGGCGTGAACCGGCCGGCGCTCGGTGGCCGCACGGCGCCGAGCGCGATGAACTCGCAGGAAGTGGATGTCTTCGTTGCGCTTCCGTCGGGTCTGTATCTGTACGACGCGGCGGCGCATGCGCTGCGTCTCGAGGTGCCCAGCGACATTCGCGGCATCACCGGCTACCAGGACTTCACCGACGAGGCGGCCCTGGACCTGGTGTTCGTCGCCGATCATCGCCGCATGACACTGGTGCCGGCGGCGCAGCGCGAGGCCTACGCCTTCACTGCGGCAGGGGCGATGGCGCAGAACCTGTACCTCTACTGTGCCTCGCAGGGCCTGGCAACCGTCATCCGCGCCTGGCTCGATCGCCACGCGCTGGCGCAGGCGATGGAACTCGGTGCCGATCAGCAGGTACTGCTGGCGCAGACGGTGGGCTATCCGAAGCAGGTTTCCACCGGCAGCTGACCGGTGTGCCGATGCGGCCATCCAATGTGGGCCTAGTGGCGCATGCAGGGCGCCGGACAGGTCGCGGCCGGTGCCTTCGGGGCACTGTCTCAGGCAGCGTCGGCAGAGCCGGTTGCGTCAGGCGGGCCAACAAGGACTGGTGCCGCAGTTTGGCGCTCAGAGCCGGCCTGCCATTGAGTGCACTCAAGCTCGAGCTTCGGCCCTGTGCGACACCCTGCTCATGCACCGGCACCTAGATCATCGGCAGCTTCGTTGAGGTGACTCAACCGCCGGCTTGCCCCGATTCGAAGAATCACAAAAGTGGACGGGAATTGAACGTGCCCGCGCAATTGCCGCCGCAGGTTGAGTTCCGTGAACGCAACGGCATGAGTTTCCATGCGTCGGGCACCAACCCAAGGACCTGCCATGTACCAACCACTGACCGCTGGTGATCTGTGCACCCGCGAGACGGTCTGCGTGCCGCGCACAGCAACGCTGACCGAGGCGGCTCGACTGATGCGCGAGCGCCATGTCGGCAGCCTGGTGATCGTCGACGAGCAGCCCGCAGGCCGCGTGCCGGCTGGCGTGGTCACCGACCGCGACCTCGTCACCGCGGTGCTGGCCTCGGACGTCGACATGCACGCGCAGCGCGTCGAGGATGTGATGAGCACCAGGCTGGTCACGGTGCAGGAGCAGACGTCGGTGCTCGATGCGCTGGCCGCGATGCGGGCAAAGGGTGTGCGTCGTCTCGTTGTCGTCGACGCGCGGGATGTGCTGCAGGGCGTGCTGGCGCTCGACGACGTGATCGAGGTCGTCGCCGAGCAGGTGCAGGCGGTTGCGCGGGCGCTGGCCAGCGGCCGCCCGCGCGAGCGGCGAGCCCGGCCCTGAGCCGGGCTCGCCGCTGGCTGGACGCTGCCGGCAGAAGCGAAGCGCTCGACGATGGCCGGCGCCGCCACCCCGCAACCTGGACCGCCGCCGAGCGCCGCGGCGCCGGGGACGACCGAGCCGGCCGCCGCAGCGCAGGACAACGCGCTGTTTGCCGACCTGTTGCGGGAGATGGCCGCGTTGCTCGAAGCGCAGGGCGACAACGCCTTCCGTGTCGCCGCCTACCGCAATGCGGCCCAGATGATCGCCGCACAGCCGCGCAGCCTGCGCAAGGTCTTCGAGTCCGAGGGGCTGGCCGGGCTCGACGCCCTGCCGACCATCGGTCCGGGCATCGCGTCGGCCATCGCCGAGATCGTGCAGACCGGCCGCTGGGGCCGGCTCGACCGCCTGCGCGGCGCGGCCGATATCGAGGCGGTGTTTCATACGATCCCCGGAGTGGGCATGACCCTGGCACACCGTCTGCACGACGAACTGGGGGTCGACTCGCTCGAGTCGCTGGAGGTCGCGGCCCGCGACGGGCGGCTCGAGCGCCTGCCGCAGATCGGCCCACGCCGCGCCGCGGCAATTCGTGCGTCGCTGACGCAGATGCTCGACCGGACGCGCGCGCTGCGGCGAACCAGGCTCGCGCCAGCCGCGGACACCGGGGTTGCAGCGAAAACGGGCGCCGCCACCGAGGAGGGGCCGCCGATTGGATTGCTGCTGCAGGTCGATCAAACGTACCGCGCAAGCGCCGAGGCGGGCACCTTGCCAACGATTGCGCCGCGCCGCTTCAACCCGGAAGGCAAGTCCTGGCTGCCAGTGCTGCACACCCGGCATGGCGACTGGCACTTCACCGCGCTGTTCTCGAACACCGCGCGGGCGCACGAACTGGGGCGGGTGCACGACTGGGTCGTGATCTACGCCGAGGACCGCGATCATCGCGAGCACCAGTACACCGTGGTCACGCCGCCCGCCGGCCCGCTGGCCGGCCGCCGCGTCGTGCGCGGGCGCGAGGCCGAATGCCGTGCATGGTATGCAAGCCGCTGAGTCCGCGTCATGGCGCACCGGCGCCCGCTCGATTCGAACCTGCCCGGCGCCAGACTGCGCGGTTGAGCGACGACAATTTGCCACTCGGGACTGCCGCTGCGAGCGCCAGACCCTCGACAGCCTGTGCTACCAGGCCTTCCAAGGCCACTTCTTCGGCCGCCCCGAGCCGGCGCTGGCCCTGTAGCGGCCGCGTGCCATCGCGCTCAGCCCAGCGCCTCGCGCACGAAGTCCAGCCGGTCCTGGCCGAAGAACATCTGCTCGCCGACGAACATCGTCGGCGCGCCGAACACACCGCGTGCCACGGCCTCCTCGGTGGTGGCGACGAGGCGGGCCTTGACCTCTGGGTCGCCCACCAGCGCCAGCAGCGCCTCGGCGTCGAAGCCGGCACGCTGCAGCACCTGCGCCAGCACGGCGGCATCGCCCATGTTGCAGGGCGTCTCCCACATGGCGCGGAAGACCGTGTCCACGTAGCGCTCGAAGTCGGCCGGCTGGCGCATCTGCAGGCCCGTCGCGCCGCGCATCAGCGTCAGCGTGTTGATCGGGAAATGCGGGTTCATGGCCAGCGCCACGCCATGGCGCCGCGCCCAGCGTGCCATGTCCTGGCTCATCCAGCGGCCCTTGGCAGGCACCATCACCGGGCTGGCGTTGCCGGTGGCCTTGAACACGCCGCCCAGCAGCATCGGCCGCCAGACCAGCTGCGCGCCCGCCTCGGCGGCCAGCTTGGGCAGCTGGGTCCAGGCCAGGTACGAGGTCGGGCTGCCGAAATCGAAGAAGAACTCCACGGTCTTGGACATCGCACGGGCTCCAGCTCCTGGGTTCGAGGCGCCAGTCAGGCCCCCAGGATAATCGAGGCCGTGGACAAGCAGCGCATCGTGGTGGGCCTTTCCGGCGGCGTCGATTCGGCCGTCAGCGCCTACCTGCTCAAGCGCGCCGGGCACGAGGTGATCGGCCTGTTCATGAAGAACTGGGAGGGCGACGACGACGATGCCTACTGCAGCGCCAACGTCGATTTCGTCGACGCCGCCGCCGTGGCGGACGTGCTGGGCATCGAGATCGAGCACGTCAACTTCGCCGCCGAATACCGCGAGCGCGTGTTCGCCGAGTTCTTGCGCGAGTACCGGGCCGGGCGCACGCCCAACCCCGACGTGCTGTGCAACGCCGAGATCAAGTTCAAGGCCTTCCTCGACCATGCGCTGCGCCTGGGCGCGCAGGCGATTGCCACCGGGCACTATGCGCGGGTGCGTGAACGCGCAGGCCGCTTCGAGCTGCTGAAGGGTCTGGACCCGCTGAAGGACCAGAGCTACTTCCTGCACCGCCTGAACCAGGCGCAGCTGTCGCGCACGCTGTTCCCGGTGGGCGAGCTGCCCAAGACCGAGGTGCGGCGCATCGCCGCCGAGATCGGTCTGCCCAATGCGCAGAAGAAGGATTCCACCGGCATCTGCTTCATCGGCGAGCGGCCGTTCCGCGAGTTCCTGAACCGCTGGCTGAAGCACGCGCCGGGGCCGATCCGCGACGAGCGCGGGCGCACCGTCGGCCGACACGTGGGCCTGAGCTTCTACACCCTCGGCCAGCGCCAGGGCCTGGGCATCGGCGGCGTCAAGGAGCGCGGCGCGGCGCGCGGCGCCGGCGAGCACGCGCCCTGGTACGTGGCCGGCAAGGACTTGGCCGCCAACGTGCTGCAGGTGGTGCAGGGCCATGACCACCCCGCGCTGCAGTCGCGCATGCTGTGGGCCGACGATTGCAGCTGGGTCGCCGGCAGCGCGCCGCCGCCGGGCGCCTATGCGGCGAAGTCGCGCTACCGGCAGGCCGATGCCCGCTGCACGCTGGCGCTGCCGGCCGACGGCGGCATCCGGCTGGACTTCGACACGCCACAGTGGGCCGTCACGCCGGGCCAATCGGCCGTGCTCTACGACGGCGAAGTCTGCCTGGGCGGCGGCGTGATCCAGCGCAGCGAAGCCTGGGCCGCAGCCCGCCCGTCAAAGGCTGGCGAGCCAGTCGATCAGTAGCTGGTTCACGCGCTGCGGCTGCTCCCAGGTGAGCAAGTGCCCACATTGAGACAAGGTCTCAAGCCGGGCGCCCGCAATCAGCGCCGCCATCTCCTGCGCATGCTCGGGCGGCGTCAACAGGTCGGACTGCCCCACCACCACCAACGTCGGGCAGGCGATGCGCGGCAGCAGCGGCCGCTGGTCGGCGCGGGCCATGATGGCGCGGTTCTGCGCGATCAGCTGCCCGGCGCCGGCGCGGTCCATCATCGCCAGGTAAGGCGGCGCCAGCGCCGCGGCATGCGCCGGGTCGAAGGCAAAGGCCACGTTGGCCTGCAGCACCTCGCGCATGCGCCCCTGCTCGAACAGTGCGATCGCGTCGCTGCGCAGGCGGGTCAGCTCTGGCGTGTCGGGCCGGGCGCTGCTGGCCAGCAGGGCCAACGCCTTGACGCGCTGCGGCGCCTGGCGCACCAATTCGAGGGCCAGCATGCCGCCCATCGAGGTGCCGCACAGCAGCAGATCGCCGCCGTGTTCGGCCAGCAGCGCCGCCGCCATCTGCGGCAGCGTGGTACCGCGGGTGTGCACGTCGCTCACCTGCACGGGCCGCAGCGGCGCCAGCGCGGCCACCTGGTCGCGCCACAACTCGGCGTCGCATGCCAAACCGGGAAGCAGGGTGATGGGCTGCATGGCCGGCAGTTTGACAGAGGCACAGGCTATGCTCGCGGACCTGGTCGTGGTGGAGCCTGAGCCTTGCGCCGTCTGTGGTCCCTGTTGATTTGCATGGCACTGGGCGCCTGGGGTCCGGCTGCGCTGGCCAACGTGGTCAAGACCGAGCATGTCACGGCCGAGCTGGTGGCCGAGCGCAGTGCGGTCCAGCCCGGCCAGAGCCTGCAGATCGGCCTGCGGCTGCAGCACATCCCGCTGTGGCACACCTATTGGCGCAACCCAGGCGATTCGGGATTGCCGACCACCATCGACTGGCAGCTGCCCGCCGGCAGCCAGATCGGGGAGATCGAATGGCCGGCGCCCAAGCGCCTGCCGATCGGCCCGCTGGTCAACTATGGTTTCGAGGGCGATCTGCTGCTGCCGCTGCGCTTCACCGCACCGGCCGATGCCCGTCCGGGCAGCGATCTGCGCCTGCGTGCCCAGGCCCAGTGGCTGGTCTGCCACGATGTCTGCATCCCCGAAAGCGCCACGCTGGAACTGCTGCTGCCGGTGGTGGCCGAGGGCACCACGCCGGGCGCGACCGCCTGGACCGCGCGATTTGAAAGCGCCGCCGCGGCGCGTGCCCAGCCCCTGAAGGGCTGGACCGCCGGGCTGCAGCGCCACGGCCGCGAGCTGCTGCTGACGCTGGAATCCGAGGCCCAACGTCCGGCCGGCGCGGCGCTGCCGGCGGTGGAGGTGTTTCCGTTCACCGAACAGCTGATCGAGCCGGCCCGGCACGAGCTCTATGCCACGCCGCGTGGTTATGCGCTGCGCCTGCGGCTGATGGCCGAGGCCACGCCACCGGCCGAGCTGCAGGGCGTGGTCGTGGCCCAGGGTGGCAGTGGGGCGGTCTGGGGCGGCGGCAGCGCGATGGCCGAGTTCAGCGCACCGCTGCGCGAGGTGCCGCGCATCGCGCTGCCCGAAGGCGCACGCCTGCTGGATGGCGCAGCGCCGGGCCTGGCCCCGGCCGCTTCCGGCGGCCTCGGCACCAGCCTGTGGATGGCGCTGGTGCTGGCCTTCGTCGGCGGCATGGTGCTGAACCTGATGCCCTGCGTGTTCCCGGTGCTGTCGATCAAGCTGCTGGGCCTGGTCAAACAGGCGGCCCAGCCGGCGGCACTGCGCACCCACGCACTGGCCTACGGTGGCGGCGTGCTGCTCAGCTTTCTGGCGCTGGCGCTCGGACTGATCGCGCTGCAGGCGGCCGGCAGCGCCGTCGGCTGGGGCTTCCAGTTGCAGGAACCGGGCATGGTGTTCGTGCTGGCGCTGCTGTTCTTTGCCATCGGGCTGAACCTGATGGGTGCCTACGAGTTCGCCAACCTTTTGCCGCAGCGGGCCGCCAGCTGGCGCGCGCAGCGCCCGGCCGGCGACGCCTTTGCCTGCGGCGTGCTGGCAGTGGTCGCGGCCAGCCCCTGCACCGCGCCGTTCATGGGCGCGGCGCTGGGCTTTGCGATGACGCAATCGCCGGCAGTGGCGCTGGCGGTGTTCGGCGCGCTTGGCCTGGGCATGGCGCTGCCGTACATGGCGCTGGTGGTGGCGCCGGGCTGGCGCAGCCGTCTGCCGCGGCCCGGCCCTTGGATGGAGCGGCTGAAGCAGGGCCTGGCCTTCCCGATGTTCGCCACCGCGGTATGGCTGTTGTGGGTGCTGGGCCAGCAGGCCGGTGTCGGCGCGATGGCGCGGGTGCTGATGGCGCTGGTCGGCGTGGCGCTGCTGCTGTGGGTGGCGCACATCGGCGGCCTGCGCGGCGCGCTCGGCAAGAGCGTGGGCGTGCTGGGCCTGGCCGGCCTGCTAGCCTGGAGCTGGCCGACCGAACTGCCCGCTGCCGACCCGACGACGGGCACCGCCCAGGTGGCCGAAGGCGGCTGGCTGCCTTACGACGAGGCCGCGCTGGAACGCTTTGCGGCCGAGGGCCGGCCGGTGTTCGTGGACTTCACTGCCGCCTGGTGCGTCAGCTGCCAGGTGAACAAGCGCCTGGTGCTGAACACCGACCAAGCCCGCCAGGCCTTCGCGCAGGCGAACGTGGTGCTGGTGCGCGCCGACTGGACGCGCCGCGACGCCGTCATCACCGCGGCATTGGCCCGGCTGGGTCGCAACGGCGTGCCGGTGTACGTGCTGCTGCGGCCGGGCCGGGAACCCCTGCTGCTGCCTGAGATTCTGAGCCAGGGTATCTTGCGCGAAGCGCTGTCCACCCTGCAACCCTGAGCCGCGGCCGCCGCGCGGGTGCTGACCACCCGCATCGCGGTGCGGACGCAAATGGAGTCGACCATGCCGAGCCTGGAGCTTCCCCGTCGCCGAGTCCTGATCGCCGCTGCCCTTGCTGCGTGGGCGACACCCGCCGCGCTGGCACAGTCGGCCGCCGTTGGCCAGCCCGCGCCCGCCTTCCAGCTGGCCGATACGCAGGGCAAGCCGGTGAAGCTGGCCGACTTCCAGGGCAAGTTCGTGGTGCTGGAATGGACCAACCCCGGCTGCCCCTTCGTGGTCAAGCACTACGGCTCGCAGAACATGCAGGCGCTGCAGAAGGATGCCTCGGGCCGGGGCGTGGTCTGGCTGAGCATCAGTTCCACCGCACCGGGTCACGCCGACTACCTGGCACCGGCCGCGCTGGCGGCGCAATACAAGACCTGGGGCGCGGCGCCGACGGCGATGCTGATGGACGATGCCGGCCAGGTCGGCCGCGCCTACGGCGCGCGCACCACCCCGCACATGTACCTCATCGACCCGAAGGGCGTGCTGGTCTATGCCGGCGGCATCGACGACAAGCGCAGCGCCAACCCCGAGGACGTGAAGACGGCGAAGAACTTCGTGCGCGCGGCGCTGGCCGATGCGCTGGCCGGCAAGCCGGTCAGCACTCCCACGGCCACGCCCTACGGCTGCAGCGTCAAGTACGCCGCCGGCTGATTCTGGCCGCCCGCTTATGCATGGTGCTTCTATGCATAGAAGCATTCATTTGATGGGCGTGCTTCAGGTCCCCGGATAATCTGGAAACCGCATAAGCCCGCCGCGCCCGTCGCGGCAGACCGTGAATTTCCAGCAACTGCGCTCCGTGCGCGAAGCCGTGCGCCAGGGCTTCAACCTCACCGACGTGGCCGCGGTGCTGCACACCTCGCAGCCGGGGGTCAGCCGGCAGGTGCGCGAGCTGGAAGACGAACTCGGAATTCAGCTGTTCCAGCGCGCCGGCAAACGCCTGACCGGCCTGACGCCGCCGGGCCAGGCAGTCCTGCCGATCATCGAGCGGCTGCTGCTCGAAGCCGACAACCTGAAACGCGCCGGCGAAGACTTCGCCTCCAGCCACCGCGGCACGCTGACCATCGCCGCCACGCACTCGCAGGCGCGCTATGCGCTGCCGCCGGCGGTGCGCGACTTCAGCGCCGCGCACCCCGAGGTGCAGCTGCGCCTGCACCAGGGCTCGCCCCGGCAGGTGGCCGAGATGCTCATGGCCGGCGAGGCCGACATCGGCGTGGCCACCGAGGCGCTGGCGCAGTACGAGGCGCTGGTCGCCTTGCCCAGCTACCGCTGGACGCATGCGGTGGTGGTGCCGCGTGGCCACGAGCTCGCGCTGCAGGCTGGCCAGGGCACCCCCCTGACGCTGGAGCAGTTGGCGCTGCATCCGATCATCACCTACGAGAGCGGCTATACCGGCCGCACCCACATCGACGACGCCTTCCAGCGCCGCGGCCTGGCGCTGAACATCGTGCTGTCGGCGATGGATGCCGACGTCATCAAGACCTACGTCGAGCTGGGCATGGGCGTGGGCATCATCGCGGCCATGGCCTTCGACGCGCAACGCGACGCCGGCCTGCACGCCATCGATGCGCGCCACCTGTTCGCCAGCAACATGACCCGTGTCGCGGTGCGCCGCGGCGCCTTCCTGCGCGGCTACGCCTACGAGTTCATCAGGAGCTTCGCGCCGCCGCTGACGCGAACGCTGGTCGACCAGGCGCTGGCGAAGGCGCCGGGCAGCAGCTTCGAGATCTGAGCGGCGCGGCACGGTCCGGCCGAGCGCACCGGGTCGACCGCGCCGGCTAACGGTTTGCCCTGATAGCGCTACCGGCCGGCCGTGCCGATACTGCGTTGGCGGCGATCGTCCGCAGATTTGGGATTCGCGTGCATGGCCAGTGTCACGATTCAGGCAGTCAAGAAGAACTTCGGCGACACTGCCGTGCTGCACGGCGTGGACATCGACATTCCGGACGGCTCTTTCACTGTGCTGGTCGGCCCGTCGGGCTGCGGCAAGTCGACGCTGCTGCGCATGATCGCCGGGCTCGAACAGATCAGCAGCGGCGAGATCCGCATCGGCAGCAAGCGTGTCAACGACGTGCTGCCGAAGGAGCGCGACATCGCCATGGTGTTCCAGAACTACGCGCTGTACCCGCACATGACGGTGCGCCAGAACATGGCGTTTGCGCTCGAACTGGCCAAGCAGGACAAGGCCACCGTGGACAGCAAGGTGGCCCGCGCCGCCGAGATCCTGGCGCTGGGCGCGCTGCTCGACCGCTATCCACGCCAGCTGTCGGGCGGGCAGCGCCAGCGCGTCGCCATGGGCCGCGCCATCGTGCGCGACCCGCAGGTCTTCCTGTTCGACGAGCCGCTGTCCAACCTGGATGCCAAGCTGCGGGTGGCGATGCGCGCCGAGATCAAGGAACTGCACCAGCGCCTGAAGACCACCTCGATCTACGTCACGCACGACCAGATCGAGGCCATGACCATGGGCGACAAGATCGTCGTCATGCGCGATGGCCGCATCGAGCAGACCGGCAGCCCGCTCGACCTGTACGACCTGCCGGCCAACCAGTTCGTCGCCGGCTTCATCGGCTCGCCGGCGATGAACTTCCTGCCCGGCACGCTGCGGCGCAGCGGCAGCGCCTCGCACATCCAGTTCGCTGACGGCACACTGCTCGACGCGCCGCCGCAATCGGGCGGCGTCGACGGCCAGGCGGTGATCTTCGGCACGCGGCCGGAACATCTGACGCTGGCCGATGCCGGCGGCATTGCCGCCCAGGTGGTGGTGATGGAGCCCACCGGCATGGACACCTTCGTCGCCTGCCGGCACGAGGGCGTGGATTTCTCTGCCGTGTTCCGCGAGCGCCACGACTTCGCCCCCGGCACCACCATCCGGCTGCAGCCCGACCTGCAGCGCGCCCACCTGTTCGACGCCGGCAGCGGCCAGCGGCTGGTGGCCTGACCGTTCCCGCCCCCACAACCACGATGAAGGAGACGAAAGCATGAACACACGGTTCAACCGCCGCAGGTTTCTAGAAGGTTCCGCCGGCGTTGCCGCCGCGGCCACGCTCGGCCCGGCCGCCACCGTCTGGGCACCGGCCGTGCATGCCCAGACCCTGACGCTGAAGCCCGAGAAGGGCGCCAAGCTGCGCGTGCTGCGCTGGAGCCGCTTCGTGCAGGGCGACATCGACGCCTACATGATCAACGTCAAGAAGTTCACCGAAAAGACCGGCATCGAGGTGCGCGTCGACAACGAAGGCTGGGAAGACGTGCGGCCGAAGGCCGCCGTCGCGGCCAATACCGGCGCCGGGCCGGACATCATCCTGTCGACCAACGACGACGCCAACCTCTACCCGGACAAGCTGCTCGACGTGACCGATGTGGCCGAATACATCGGCAAGAAGTACGGCGGCTGGTATCCCGCCGGCCAGGCATTCCTCAAGCAGGACGGCAAGCGGTGGATCGGTCTGCCTCTCGGCGCTGCCGGAGCGATGATGGTCTACCGTGAAAGCCAGGTGAAGGCCGCCGGCTTCGACAGCTTCCCGAAGGACACCGACACCTTCCTGAAGATGATGAAGGCCCTCAAGGAGAAGGGCACGCCGGGCGGTATGGCGCTCGGCAACGCCACCGGCGACGGCCTGTGGTGCAACTGGCTGATCTGGTCCTTCGGCGGCAAGCTGGTCGACAAGGACAACAAGGTCGTGATCGACAGTCCGGAGACGCTGAAGGCGCTGGAGTATGGCAAGGAGCTCTACGCGACTTTCGTCCCGGGAACCCTGTCCTGGCTCGACCCGAACAACAACAAGGCCTTCCTCGACGGCCAGGTCTCGGTCACCAACAACGGCATCTCGATCTACGTCGCGGCGAAGAACTCGCCCGATCCCAAGCTCAAGGAGATGGCCAACGACATCCAGCATGCCGTGTACCCGATCGGGCCGGTCGGCGAGTCGACGGAGTCGACCATCTTCTTCAACCAGATGATCATGAAGTACACCAAGTATCCGCAGGCGGCGAAAGAGTTCCTGCGCTTCATGATGGAGAAGGAGCAGTTCGGGCCATGGCTGACGGGTGCGCAGGCCTACGTCGCCACGCCGCTCCACGGCTTTGCCGATCTGCCCATCTGGACCGTCGACCCGAAGAACACCCCCTACCGCGACGCCGTCAAGAACATGCGGCCGGCGGGTTATGCGGGCAAGCTGGGCTATGCATCGGCCGGCGCGGCCGCCGACTTCATCGTCATCAACATGGTGGCCGAGGCGATCAGCGGCTCGAAGCCGGCCAAGGAGGCGATGGAGCGCGCGCAGAAGCGCGCGGAGCGCTACTACAAGGTATGACGCTGCGCACTACGCAAGCGGCCCGCGTCGCCCGCCTCACAGTCTGAGGCGGGCGACGCATGTTCGACAGGCTCCAGAACAGCCGCAATGCACTCGGCCTGATCTTCATGCTGCCGGCGGCGGTGCTGCTGCTGCTGTTCCTGACCTATCCGCTCGGGCTGGGCGTGTGGCTGGGCTTCACCGACGCCAAGGTGGGGCGGCCCGGCGAGTGGATCGGCCTGGAGAACTACATCTATCTCGCCGGTGACAGCGTCACGCAGCTGGCGCTGTTCAACACGCTTTTCTACACCACCGTCGCCAGCGTGCTGAAGTTCTTCCTCGGCCTGTGGCTGGCGCTGCTGCTGAACAAGAACCTGCGCTTCAAGAGCTTCTTCCGCGCGGTGATCCTGCTGCCCTACATCGTGCCGACGGCGCTGTCGGCCATCGCCTTCTGGTGGATCTTCGATGCGCAGTTCTCGATCATCAGCTGGGCGCTGATGAAGATGGGCCTGATCGACCAGTACATCGATTTTCTGGGCGAGCCCTGGAACGCACGCTTCTCGGTCATTGCCGCCAACGTCTGGCGCGGCGTGCCCTTCGTCGCCATCACGCTGCTGGCCGGGCTGCAGACCATCTCGCCGTCGTACTACGAAGCCTCGGCCATCGACGGCGCCACGCCGTGGCAGCAGTTCCGCCATGTCACCTTGCCGCTGCTGACGCCGATCATCGCGGTGGTGATGACCTTCTCGGTGCTGTTCACCTTCACCGACTTCCAGCTCATCTACGTCATCACGCGCGGCGGCCCGCTGAACGCGACGCACCTGATGGCCACGCTGTCCTTCCAGCGCGCCATCTCCGGCGGCGCGCTGGGCGAAGGCGCAGCCATCTCCATCGCCATGGTGCCCTTCCTGCTGGGCGCCATCCTGTTCAGCTACTTCGGGCTGCAGCGCCGCGCCTGGCAGCAAGGCGGGGCCGACAAATGAGCACTGAATCCGTCGGCATGGAATTCCTGGAAACGCGGCGGCGCAAGCTGGTCATGGTGTACCTGCCGCTGCTGGTGTTCCTCTTCGTGCTGCTGTTCCCGTTCTACTGGATGGCGATCACCTCGTTCAAGCCGAACAACGAGCTGCTGTCGCGTGAGGGCAACCCGTTCTGGGTCATCGAGCCGACCTTGGCGCACGTGAAGAAGCTGCTCTTCGACACCGCCTATCCGCAGTGGATGTGGAACACGGTGCTGGTGTCGGTGGTGGCCACCTTCTTCTCGCTGGTGGCCTCGGTGCTGGCGGCCTATGCCATCGAGCGGCTGCGCTTCTCCGGCGCCAAGCAGACCGGGCTGGCGATCTTCCTGGCCTACCTGGTGCCGCCGTCGATCCTGTTCATCCCGCTGGCCTCGGTGGTGTTCCAGCTGGGGCTGTTCGACACGCGGCTGGCGCTGATCCTGACCTACCCGACTTTCCTGATCCCCTTCTGCACCTGGCTGCTGATGGGCTACTTCCGCACCATCCCCTTCGAGCTGGAAGAGTGCGCGCTGATCGACGGCGCCAACCGCTGGCAGATCCTGGTGAAGATCGTGCTGCCGCTGGCGGTGCCGGGGCTCATTTCAGCCGGCATCTTCGCCTTCACGCTGTCGTGGAACGAGTTCATCTACGCGCTGACCTTCGTCTCGTCGAGCGAGTACAAGACGCTGCCGGTGGGCGTGGTCACCGAACTGGTCGAGGGCGATGTCTACCACTGGGGCTCGCTGATGGCCGGCGCGCTGTTCGGCTCGCTGCCGGTGGCCTTTGTGTACTCGTTCTTCGTCGAGTACTACGTGTCGGGCATGACCGGCTCGGTCAAGGAATAGGCGTTCGCGCCGGCTAACCCTGCTTCCAAGGCAGCCCGGCCTTGCGCCAGCCGCCGAGCTTGCCACGCTGGCCCTCGTCGTCGAGGTCGCCCTCGAATCCGCCGAGCACATTGAGCACGCAGCCAAAGCCGGCTGCCGCTGCGGCGGTGGCCGCGGCGTCCGAGCGCTTGCCGCTGCGGCACAGGAAGACCAGCGTCTCCTTCGGCTCCGCGACGGTGTTCAGCGCGTCGATGAAACCGGGGTTCGGTTCGGTCGCGCCCAGCGGCAGCCACTCGACGTGCAGCGTGCCCGGCACATGGCCGACGTATTCGCGCTCGAAGGCGGTGCGCAGGTCGACGATCTTTGCCGCACCCAGTTCGGCCAGGCGTTGCGCTTCCTGTGGCGTCACGTAGCCGGCATAGCTGCGCGGCTTGCCGCCGCTGCGGCTGAAGGCTCGATAAAGGATCTGCGTCTTTTCCTCGCCAGTGGACGGTTTGAACATGGCCAGCACATCCATTTCAGATCATCGCTGCCGGGTCGGGCAGCTCCTGTTGCGCGAGTGTGCCATCG